>Ga0209777_10007050_pt1 | contig 12559 bp, 12 predicted proteins | sample FrelakmetHBP12HB_FD_187147 | JGI IMG/M metagenome (GOLD analysis project Ga0209777, IMG submission 187147) | Freshwater lake sediment microbial communities from the University of Notre Dame, USA, for methane emissions studies -HBP12 HB (SPAdes)... | ecosystem: Environmental > Aquatic >... | reverse complement strand
AGAGATAGAAAGTAGGGCGTAGGTCTTTCTAATATGACTTGCAAGGTCAGGTTATCCAATGCTGCAATTCCGATCTCATTCGGACTAACTTTTCCATTTCGGGATTTTTCAGCATTTTTGATGGAATAAAAAAGATATGGGCAAAGCGACGGATAGCCTGGTTCTAGAATTTTTTTCCAGGAGCGTTCGAAGTCGTAAGCGGTAAGAGGAGTTCCGTTGCTCCAAGATGATGGCTTTAGATAAAAAGTGTAGATTTTTTGATCCGATGAAATTTCCAGCCGTTCGGCGAGCGCCAACTCTACTGATCCGTCCGGATTATTGCGGCTTAATCCTTCGAAAATCATGCAAATGAGCGAGGATGAAATGAAATCTCCGCTTTTGCGCGGATCTACGGTAGTGGGAAAATTGTTAAATGAGATTCTCAATCGGCCCATCTCGCTGGGCTTTTGTTTATTAAAGCATGCAGCAAATAAAATGACTACAAAGATAGAAATAAACGTGAATTCACAATATCGGAGTAGATGTTTCATTCAAGGGTGATTTGTTAATGGAGCCATTTGCAAATTTCACGGCGCGAAAAATCGATGGTTTTTCACTGCCGTGAAGTTTTGCAATTGTCTCAATAGGTTCAACATTTAACCGGATTGGACCATTTTCAGAAAGAGCCATGAACCAATCTCAAGAGAGGTTCAATAAATTATTTTTCTGAAGCTGCGCTTGTCTACAAAAAAAAATATGATATCGTGTTTAAAACTTATCTTTGTATGGAAGCAGCATGAATTATCTTAAATCATTGTTTTTTAATTTTTTAACGGTTTTTTTTGCTAATTATGTATTGCCTGGAATTGAGATTATACATCAGACCAAACTGCCTGATATCGGTGGGGATTTATTGTTTGCTCTCGCTGTTGGAATTCTCAATTCCTTAATTTTTCCGGCTTTGAAAATGCTTGATCAGCAAATCAACATAAAACGAATCGCTTTGAGCGCTGCTGCGATTGCTTTTGGATCTTACACGATACTTAAATTCGCACCTTTTGGAATAGAAATCAGCAGCCTAAGCGGCTTTTTTCTTGCATCGTTTGCGGTTGGTTTGGGTGGGTTTTTGACGAGCTTTTTTGAAATGAAACGGTTGATGAAATATTCCAGGCCGCCTGAAATGTCTCGAATGCCTTAGGAACTGTCAAACAATAAAACGAAGCGTTTAGCTCGCGCGAAAGCTCCTTAGCAGGTTTATTGTGTTTTTTTGAATGGATTGTTCAGCGTAGGTATTGCGCTGATTAGGCCCATGGCGAAGCAGACGAGTCCAAGAAAATAAAATAGGCCATTTGATCCGATCCAATTCATAAAGATGGGGGCTAGCAGCGGGCCTGCGATTGCGCCGATTCCATAGGCAAGAACGAATCCTCCCGTTGCCGCAACAAGTTTTTGTTCTTCAATGCCTTCGCAGGTAAAAGCCATGCTTAAAGGGTAAAGAACAAACGAAAAACCGCCGAAAAGCCATAAAAGCGCCAGTCTCGTTGACCATGAAACAGCGTGGAAAGAGCCGATCACCGCGCCGATCAAGGCGGCAGAGAAACAGGCTAGGACTAAGACTTTGCGCCGGCCGAAAAAGTCGGCCCATTTGCCCAGCGGCCATTGCAAAGATAGTCCGCCAAATATAATCACCGACATCAGGGTCGCTACATCTGTCACGGATAAACCTAATTCTTGCCCATATACAGGTCCCAATCCATAAATGCTTGCGAGTACTATTCCCGAGACGGTTCCTCCAAGAAATCCTCTAGGGGATGTACTAAAAATCTCCCGAATAGAAAATCGTTTAGAATATTCATAGTTTGGAATCGGCAAGGTGAAGATGACGATCGGCAATATTGCCAAGGATGAAAGGGAGCTGGCCAGGCAGTAGGGAAGCAATGAATAGGGGTCGGCCACATTTAACAACAATTGCCCCAGTGATAATGCTGCATAAAAAACAAATAGATAGACCGAAAGAGACTGGCTGCGTGTTGTGGAATTGCTCAATAATAAAAATAGGCTCTCGATAACGACGAAAAGCGCGCCCATGATCATGCCACTCATAAAACGCAAAACCATCCAATATATCGGATCAATCCAAAGGGCGTGAAGCAGGATAATGGCGCTATTTGCTGCGCAGAGAGCTACGAGCGCGCGCAAATGGCCTAGTTTAGAGACCCACGTTGGACTACGGATCGAGCCTAAAAGGAGGCCTGCGTAAAATGCGGATGCAATGAGGCCGATTATTTCATTTCCCGATCCGGCAAGTTCTAAGCGTATGGAAATGAAGGTGGTAAAGAGTCCGCTTCCCAATATAAGAAGTATTAAGCTGATAATTGGATAAGTTAAAGTTTTAAGTAGATAAAACATATTGGTTTACGAGTTCCTTTTTGAGTGTTCGTTATCAATCAACCCTCTAATTGATATGGATACTATCTTGAGGTCTTTAAAGTCTATTTCAACCTAATACATTAATATCGAACGTTTAGCGTTAAAATAACATTCTTTGTTTGCTCTGAGTGGATTTAATTTTAAATATAATTACTGGTTAGCGTTTTTATTAATTGTTGAACTATTATGTTGAAATAATGATAATAAAAATAGAAATGCGGAGGGGGGCTTATGGTCAGAGTGAAAGAACTCAGGACATTGTCGATCCAGGAAGCGATGGATAATCTTTCTGCGATTGTTGGCATAGATATAACGAATCCTCCCCGTTTGGGAATCATTCAACATCATCGTTTTGTTACCGATGCTGAACAAATCGGGTCTCATGAAGTTTTCTGGATTAGCGGTGAGGGAAGCGAAGCTATCTTAGAAATTCTTGATATGACCTATCACACCATTCATCAACATCTCATTGCTCTTTTAGAGAGTAATGAAGTGAATTGGGATGATGCGAAGGTTTGCCGCGGCATTCAATCCATGCTAGCTCTTGTGACAGAATCAGCGCATAGAATGGATGAATATCTCGCCATGCGATTAGGCAAATCGCTAACAACAAAAGTTGAAGAGCGTATTCCCTATCAGGATTTGCAGTTTTTTTATCACCATCGTTTTTCCAAGCATCTGAAAAATCATGATCAAAACTGGACGGATGACTGGAAGGGAAGTGAAGACGCTGTATTGGTTGAAACTACTAAATCTGGACTAATTGATTTTGAAACTGTGCGGCGAGATCTTCAATATGAACTTTTTGCGATCCGTAATGAAAATGGAGATTCCTATTTTAATGCAGATTTGTTGCGGGATATCAAACTGGTCTGTTTTGATGCCGGACCCGAAGTTTCGTTTGAAGATGATCCTCTATTGCGAATTCGAGCTGTTGATGATCGCGATCTTCTCGCATCAAGTCAGCAAATTCTTTCGGCGTGCCAGTACGCTGTCGTTGATTTTTATAAAATTTATAGACAGGTTTCCGAATTGGTTTTGGCAAAAAAATTAGGCCAAGCCATTATGGCTCTTTATCTTGCGTCCAATCCGCGAAATCTGATCCAAAATACAACGAATAAAAGTTCCTATCAATATTTTCACGATTTCCAGTGCTTTTTGCGCCAGGCTATGAATTCGCCGGAATATCAAAAATATATTGCCTATCCTCCGGATGCAAAAGAGAAAAATATCCATTTTCTGCTTTATTTAACCCACGCTCTTTGTTACTCGCTTTTCTATCGGCTAGGAGGCGTTAGGCAAGAAACGATTGCTCTATTGCATCGATGCATGCGCAAGGGCGAAGAAAAAAATAAGAAAATCGCGATAAAAGGCGATACCATCTGGAATCAGCTTCTCATCGATGACGAAAAATTTCGAACTCTTTTAAGCCATTTTCCCAACGGTCCTCTTTTCAAGATCCTTGATTTGATTCGCGATGAAGATAAACAAACAGCTTCTTTTGATCCGATTATACAAGGAAATCTTCCACAGCACGTTTTTGAAATCCACGAACAGAATCATGTAGTGCATGTTCTAAGAATGCCCTGCCCTATCCGGCAGACTTTTATTAATAAAGCATCGATTGCTGTGGAATTTCTAGGATTTTTACGATTTTATGGAACTCAAAAATCCCATAAAAAACATCTTTTGATTAACTTTCAGGACCGTGGATCTTGGCAGGAATATGCCCGCAGCCTTACTCTTGAGGCTTTGCAAAAAAATGCTGAATTCAGCAACGAGCTGATTGTCGCGACTTTGCCCAAGAGTTCCGATTTTTATTATCAGTACGGCGAGTCGATGAATTTGAATGCAGCGGATTTATTTATTGCCGAATTTAAACAAGAGTTGAACCATCCCGAAGAATGGGGCTTTTTCCTTCCTTCCGAGCTATCAAGACCTCAGCAAGGCCAGTTTATCGATTCCGCTCTTGCATTTATTCATAAAGAATTTTTTAGCTCGAAAAGCAATTTGTCAAGGCGCAATCGTGAAGATTTTATTGAAATCTTCTATCAGTTTCTTATCTTAAAATGGATTGAAATCAGCGGCGTGGATTCAGTTAGCTTTACTTGCAAAGATGGAATCGATACAGGCGCTTCGGCTTTGGCTCTATTTTTCGGTTTTATCCAGATCTTATGCGCGGATGTTTCAAAAGATATCGAATTTCTTCGCTACCTTCTTTATGCACCGGCGTTTTTTATTCGTGAACGGGCTGTTGACTCCGAACGGTTAAATCGCACTATTTCCGCCCTTGAGCGCATCGCGACAGCTGTCGAAGGAAATGACTTAATTCATAATAGATTGACAGATCTTTATAATCCAAAATTTCTAAAGAGCCTCGAAATTAAACATTAAGATCTCATTGAATCAATAGAACTTGGTTGAAGAAAATAGAGCGCGCATAACATCAGGTTGCTGACCCTGCTTGCTATTGATTTAAAAGAGTTTCTTGATTAAAAATCTTCGGTCGTTTCTAACAATATTTCCGAGGATGATGAAAATGGCTGCTGTAATTGGAGAACGGCATCGATGTGCATCACATGAATGTGTTGCTCAAAATCCAGAAATTAGAAATGGTGAAGACATTTTATTTATTGTTTTTAAACGCGATATTCATATTTTTAATCAAACTTGTTTTGTTCTTGCTGCTTGCAAGGATCGAAGTTATCTAGAAACAGGTAAACTTTCCAAATGTCCTTGTTGTCGACGAAACATAAAAAATTTTAAGGACGTTCCTTCGCCTGAAATTGTTATGCCCATCGCATTGAAACATTACGTGCGGCATCGAAATCATGATGAAGTGCATCGATTGTGCGGAACACGGTTTATCCCTGTCCGCATGAAAGATTGGGCTGTTTCTCAATTTCCATAGAGCCAATTGCAAAACTTTTCGGCGCGTAAAATCGCCCTTTTAGCGCATCTTGCGGCCACGCCTTCTCGCTGGCCCTCTTGGGCATGCCATCGACGGCGCGGTTCGGACAAGCTTCGCTTGTCCTAGTAGTCCTAAACAAAAATTCTTGAGATAATTTCTAGCGTGAAAGCTCCGTAGAATCGACGACCGCAGGCTCTAGCTAAGTTGATTCGTATTAATGCAATACGGATCTACTTGCAATCGTCGATTATACGGGCTTTGACGCCGAAATTACTCCAAGAATTTTTGTTAACTGAGTACTAGCATTTCGCTGCCGTGGAGTCTTGTAACTATATCGCTTGTGATTCGAAAATCGGTTTATGCTGCGTTGGCTCTGCGTGACACAAATGCAATCATCTTCCTTGCCTATTCCCGATTTTCGAATCACGAGCGGCTCTGTACTGGACAAAAAATAATTTCATGACACACAAGTCATTGATTTCAAGTCGGTAAAACACAGCAACAGTTGTCTAAACTTTCTCAAGATCATCTTCCCCAAAATCACCCTCCGTATCAAATTTACCCCCTCTCGAAACAGACTTCTGGCTTTTCTTCCATGAGTTTTGAGTTCTATCGGCTTTTCCCGAGCACGGATATCTCCTGTTCGATAGGCCCAGCAAAATGCAATCGCTAACACAAATACCAGTTTTTCGATTTTATCCGGATCCGTAATGTGCGTGTCCTCCATCCGGAATCCCCTAGTCTTCAGACAGCCGAACAAGGTTTCGATTTCCCAACGCCGCCTATACATTCCCAGAGGATTTTCAAACTCGAGATTGGAGGCCACAATCATCGCTTCCTGGGCACCTTTTCTTCTCTCGATGGAAACGTAAAAGGCGTGGCCCCACAGATTGACGGGATAATTGATGACTTTTTTCTGACCAAGCCATTTACGCAAATGCCCTACCGGAAGCGTGATGTTCCCTCCGATCTTTGTCATGGAGTTTTGCTTAATCCTGATGACAAAAGGGATTTTTTGCGCGATCAGAAAATGAAACCATTCTTTCCCGACGAATTCGCGATCTGCAAGGAGCGCTTCGATTTTTTCGGCTCCGAGGCGTTCCACAACTCGCATCAGAAGGGAAACGCGATCTTCTGAGCAGGAATTGCCTTCAAGATCCAGCACGACCCAAAAAAGCGGAATGCTGATACCCAAATAGGCCACCGAAAGCATCAAAATGTTGATAGGAGTTTTACCCCATTTCCAGTTCGTGCGATCGAGAGTCAGAATGTATTTATCCTCGAGCGGAAATAACTGGAGGACTAAGAGTACGATGGTACTCATGTCAAAGGAAAAACCCGTGAAGAATCGACAAATTCTGCGATAGGAAGACTCCTCCTTAACACCAGTCTGAAAAGCTGCGGCGATTTGGGTTAGATTAACTGTCCTGACAGTGAAGAGAGCTTGGAGAATCTGGACAAGGCAATCGAGCCGAGCCTTGTTCCAATCAAAGAAATAGGATAAAGTTTTCTGCAACTCGCTGATGTGTTTCATTATACCTCGGTGCTTGAATAACAACGAGATATGATCGCTCTTCAGCGAGTTCTCTTCATCAAGTTATTTTTTGTCCAGTACAGAGCACGAGCGGTATACTTCCATAGTAATAAAGTTTTTTATTTTAATTATTGTTGTAATTGTTGTATTAGTGGTTGTTGGGCGATTTTTATGAATTCGAAGAGTGTTTGTTTAAATATGATTGTGAAAGATGAGAGCAAGGTTATCAAGCGTTGCTTGTCGTCTGTTATTGGAATTGTCGATTATTGGGTGATCGTCGATACGGGATCAACTGATGGCACCCAAAAAATCGTATTAGAATATTTGCGCGATATGCCAGGCGAATTGCACGAGCAGAAATGGCAGAATTTTGAGCGTAATCGCAACGGCGCTCTCGAATTAGCCAGAAATAAGTGTGATTATATTTTATGCATGGATGCCGACGATACTTTCGAGTTTTCGATACCGTTCGATAAAAATGCATTAGAAAACGACTGTTACATGATTCTTTGCCGAGATCCGGTCGTAGATTCCTACCGATTGTTAATGATTAATAACGATCCCTCTTGGAAATGGGCGGGAATATTGCACGAAGAGCTGCAGATATCTCATCCAGTCCGCGGCGGTATCCTCTCCGGCGTAATAAAAAATGGATTAGCCCGCGATGGGCAAAGGGCGCAAGATCCCAAACGATACCTGAAAGACGCGCTTTTGCTGGAAAATGCCTTTCAGGAAGATCCCGCGAATTGCAGGACTATCTTTTATCTTGCGCAAAGCTATTTGATGGCAAATGAACATAGTTCAGCTCTTAAATATTTCCAATTGAGAGCTGCGATGGCGGGATGCAAAGATGAGCTTTTTTGGTCTCTTTATACTATTGGATGTCTCCAGGAAGACTTAAAGATGCCTCCTCAGACAGTTATTGAAATCTATCAAAAAGCGCATCAATTCGACTGTTCGAGAGCTGAGCCTCTCTGCGCATTGGCGCGATTTTTAATTAAGATAGGCGATTACAACCAAGCTTACAGGATATCAAAAGCTGCAAGTTTAGTTTCTTTTCCTGAAACTTATTTTTTTGTTGAACGCGATGTCTATGAATTTAAGTCGCTTTTATATTTATCCTATTGCCAACACTTAACGCGGCGCTATGATGAAGCAAAAAGTTCTTATCAACAGCTTTTAACAAAGAAAAGCTTGCCTCCGGCGGATCGGCAAACGGTCGAACAATTTCTTGCGCTTTGCCAAAAAAAAGAGTGCATTCAGATTATTACCGAGGCCCCTCTTCAGTAGCCGGATCCCATTTTGAAACGAGATCTTGATTGAAGAGACGGATGGCGTCGTTCAATGCTTTAACCTGTCGCAATAAAACAACAAAATCGCGTTGGAATGCACTGTTTTGCATGATCGCCTCGCGATCTTTGCCTTGGTCGGCGCGATCCAGCACATCTGATATTCTTCCCAAAGATGCTCCGATTTCATCAATTTCGTGTTCGAAATATTCCTTAAATTGTTTGGGAGATTCAAGAGCGTTTGCCAAGTTTGCTTTTTTCGAGCGGGTTTTTTGCCATTGCTTATTGTATTGGAATAACAAACCGTAGTGGTTGATATCATTCATGAGCGTTTCGGATTTGTTCATGAGCGAGTTGAGTCGTAAATAGAAATCTTCGCCATTGAGTAGGCGTCCGAGCGTTCCCGATCCGGCCACCAGATCGTGAGTAATTTGATTCAAATTTGCAAGCGTGTTGGCTCCGTCGGATGTCAGAATAACGACCGTTTCATTGAGATCCGCGATCAGAGAGCTGATCCGAGAGAGAAGGCGGTCATCGACGAAAGCAGAATGAAGCTCGCGCATATTATCTGAAACGAGATCGATGGAATCTTTCAGGGAGGGGACAATGTTTTGGTTTTCGATGGTAATTAAAACGTTATTCATAGCTTGCGCCATGTCTCCGACGTTGGACGCGGCTCGAGCAATCGCTGGTGAGTATTGAGTAAACCAATCGTCAACGTGTGCGAGGGTTTTTTCTGCTTTTGCTGCGACGCGGCCAATCTGGTTGAAAGTGTTTTCAAAAGGGTCTATGGAATTGGCGTAAAGAATTTCGCCGCTGATTTTTACGAGCGGCTGGTCGGATGGAGGGGTTTTGGGCATGATCGCTACGGAGCGCTCTCCCATCAAACCAGATGTGCAGATAGAGATTTCGTCTGTCGTATAAATATTGATTCGCGAATCGACCTTAAGCAGAAGTTGATAATAATAAATACGTCCAGCAGGGTCGCTTTTTTCATCGCGAGCATTAGGGATCTCTTCGATTTTGATAACTTGTCCAATCGGGCGTCCCGCATAAGTTACTCGAGTACCTCGGTTGATGCCGGTAATGTTTGAGAAACGAGCTTTAATAGTATTTTTTCCATCGCCGATAGTCGGTTTGAGAAATAATGTAAGGGCAACGACGATGCCGAAAGCGGCCGTTACGAAAATGCCGATGCATATACTCTTCCAGCGGTCGCTCATAAGGTCTCCTTTATGGGAAAGCGATTATAATAACTTTCTCGCAAAAAATTGATCATGGGGTCATTGATTTGCATAAACTCTTTGGAATTGGCTATAAAAGCAATTTTGCCATCTCGCTGCAGGGCAAGACGGCTTGCGATACGCAAAGACATTGCGATATCATGGGTCACGATGATGCTGGTTCCTTTAAGTTCATTTTGCGTTTGAAGAATGAGGTCGGATATTTGCTGAGCGGTAATTGGATCGAGGCCGGTGGTTGGCTCATCGTATAAAAGAATTGTTGGGCGGTATACGAGCAAGCGTGCCAATCCCGCCCGTTTTCTCATCCCGCCGGATAGATCTGAGGGTAATTTTTTTTGCGTCCCATCCAAGCCGACTTTTTTAAGCGCTTCATTGACCTGTTCGCGGATCTCATTTTCTGTAAATGGCTTACTTGTTTGAGGATTGCCATGCTGGCGTAAATAAAATGCGGTATTTTCTTCGACTGTCATTGAATCGAAGAGGGCAGATCCCTGAAAAAGCATGCCCATGGTTCGCATGGTGCGGTAGAGTGCGTGTTTTTTTAGCTGGGAGATTTGCACATCGCCGATTTCTATGCTGCCCTGATCCGGTTTTTCAATCCCGATAATATGGCGCAAGAGAACGCTTTTGCCGACCCCTGATCGTCCTAAAATGACGAGAATTTCATTGTCATTTGCTTCGAGATCAAGACCGCAAAGCACGTCATTATCGCCATAGCGCTTCCAGAGGTTTCGTAGCCTGATCATCCGAAAAACCATCCCATTTTGATCTGCTTGTAAATCATATTCAATCCCATCGTCAAGAGAAGGTCAAAAATTAAGATCAAAACATAGCTTGTTACGACGCTTTGCGTCGTCGCCTTCCCGACGCCAGCGGCTCCTCCTGATGTTTTAAGGCCTTTATAGCAGCAGACTGTAGCGAGCAATACTCCAAAAATAGATGATTTGATAAGGCAAGTCGCTAAATCGAAAACAGAAACGTGCAGGGGAATGGGGTTGAAATAATTTCCTGGAGACATGTGGAAGAAAAAGGTCGCTATAAGATATCCCCCAAAAATTCCCATGACAGCGCTAAATAGAGTCAAAAGGGGAATCATGATTGACCCTGCGAAAAATCTAGGGGCGATAAGATAGCGATTCGGTTGAATGGCCATAGATTTAAGAGCGTCGATCTGTTCGGTAACCTTCATCGAACCGATTTCGGCGCACATGGATGATCCTACTCGTCCTGTAACCATGAATGCAGTCAATATCGGCCCTAGTTCGGTAATCATCGCTTTAGAGACTAATACTCCCGTTACTCCGGAAAGTCCTTTCTCACCCAGCTGATAAAAGGATTGTGCAGCTAAAACGACTCCGGTTGTAAAGCCGGTGATAGCTACTACTCCCGCTGATAAAACGCCAATGTTATAAAGTTGTTCGCGGATTAAAGGCCAAGCGGGCGGCCGATGGAATAGAGAGGCTGAGACATTGATGATCAAACGTACATAGTCGCCAATCATTTCAAAATATCGTAAAAAATGTTTTTTTAAAATCAACGAGGTCATTAAAAGATCTCATAGTCTTTTTTTGATCTTATGAAATAAGAGGATTCTCGAAAAGCACCATTGGTTCGAAACGCACAATATTTGCTTTTATTGTTAAAGTCTGAAAAACTTTTATTTATGTTATCGTTAAGATGAGGGATGTCATGGCTTGTCACTTTTCCGAATATGAAAAATTGGTTGGTCTAAAAAGTCTTCTTCAAGAACAGTTGAAGCCTTTATCGACAGTCATTTGGCATAGAGGTAATTGTTGTACATTTATTTCAAAGCTGGATGCAGAGCGAGCTTCCAACGCTTATCAACTTCAAGCGGTGTTGGCTTTGGCTGAAGGGAGCGTCACACGTCCTATGCGTGATTCACCTGAAAGTATTCGCAAAACCAAGTCTTTAGCTGAAAGTGTTTTGTCAGTTCCTGTCACCTTGACCCCTGGTTACGTTTCGTTAATCTATATTGATCCAGGAATTAGTAAACAGCAGCAGTTAGTCTTTGCAAATCGAGCAATTCTATTGAAAGTACAGGAAACTTTAGAAGATGAAATGAGCCAGTTGGATAGCGTTCGCTGTTCTGCTTCGGATTTAATCGATCACGCATCTGTCGAACGGCTGTCCCAAGAAGATGTCAGGCAGCTTAGGGAATTGGTCATTCATTGCCGCGCTACCATTGAAATCTTTAATCGACTGAAGAAAATGTAATTCAGCTCAACTTGAATAAATTGCTCGATACAGTCGGACCCGAAGGCAGCCGGCTATAGTTCTATATTTTTTTTAGTTAAAAAATTATTTACACTAATAACTTATTTTTTACAAAAAGTAACTGTAAGGGAAGAAATTATATTGTTTTGTATTATTAATAAGCATATAATAATATTAAATAACAAGGAGGAATTTTTATGGTGCCAGTCGAATTTACAAACATGCCAGCGACTAGTGAACTTTGTTCTATATGTTGGTCGGCGCTGAATAATGGTGAAGATAATGTTATAGGCCACTCGGTACAACACATATTCCACCAAGAATGTGTAGCTCCTTCATTTTTATCAAGTCGACGTTGTCCAATATGCCAAATACCAGTAAGCAATGCTCATGTTTATATTAATCAACCAGTTGCGCTTCAAGCTCCGCTTCCTGTTTTTTTTCCGCCAATCATAGGGCTGCCGCAGTTTTCAACGTTGTTACGCGAGGCTGCTATTGCAGGCGACCTCCAAGGCGTACAAACATTGTTACATCAGGGTCCGGCGATAGTCTCGATGGATGATTTAACAGTGGCATTAATTCGCGCTGCCCAAAATGATCACCTACCAGTAGTAGATGCGTTGTTACTTTATGGCGCCTCAGCTTCAGTCGCTGCAAGAAGCTATGCGCTAGAGACTGTTCTCGGAGAGTCTGCTGAAAGGGTCCCTCACATGAATTTAATTGTTCAAAGATTGCTAGCCGATGGAGAAATCGACGGTCGCTGTCGAGCGCTTTCGATTCTAATCGCAGCGAAAAATGACTGTCGAGAAATATGGCTCATCCGGCTAATGAGTACCTCTGCGCGTGAAGATGATAGAGTCGCAATTTAAAGTAGTCCACATCTCTGAAGCCATAGGCCTGTCTTTTTAAAGTTTTGATTTTATTGTTAATGCCTTCC
>Ga0209777_10007049_pt1 | contig 12559 bp, 14 predicted proteins | sample FrelakmetHBP12HB_FD_187147 | JGI IMG/M metagenome (GOLD analysis project Ga0209777, IMG submission 187147) | Freshwater lake sediment microbial communities from the University of Notre Dame, USA, for methane emissions studies -HBP12 HB (SPAdes)... | ecosystem: Environmental > Aquatic >... | reverse complement strand
GGCGAGCCGGTCTTCGTCGCGACGCTTTCGGGCACATCCTCGGGCGTCAGTTACCTCTGGCGAAGCGCCTCCTACTCCGCCGGTTCGCACAACATCACATTGGCCGTCACCGACACCGCCGGGAACCAGTCCCGCGGTAGCCTGACCATCACGCGGCGGTAGCGTCGGGGTTAACCGGTGGCGCAACCCGATATCAACCAAGCACGGATCGGCCTTGAAAGATTAATCGAATAGATGGTCTCGAAGCGGTTCGAATAGTCTTGCTCGCAAAAGTTCCAGCAAGTCGTCGGGGCGCATCACCATTACCCTTTCTCCGTGGCATCCTCCCGATCATCTCTTCGTCTTCGAAATGGGCGATTACGATCCTCCGACAACCCGAACTGTTTTATGAGCTCGGCGGAATGTCGGTCCTTCTCCTCAGGCGTTCGATTTTGATCCTCGGCGAAGGCCTCCTGTCGCCAGCGGCGCACCTCTTCCAGCATCTTGCTCTCAGTCGGTTTCGGTCTCGTTGTCATAGGTTACCTCCGGTGGGGAAACAATTCGCAATGGCTTGTAAAACCCTTCGAGAACCGCGACGGCATTGAATCGATCGGCGCGCCGCACGCTTGCGATGTGCCGAAAATTCCAGGAAACCAATACATCCAACCCCTCGCAAAACGCGACCGCAACATGACGTGCATCCTCGGGTTTTGTTCGCGGCACCACAGACTCGCGTAGGAACGCGCCTGCCAGTCTTTCCGCCTCGTCCGAAACCCCGACGACAGTCGGCGCGATCTCGCGAAGCAAATCAGCCAAACGGCGCCCGAGCGGATGGGGGGCTTTGCCAATCTCGGCAAGAACAACAGGCGAAATGACCGGCTCAATCACACGCCTTCGACAGCACTCAAAAAAGGCCAATGTGTCTTGTCGGTAGTTTGGCACGTCCTCGGCAAATGCGAAACTCCAAACACTCGTCTCCACATAAACCGAAATCCCGACCATTGATGTATCATATCGTCGTTGTTAGCTCGTTGTCCACGCTTGGGACGTTGCAGAATGCGCCATGAAGCGGTATACCCACGAAATCGGAGAATAATGATGAAAATCATCCGCAGCCCCAGCGTGTATCTCGTCGGCCGACCGGCCCTCAGTCCCGACGACGTTGCCCGATTCCTGCGCGACCACGGCGTGGCCGACTGGGCCACCGACTCCGACCGGGCGGCCGAGATTCTGCCGGAAGTCGCCGGACGGCTCTGTTACATGAGCTTCGCTAAGCCGCGACCCGGCGGCAACGACGCATATCTGGGCCACATCAAAGAAGTGGGCCACGGCAGCGTTCTCGAGCACAGCGTCTGGAACTTCATCATCACCGGCGTGTCGCGTTCGTTCACGCACGAGTTGGTTCGGCATAGAGCCGGCTGGGGATACTCGCAATTGTCTCAACGTTTCGTCGACGAATCCGTCGCCGACTTCGTAGAGCCGGATTGCATCGCCGACGATCCCGAATTGCACGAAACCTGGCGCGCCGCTGTCCAACACGCACAGGAAGCGTATGTCCGGCTCGTCAACGGCCTTCAGGCCCGGTTTGCATCGATCGAAGACAAAACGCTGCGCCGCAAAATGGCCCGCCAGGCCGCCCGCTCCGTCCTGCCCAACGCCACCGAAACAAAAATCTTCGTCACCGCCAACGCCCGCGCCTGGCGGCATTTCATCGAAATGCGTTGCAACGAACATGCGGAAGTCGAAATCCGCCAGGTGGCCGCTCAGGTGCTCGAAGTCTTGCAGCGCGAGGCCCCCAACCTTTTCGGCGATTACGAGTTTTTCGCTCTGCCCGACGGAACCCGCGCCGCAAGAACCAGATTCGTGAAAGTCTAGCGCTCCGTCGCAACTCGTCTTCCGGGTGGTTTGGCGATGCAGTCGTCAAGCCATGCGAACGACGGCCTCGCGCTGCGAGAGCGTGCTGCCCGACACTGAAATCGCCAACTTCCCCGGGATGCACCCCCGAATATAGGGATCGATGCTTTCGTTGACGCTGGAGTCGTCGTGTTCTACCATCGGCTTGTCGGCTCTTCTGTGTAGTGGCAAACCTGCAGAGCGGGAGACTGGGTTGTGTCTGTCATTGGCATTCGACGGGAAGACAAAAGCGATTGGGAGGCCCGAGCGCCGCTCGTGCCTGGAGACGTCAAGCGACTCGTTAAGGAGCACGCCGTCGCGGTGCGTGTGCAGACTTCGACGCGTCGGACGTTTGCCAACGACGCCTACCGGGATTCCGGGGCCGAGGTGGTGGACGATCTGGGCGATTGCCCGGTCATCATGGGCGTCAAGGAGATCCCTCCTGAGAAGCTGCGACCGAAGTGTACTTACCTGTACTTTTCCCACACCATCAAGGGGCAACGGGCGAACATGCCCGCCCTAAAGCGACTGATGGAGCTTGGCTGTACACTCATCGACTATGAGCGGATCGTGGATGACCGCAACCGCCGGCTCGTTTTCTTCGGGCGGTTCGCGGGAATTGCCGGCATGATCGACACGCTGTGGGCGCTCGGCCGGCGGCTGCGCGAGGAGGGAATCGAGAACCCATTTACAGCGGTTCAGCAGGCTTACAAGTACAAGGACATTGCCCATGCCGAAGTTGAACTGGAGAAAGTCGCTGACTCGATCCGGCAAGGTGGCCTTCCGCAGCAGCTTCGGCCGCTCGTCTGCGGTTTCGCCGGATATGGGCATGTGTCGCAGGGGGCGCAACAAATCTACGATCTGTTGCCCGTGGAGGAGGTCGCTCCGGCCGACCTGCCGGCGCTTTGCGGCGACTCGCTGGTTTGCTACAAGGTCGTCTTCAAGGAAGAGCATCTGGTTGAACGGATCGAGGCGTCGTCTTCGTTCGACCTCCAAGAGTACTACGACCATCCAGAGCGTTATCGGGCGTCGTTTTTTCCCAGCGCTGCTTACCTGACTGTCTTGGTGAACGGCATCTACTGGGCACCAAAGTACCCGGTGCTCATCACCCGCGAGCAGTTCCAGACTCTCTACGTGGGCGGCAAACCTCCGCGCCTCCGTGTCATTGGCGACATTACGTGCGACATCGACGGCTCACTGGCCTGTACGGTGCGGGCGACGGAGCCGGACGACCCGATCTACGTATATGATCCGTTCAGCGGCCAAGCGCAAAACGGTGTGCGCGGGCGAGGGCCCGTCGTGCTGGCGGTGGATTTCCTGCCATGCGAGCTTCCGGTTGACGCCTCGAACTTCTTCAGTGAAGCGCTTCGTGGTTTTATTCCTGCAATTGCCAAGGCGGACCTGAACGCCGACTTGTCAAGAAGCGGGCTTCCACCGGAACTTCAGAGAGCGACGATCGTTTATCGCGGCAAGCTCACGGAACCATACCAGCATCTTGCCAAGTTCGTCGGATGATGCCGAGAGAGAGGCCGACGCGCGTCGAGCGGTTTCCTTTCCCGCCGCGCCGCGTGTTGACCGGCACGCGACTTGCCCTGCAAGACCTCGCCGGCGGCTATCCTGATCTCGTTCCGCCGGGCGGCGTTCGGATTGGCGTTCGCAACGAGCGTGAGTTATTATTCGCAAAAATGAAGACACACAGGAGATTCAGTTAATGAAAAAGGTATTACTTCTTGGGGCCGGACTTGTTTCTCGCCCGCTGGTGCGCTACCTGCTCGACAAGGCGGGCGTTCATCTGACGATCGCGACGCGGACCGTGGCGAAAGCAAAAACGCTGGCTGCGAATCATCCCCATGCGTCGGCCATGGCTCTGCTGGCGGAGGAGACGGACAAGCTCGAGCAACTCGTCGCGGAGCATGATCTTTCCATCAGCCTGCTGCCCGCTCCGTTGCATCCGGTGGTGGGGCAGAACTGCGTCAAGCACCGCAAGCACATGGTGACGACCTCGTATGTCAGTCCGGCGATGCTGTCGCTTGACGGACCCGCGAAACAGGCGGGCGTGCTGCTGCTCAACGAGATCGGCGTTGATCCCGGCATCGACCACATGTCGGCCATGCGGGTGATCGACGACGTACGGCGGCGCGGGGGCAAGGTGACGCACTTCAAGTCTTACTGCGGCGGGCTTCCCGCGCCGGACGCGAACGACAATCCCTGGGGCTACAAGTTTTCCTGGAGCCCGCGCGGAGTGTGCACAGCCGGCAAGAACTCCGCCCGGTACCTGCTGGACGGTCGCCAGGTGGACATTCCGAGCAAGGACTTGTTCACAGACAACCGCCACGGGATGCGCGTCGAGGGGGTGGGCGAACTGGAAGCGTATCCAAACCGGGACTCGCTCAGTTATATCGAGACGTACAATCTTCAAGGCATCAAGACGATGTTTCGCGGCACGTTCCGGTACCCCGGCTGGTGCCAGGCGCTGAAGGCAGTCGTAGACCTAGGTTTGCTCGACGAGACTCAAACGACGTATCCCAAGGGCACGACATACGCGCAGTTCATGCGCCGATTCGTCAAGACGCCGCCCTCCGGCAATCTCCGCAAGGACGTCGCGACACAGTTGAAGATCGACGAGCGGTCGCAGATCCTCGACCGCTTCGCCTGGCTTGGACTGTTCGGCGACGAGGAATTGGCGATCACCGGACAGCAGACCACGCCGCTGGATGTGCTCGCCAAACGGATGGAGCAGAAGATGGTGTACGCCCCTCGGGACCGCGACATGCTTGTGATGTGTCATTTATTTGTCGCGGAGTTCCCGTCGGCGCCTGCGGAGCGAATCACTTCGACCTTCATCGACTATGGTGAGCCGGGTGGGGATACGTCGATGGCCCGGACAGTAAGTCTCCCGGCAGCGATCGCTGCCCGGATGATCCTCGAGGGCCGTATCACCAAAACCGGCGTGCGGATCCCCGTGGAAGCGGACATCTACAACCCCGTGCTGAACGAACTGGCCACCATGGGCATTGCGTGCGTGGAGAAGACAGAGCCATTCAAGGGCAAACTGTGAGTGGCCAAGCAGACTGGAGCTGGTGGAATCGGGCTACATGGCCAACGCCGAGCGGCTGGGTAAGCGATTGATGGCGCGGCTGGCAGAGATCGCCGATGAGCGCAAAGTCGTCGCCAAGCCGCGTGGCCTGGGGCTGATGTGCGCCTTGAACGTCGTCAGTCGCCGCACAGGCAAGGGCGACGCAAAGCGCCGTGACCGAATCCTCCAGGCGGCGTTCGAGCGAGGGCTTATTTTACTCGGCTGCGGCGAACACGCTATTCGCTTCTGCCCGCCGTTGTGCATCAACGAAGCGCAACTTGACATTGGGCTACGGCTCTTTGACGAGGCCGTCGCGACGGTCGTGTAGATTGTCGATTGACGATTTTCGATTGGCCCCGCTCGCGTGGAGCGATTGCTTCGCGGTCGCTAGCCCTTCGACAAGGTTGCCCTGACGGGAAGTCCCGCCGCACCGGGATTCCACCGCCGTCGGCGCGGACGAACCGGCGCACCCGCCCTACCTACGCTTGCGATGACGACAAGACGTGCTACACTTCCACGACGCTCGGTGCATGCAAGAATCGAGAGCGAATGTCGTGAGAAAAGATAGAATGTTCCGCTCCTTTTTCCATTCCCTTCGTCCTCCCACAGAACAGGTGGTGCAATAATGAATAGGATCAAGAAAGTCCTGCAATGGTCGAAACAACATGCACTTGCCCTGGTCATCTACGTGCTCGGACTGATACTGGCGGCCGTCATCGGCCGGATTACCACGACTGCTCTTAATCGTCACGACACTGGCGGGCTTCGCTTCGAACCCTACATCGCCGTTGTTGTATCGAAAGAGTCAGTGGACTTCCCAATTCCGGAGGAATTCCTCCGTGGATTTCAGGACGGTTCCTCAGGCAAAACATATCTCGAAACTCGCGACGGACGCAAGGTAGACGTAAGGACGTTTGAAGATCTGGGCTCTGTCGAAGAAGCCAGACGTATCGCAAACGACCTAGTCCACGATCAGAACTGTATCCTAGCGATCGGCAACTCGAACAGCACCTTGACGGCTACTACTCTTGACGTATTCCTGGGTTCAAGCGATCCTCCGTCCTACATCCTCCCAATTGCCACAGCGAATGAACTGATCACCAAGGCCAAGACCGCTGGTCACGGAGCGGTGCTGCGTATGGTTCCAGACAACGCCGAGCAGGCGGATGTTATTCAGCGCCTCATCGCCAATCTGGCCCCTACGCAGCGTGCAGCGATATACATCGATGAAGAGAATCCCGTGTACTCGCTTAACCTCTCTCGTGACATCGCGAGTCGGGTTCGCAGGCACGGTGGCAGAATTGTCATAGAGGAAATGCTGGGCCCTAGTAATTCGATCTACTCGTCCAGAGAAGCATGGAAGTCTGAGAAGCCTCCGGACATCATCGTGTTTGTCGGCGTCGCGCACCATGGTTTGTTGCTCATCGATCAACTCAGCGAGCTTGCTGTTCACACACCGTTAGTCTTCACAGATGGATGTATGGTCGGTGCCTTGATCGAAAACATTGCGAAGATTCCAAACCGTGCCTTTGTACTGTCTCCGGTTGGCGGAAAAAACGAAGCGACGCAGATGCCCACATATCAGCCAATTGGCCGAGATGCCTACACTCTCACAAGCCAAATTATCAGCGGGTGTAGCAACTGTACGCGAACTAACCTTCGGAGCCACATTAGCCAGACGAAGCAACAGACTATGCTTTCAAATGGCAACGCTGGTGAATATAGCTTCAATGCCGATGGTAACAATATAGGAATGCGCTACCACGTTTATGAAATCACCGGTGGTAAGCTCAAAGAGGTGACCCAGTTCTAGCTGCATAGCGATAGTCCATGGATGTCCTGCTCATCCAGCCGCGACACGTCTACGCGCCCGAGCGTCCGGACGTCGGACATATATACATGCCCACGTCGTTGCTCACTGCCGCCGCGAGATTGTTGCGCGCTGGGCAGAATGTTAGCCTTATTGATGAGAACCTTTCCCGCTGCACCCAGTTGCTGCCAGTCACTGGTATCAATCTGGTTGGCGCCCCGTATGTGCCCAGAGCTATCGAGTTCGTCGGTCGGATGTCACGCTGGCAACCAGAGGGAACACTTTTGCTTGGTGGGCAAGTTGTTTCCGGGTTCTCGGAGGACCAGTTCCGGCGACTGTTTGGGGTAATGGGCGTCAACGGAAACCGGGACTCGGACTTGGCATCCGCCGTTGGGATCGGGCCCGGGGCCCTGCCCGCGCCGGAATTAGTATCGCTCGTGCCCGCGTTTCAACTTCTGGCGGACGACGTGATGGAACGGTATCTTGCGCGCGAATTCTCCTTTTATTTATCGCAGGGGTGTCGATACTCATGCAGCTTTTGTGCGGCTGTTCGCACCTCGCGGGATCCAACTACCGGTAAGACGAGCCCAGTAAGGGAGATTTATCGTGACCTCAGTATCGTAGATGCCGATATGCGGTATCTTGTTGAACGGGCTCTCCGCCTCGGAAAGAGCGAACTCAATATATATCTTTCGAATCTCGACCTATTTCAAACACCATCAAAACTCCGCGAGTTTGCAAGGGTTATGCAGGGTATCAAATGCGCGTTTCCGGGCTGTCGTTTACGGATGAGAGGGCTGTCAAACGTGAATTCTTTTTCACAAGTACACGAGACGGATAGCGACTTAATTGAGGAACTCGTCGACGCTGGTTTGACGCGAGTAGGATTCGGTGTTGACGGTGCCACTGAACACGTTTGGCGAGCCGTAAGAAAACCCCACGGGGACTACTCGTGTACGGACGCGATTCGTATCTGTTTTGAAACATATGGCATTGTCCCCGAGGCATTGATGGTATTCGGGCACGACTGTGTTGATGATGGGGAGTCGATGCGACTGGCAGGCGAGCTAGTCAGAGCTTTGTGGGAGAAATATGGGGCGCACCCGAGGCCGCACGTTTCGAAGGGGATTGTACCAGGGAACGATGGTTGGAGAGATCCGAAGAATCGCGAAATTGTGGACAGGCTCGTTACAACCCCATCGCTGTTTCAGGTTCTAGATTTTACCTCCCTTCCGTCGGCGCTCACACACCCCGATGCGGCTTTTCGCCGGATTGTAACACGCTATTATGTTGAGATCTGTGAAATGGCTGACACCGTAACCCAGTATGTCTTGCCAGAGGAATCCGGGTTGAGTGCGGTTGAGCTTGAGCATGTGCGGTCCTTTAACCAAGGACGCTATGATGTGTGACTGAGCGAGAGAGACGGAGTAAGGGCGGATATTCTGATTGCTCTAGCAGGGTCGTTGACGACGGCGCGGTTTCGGTGCGCGGCACGCCCGAGTGGTCGCGTCACACTCTCCGGTCGCTGGCCCTCGCGGCCTGTGCCGCCAATGATTCGATCAGTAGCAGCGCGCGTTATCGCCGATTCGTCGCAGGCGGTCGGCGAATTTTGATCTTCATGTCGCGGCGCGTGCTCTTGCCGTCTTCAAGCACCTTCATCGTTTTCTTGATGTCGGGCACTTTGAGCACGACGTTGGTCTTTCCGCCGTTGGCCCCGCTCGTGCAGTACATGTAGCTGCTGTTGCTTTGGGCGGCGATAAGCCTCTCACAGACCTCCGCGAGGGCGCCGGGGCGATTGGGCGGCGTCGCGGCGGCGAATTAGTGACAGTCACCTATTATTTTGACGATCCCCAGCCGCGGGCGTAGAAGGCGCCTATGCCTCGGCTTGCTCGCATGGTCCTGCGCGGCGTTCCTCACCACGTCACCCAACTCGGCAACAACCGGCAGAGAATCTTCTTCACCGACGATGACCGCCGACTCTGCGTCACGCTTCTCAAAGAAAACGCAAACCGCTTCTGCCCACCGCTGTGCATCAAAGAGGCGCAACTTGACATTGGGCTACGGCTCTTTGACGAGGGCGTCGCGACTGTTCTGTAAATGTCCGATTGAAGGTCAAGAATTAGCTTGATTGCTGCAGGTGGGTCCATCCGCGAATTCCGGCACCATGGGGGGTGGATTACTCTATCGTTACTTGCGTCAGCGTTGCGATCCCGCGCACGACGCGTGGCGCAGTTCGCCAACCACGCTTGCACGGACACATGCTTGGGTATAGTTTTGCAGTGTTGCGCGGAATTTGTCTTTGCGCGACCGTGCGGCACGGGCCAGCGATTCGCCGCCTTGCCCTTCGGGGTTGTGCTCTGGGTACCGGGCGTCGGGCCTCGGTACTTTCGCCGTATTCGAAGATGTAGGTGAAAACATGAATCGCAGCATTCAACAATGCGTTATGGCACTATTGGCTATGGTTGTGGCCGCGTCGTCGGCTTGCCGGAATCAGCCGGGGAGTGATGGAGGAAACGGTGCCACAAAGTTGACTGCGCAAGAAAAGGCCGCGATCGACACGGTCGTCATGCAACTAGAAAACGCAACGTCGGCGATCAGCGGATCAATCGACGGACTGACCAGCGTTGATCGAAATGCCAACGGCCAATTCGGGGCGTGCCCAACGGTGACATACGCCGTCGCCGGCGGCGTTGGGACGGTCAAGCTCGACTACCCCGACGGTTGCCGAAACGTTTATTACCCGGACGCGACAATCAGCGGAGCCATCTCCGTGGCCTTCGATCTGAATACGCCGACTCTGGAGGTCACCGTCACCTTCACGGACTTCATCGTCGAAGGTAAGGTCACAAACGGCGCCTTGCGCCTGCAGCGCGGCTCCGGGCAAGACTTCCGAACCTGGGACGGTTCAATCGATATCACCATCTCCGGCGTTGGTTCGATCCAGGGCGGTATCACGGTCAAGATCGACACCTTGCAACAATCAATCACTATTGATCCGGCCTCACTGACGCTCGTTGATGCCGCCGGCACATCGCATGACGTCGCTGTCAGCGGACTCATAATCAAACCGGTTGCGAATGGGAACTTCGTTCCGGAGGCTGGAACCGCGACCTTCGAGGTGCCCAGCACGGCCCCGACAGGCCCTGCAACGCTGACCATTGTTGTGACTTTCGATGCCAATTCCCCCGTGGACGGGACGGTATCGGTTAAGGTCGGCGACAGCCCCGCTGTCGAATACAAGCTGCCGGGGTTCTAACTTTCGCGTCTGTGCTCGGATAAGGTTTAATCCGGCACTGGAGTATGACCGCGGAATCTTTTCACCTGATGCTCAAATCCACGGCCAGAGTCTGCACCGGCAGGATAGGCAAATATTGATGCCTTGACACATCTTCCGCGCTGCCATATAGTGCGTGGTTCTGTGTTTTGTTACCCCTTATTTGACAAGGGGTTATGTGCATTACGCCAACAAACGGACGGTGGACACGAGTGAAGAAACGCGCTACGACCAAGCAAGTCCCCAAGATCGCCACGGCAAAAGTGAAAACTTCAGCCAAAAAGGCGCGGACGAGCGCGGCGAGTAAAGAGGCGAGTGCCCGCCCGGCCGCTATTAAGCGCGAGGAGAACTTAGAACGTTCGCCGGCCCCTTCCAGAAACGGGCGCGCGTCCAGGGGGCGCAGCTCCGGGGTGGCCGCCGGCAAAACATCAAGCGAGCAACCGACCCGCGGACCGGGTAATCGAAAGAGCCAAGCGGTATCAGGCGACGGTCGTGAATCCGGTGGTAACGGACCGGCTGCACGTGCTTCGCGCAGCGCGCCTCCTCCCGCCACGTCGCAGGATCCGATCCAATTTCCAGAAGAGGAGGCGCCAAGAGTCAAGACCTACCTCTCATTGAAACAACTGAACGAATTCAAGACCTTGCTCCTCGCAAAACGTGTCGAGCTCGCCGGCGATGTACGGAACCTCACGTCCGAGGCGCTTAACCGCACGGAACCGGGGTCGGGGGAACAATCCACGATGCCGATCCACATGGCCGACCTTGGCACGGACACGTGGGAACAGGATTTCACCCTCGGGCTTATCGCCAGCGAAAAGGCGCTGGTCCGGGAAATTGACGAGGCCCTGGAGCGGATTGCAGACAAAACGTACGGTATATGCGTGGCCACGCAAGAGCCGATCACATTGGAACGGTTGCGGGCCAAGCCCTGGGCCAAATACTGTATCGAATACGCCCGGTTGCGCGAGGAAGGGCGCGCTCCGTAGCCCCGACGCCGGTCATGGCTCCCATCGTCGCTTTACAAACCGCGGACGCAGAAGTCGCAGCCGAAAGCGCGCGGCGCGATTCGTTCTCGCAATTGCGGTTTTGGCTGCCGGCCGTCGGCCTGCTCTGGCTCGACCTGGGATCCAAGGCCTGGGTCTTCCGCAATCTGTCGCCGGATGAGTTCAGGCCGGCGATTCCAAGCGTGCTGGAGTTTCGCCGTTCGCTCAATGACGGGGCCGTTTTCGGTTCGTTTTCCGGGCACGCGAGCGTTTTTATCGTCGCGTCCGTCTTTGCCCTGGCCTTCGTCCTCTACCTGTTCGCCAACAGTTCGCGGCGGCAGCGCGTGCTGCACGTTTCGCTGGCGATGATCCTCGCCGGCGCGCTGGGCAATCTTTACGACCGGGCTTTTATGACCGCCGACGTGGTGCGCTTTCGAGAGAAGGCCGGCGGGCGAATGGTCTCCGTCATCGGAAAGATCGTGAGCGAATCCGCGGAAACTGTGCGCATCGGCGATTGGCCCAACGGCGGCAGGCCGCAGTCGTTCACACGAAGCGAGGTTGAGGAGATTCGCAGCCAGGGCGTGGTCCGGGACTTTGTCCGATTTACGGTCAGGTTTCCGAAGTTCGTTCCGCGGATCGGCGGCATGGAAGTCTGGCCCTGGATCTTCAACGTCGCCGATGCGGCCTTGGTCTGCGGTGTGATTCTGCTGCTGCTCACCAGTCTTTTCGAGCGAAGCCGCCGCGAAGCGCCGATCGAGTGATGCGCGTGCCGCTTTCCAAGCAAACGCCCCCAAATAACGAAACAGACCGACGCATGATGCGCCGTGCGCTTGCGCTGGCCGTGCGCGGGCTAGGCCGCGTTGAGCCTAACCCAATAGTCGGCTGCGTAATCGCCAAGAGAGGACGAATCATCGGCGAAGGATTTCACCGCCGGTTCGGCGGCCCGCACGCGGAAGTCGAGGCCCTGCGGGCGTGTAAAGCGAGCCCACACGGAGCGACGGCCTATGTCACGCTGGAGCCGTGCAGCCACGTCGGCAAAACGCCGCCTTGCGTGGGGGCATTGATCGAAGCGGGGGTCGCCCGCGTGGTCGTTCCACTTATCGATCCAAATCCGGCGGTAAACGGGTCAGGGGTGCGTGCCCTTCGCCGGGCGGGGATCGCGGTCGATGTCGGCGCGCTTGCGGGTGAAGCGACCGAATTGCTCGCCCCATTCTTGGCCCGCGTGCAGTTGGATCGGCCATACGTCATCGCCAAGTGGGCCGAGGATGCCGACGGATCGTTAGTGACGCCGCCGGGCCGGTCGAAGTGGATTTCATGCGAAAAGTCGAGGCGCTGGGTGCATCGGCTTCGGGCGCGGGTCGATGCCATCATGGTCGGAGCGGGGACGGTTTTGGCCGACGACCCGATGCTAACAGCCCGCGACGTGCAAGTCCACAGGCGGGCGATGCGCATGGTCATCGACGGGCGGCTGCGGATTCCACCGACGTGCCGGCTGGTTAAGACCGCCGATCAGTTCGCCACGGTCGTCTTAACTACACGCCGCG
>Ga0209777_10007048_pt1 | contig 12559 bp, 16 predicted proteins | sample FrelakmetHBP12HB_FD_187147 | JGI IMG/M metagenome (GOLD analysis project Ga0209777, IMG submission 187147) | Freshwater lake sediment microbial communities from the University of Notre Dame, USA, for methane emissions studies -HBP12 HB (SPAdes)... | ecosystem: Environmental > Aquatic >... | reverse complement strand
TCAGCCCCTTGACATCTTTCAGATGAGCTATATCGCGCTGGTTGTAAACACTAATGTCGGCAAATTCTTCGTCTGAGTTGAAATAGGTGATCAGCTTGTGGGCTACCTCGGTGAGATTCCCTTTATCCAGCCCCGTTTCCTCGCTGACATGATATTTATTGAATCCGTACTCATATAGCCGGATATCGTTTACGGCAAATCTCACATCGGTGGTAATGAGCAATAGTGGTATACAGATGATGAAGAGGATAGCGTTTATCGTTGCCAGTGCTTTCACTTAATTCCTCAACCCCGCTCAGGATATGGTAGTCGAGCATCTCCTGCCTTGTCAATTCGAGATGGGGACTATATAATGGCCTTGAGGTGGGCAACATGGCTAAGCATGATGTATATTCGAGTCTGGCAGAGAGACACGGCTACAAGGATTCGCCCCGTTATCGCCGCATACTGGAATACCTGATGACCCCCAGGCAGGCCGAGCTTGCCGCCCTTATGCCTATGAAGTACGAAGAGTTGGCGAAGAAGCTCAATATGGATGTGGTGGCGGCGAAAAGGGAAGTCGAGGGTCTATATAGAAAAGGGGTTATCTTCGCCAGAGGCCCGGAGAACCTTGAAGAATCCAGTTTCGCCCTCGCTGTAGTGCAATTACATGACATAACCATGTGCTCTTTCGACCGCGATGATGTTCGCGATAAGAAGCTCTTCGAGCTGTGGGACGACTTCTGTGTCAATGAATGGGACCCTGACCAGGTTGCCGATTGGATGAAGAGGGAGCAGCCCCAGGGAAGGATTGTCCCCGCCTACAAGGCTATCCTCAACAGCCCTGAGATACTGCCCTGCGAGGATATGCGTCAGATAATAAACTCAGCGCGTTCGATAGCTGTTTCCTATTGCACCTGCCGCAGGCGCAAGGGAGCCCTGGGCAAGAAATGTAAGAAGTCCCACCCCATGGTCGACATCCAGTTCAATGTCTCCGCTGAGTACCTCATCAGCCGCAATGCCGGAAAGAGGCTTAGCCGCGAAGAAGCCCTGGCCCTGATAGACCAGTGTGAGGGGCTCGGGCTGATTCATACCTGCGAGAACTCCACACGCATGAGGCCCCGCTGGGGGATGTGTAACTGCTGCACCGACTGCTGCATGATTTACGAGCCCATCAATAGATTTAAGGCTCCGGTGACCAAGTGTATCGCTAAAAGCAGATACGAAGCCCATCTCGATGAGGAACCCTGCACTGGCTGCGAGATCTGTGTGGACTGGTGCCCCTTCGGTGCCATAGAGATGGTGAAGCCCAAGGGTTCGAAGAAAGAGAAGGCCTCAGTCGATGCCGTGAAGTGCATGGGCTGCGGTATCTGCGTGCTCAAGTGCGATTACCAGGCACTGAGCCTGAAGCTGATGAGGCCTCCGGAACACATACCGCAGGCACTGGCACTTTAGAGATGTAGCGTCGCGACTCCTGTCACGACGCAGAACGACTTGCTGGCCCTGTAGTTACAGTCAAAGGAAAACTTATGGAACAAGACCCCTCTAGTTTTGATACCCTGGAGAAAATCGTGGCCAAGCTCAGGGCGCCTGATGGTTGCCCCTGGGATCGTGCCCAGTCCCACGCCTCGCTCAAGCCCTATCTCATCGAGGAGGCCTATGAGGTGCTCCAGGCTCTGGACGAGGAGAATACCGACAAGCTCTGCGAAGAGTTGGGCGACCTGCTGTTGCAGATTTTGCTGCACGCCCAGATAGCTAAGGAAGCCAGGGAATTCAGTATTCTTGATGTCATCAAGGGCATCAGTACCAAGCTCATCCGCCGCCATCCTCACGTCTTCGGCAAGTCCAGGGCAGCGAACGCAGAAGAGGTTGCGCTGGAGTGGGAGGAGTTGAAGCAGAACGAGCGCAAGAAGGATGACTCACTGCTTTCCGGCGTGCCCAAGGGAATGCCGGCGTTGAGCTATAGCCACTCTATTCAGCGCAGGGCTGCTGGGATAGGTTTCGATTGGAAGGAGTTCGAGGGCATACTGGACAAGCTTACTGAAGAGATACGTGAGGTGAAGGAAGCAACTACCCAGCAGCAGAAGATTCACGAGTTCGGTGACGTCCTGTTTGCCCTGGTCAACGCCGCCCGTTGGCAGGGTGTTGACCTTGAGGAGGCTTTGCGCCTGGCTAACCAGCGGTTCTCCCGCCGCTTCCGCTACATGGAGGAGGCCTGTCGCAGGCGCAGCATCTCACTCCGCGACCTGTCGTTCGAGGAGCAAAATGCCCTCTGGGATGAGGCGAAGCGGAATTTGGGAGATTGACCTCATCATCTCCGGCGGGCTCAAACGCCTTCGGCAATGGAGCGGGGAGTGGTGGCAAATATAGAGACCTTGCTCTTAGTTTTCAAAAGATTCTCTATCTTGTCCACAATTGCTGTTCGCTCCGAGTTCTTCTCCCAGGCTCTCCACTCACGCAAGCTCTCCCAGGTGCTGATTGCCACATGGGTACCAGAGTGGTCTACTGAGAATAGCGTTTCGCCGGAGAGGTAGCCTGGCTGACGGATTGCTTTAGACCTCAGGTCTTTTAACAGCTCTGCTACCTCCCCCTGGTTATCGGGGCTGACTGACCGTTCGATGATTACCTTTATCGCCATCACCGCCTCCTTCCCTAGTTGTACCCATATGAGAGGTTACTTTTGTGGGTGCTCATGATAGCACTTGATTTAGCGGATTGCAATCCCCCAGAAGGGGAAATTCTTCCGAATGTGGCAGTGGCCTTTAGCATTTGGGAAGGACTATATATCAAATGTATGGGCGAGGTTTCCGCACCTTATTCCCCCGATACCGAGGGATTTAGTGGTTTGCCAAACCGTTCGCCCTTGTCGAAGGGCTTAGCTTATGTCATTGCTTTGAAAATAGAATGCGTAGAGTATTGTGTCATTCTGAGCTTTAGCGAAGAATCTCAGTACTTATCTCCGCGCTACTGTTTTCATTCTTCGTGGTGCTGATTGCAATCAGCATGGCAGATTCCTGCGCAAGCAGGAATCCAGGCTCCCCCTTTTCTAAACTTGTCCCTGACTTGTTCAGGGAGAGGGCAAGTGGGATTACGTAACTGGCCGCTTTCGCTAGGATTTCGAAATTAGGATTTAGAATTTTTCACTTGGGGTTGTCCCCCGAAATGTAGGGGCGCATGGCTATGCGCCCGCCCGGGGCCTGGTAGGGGCGAGTTCCTTCGCCCTTCCCCCTGAGACTGGGGGACTCAGGGGGTTGAAAAGACCTACTAAACAGCCTTAAGTACGTGGTTGTTTAAAAATGAGGGAGTGCAGAGGGGCGAAGCCCCTTTGCTGGGGGTATGGGGGTACCCCCCACCCCCCAAATTCCCCCAAGACTGGGGGACTCAGGGGGTTCTCAAGAGCTGTAAAACACCATCATGTCTCTATGTTGACAAAGACAAATCAGGGAATTAATATTCCCGTGAATCGGTTGTGCTGGACGCATATTTAAGCATCGGTCTGGCGCTTGGCTTTAAGCCTGTGACAATTTTACAGTTGAATTACCGAAAATAGTCGACCTTCAAAAGGAGGATACATGTCGGAAGGACATAGAAGAGAAGAGAAGAGCGAGGAGAAGAAGCGGGAGAAGGACGAGAAAGAAGACGAGAAAAGGAAGGGTTGGGACGAGAAGTGGCGGCGTGACCGGGTTAACGCGGTGGGATGGGCGGTAATCCTCATCTGGGGAGCGCTGGTCATATTGGCTGAGACCACGGGCTATAAAGACCACTTCGATTGGTGGGAAGGCTGGGCTGTTTTCTTTGCCGGAGCCGGAGCTATTCTGTTGCTCACGGCATTCTATCGTGTGCTTGTGCCGGAGCACCGGCGTGCAGTTGCAGGGAACGTTATCTTTGGATTGGTTCTGCTGGGCGTAGGCCTGGGTTCGCTCATAAGTTGGGACTATATCTGGGTAATTATACTGATTGTCATCGCACTCATGATACTGCTTCGTGCATTCGTACCCAAGCGTTGAACCCTAAAGCCGGCCGAGGTTTAAGGTCATGAACTCATTCCAGGCATAGTCCAGTGGGGTCCACCAGCGGTCACGGCCGATGCAGCGGAAGTAGGGGGGCCGGACTGCCAGTATCATGTCGCCGATCTTATAGCGGGCCAGCACCGGCGTCGAAACGATGAGACTGCCCAGCTCATAGGGCTTCATCTCGTGCAGCAGCTTTATGCCCCGCCTGGTCTGCACCTCGAAGAAGAACTGGTCATAGTTGGGCACCCAGGCCCTGCGGTTGTCCCTCTGCTGCCCGAACATTCCTTCCGTAGCACCGTAAATCTCACGAATAGCGGCTGGCCCGTAGAGGGCATGCAATGCAGGCTCCTGCCGGGTATTTATGCCGGGCACGCTGCCCAAAGTCATAACCCGTACCTTCCACAGGTTCTTAGGATAGACGCCGTGAGCGCGGCGCAGATAGCTCCCGAACAAAATAGCTGTGGGCGAAACTCCGCCCACCATGGTAACGTTTTCGTCTTTGCATTTCTGATAGGCCAGTTCGAAGCGGGCTTCCCAGGCGCGGATGGACTTGCTTCCCCCGAGGGTATCGATTTCCTCCTGTGTGGGGACTGAGCGTATCGGGGTGTATGCTGATACATGCTTCAGATAGATGCCCGAGCTATAGCCGTACTCCAGTTCCTTTTCTCCTACCTGCACCTTTCCTATCACCGAGGGGAAGTTCAGGTTCAAATTAGCGCCCTCCAGCACTTCGGGGCATTTGCCGCTGACCACATAGTTGAGCATAGCCCGTCCGGCGCTGACCCTCATCTGCAGGTCGGTAGGGGTCATGGGAATGAACTTGGACTCATCGCCTGTTGTGCCTCGTGTAATAGCCCAGCCAATCGGCTCTTCGTTGAGCAGCAGCCCCGTCTCGCCTGCCATCACGCGCTGAATCAGAGGCTTGTAGTCTTCATATGTAACCACTGGAAAGGCACGGCGGTAATCAGCGATGCTTTCTATGTGCTCCGCACCGTGCGCCCTTCCGTAGTCGGTCTGGGCATATCCCTCGAGGAGAGTGCTCCGCACCTTTCTCTGGGCCTCCGCCGGAGCCTCGACTGCCGTATGCCAGGGCTGCAAAAACCCTTTGAGCAGCTCTAAGGCTTGCTCAAGATGGTTTTCAGTCATCGGTCTGTCTGCTACGGATTCAGGTTTCATAGGCTGTGCCTATTATAACGGTTGTTCTTCCAATTCCTGTTAGAAAGTCATGGTCTCAAAGGGTTGTGGCGTTCTGATTTCAATGTGCGGTGCACTTTGCTTGATATGCCTCACAAAGCCTGTCAGGTCCGTCAATGGCAGAATCCGAGGCTTTAAATGTGGGCGCACGGGAGTAGTAAAATCATCAAAATGGAACGGGATAATCATTCTCGGCTTCACAATCTCCAGCAAATGGGTGGTATATGCAGGGACTTTCTTCCAACCCGGTACGCACATAAACAGGACATCGCAATGGTGCCCATTTAATGCCGATTCGATTAAGTTAGCGCTTCCAGCATGCATGAATATCGTCCCCCCCATCTCCAGTTTAGGCATATAAACCTCGCCGTGTCTGTATTCTCGGGCTGTCAAGGGGAATCGGCCACTCGGGTCTATGGATCCCGGATAAGGTATACGGCCAAAGGCTACTAACCCGTGCGTGGATGGAATCATAGTAACTGCTGCGTTGCCAGGAAGCTCGAGCCTTTTATTTCCTTCGCATATTGTCACTCGTCCCGCCATACCGTGCCGGGCCATAAGTTTCTCGAGGCTGAGACTGCCTATCAGAGGGCCGTCGAAATGCTTTGAAAATTCCGGGATATCCAACGCATGGTCGCAGTGCGTATGCCCAACGATAATAGCTGACAATTTTCCGGGTATCTCTTTTAGATAACTTTCAATAGCATGGATGTTTGGCATCGGACGCCTGAAGAATACGTCGAATTTTCCCGGTCTTGAGTGATAAGGGTCTATCAGGATAGTCTGCCCATTGTGCGTAAATTCAAGTCCGGCTGCTCCAGTCCAACGAACACCAACCATTCCTCCCAGCTCCTTTTCGCACCATGATTAATCGGTATTTCCCAAGCCAGCAACTGCAGTAATACTATTACCTACTATCGCCATCCGCCTAAGGCGGATTGGTCCTCTGCACTCCCCTGTTGCTGAACGGCCTCTATTATATCAGGTTGACGGAGACAAGCGTCACCAATTGCTCCAAGACCAATAGCTCTAACCAATCAATAGTAAGGCAGTAACAAACCTATGTCTGTGCAGAATGCAATTACGATTGCATGTTTGCAACATACTACAAAATTCGGCGGTCAGGCTGCCAGACATAGAGCTAAGGACAGCCTGAAGCACTACAGGGCGGCGGGGGTCACCCAAGAAACTCTGCCAGAATCTGATTAAACTCTCCTGGTTTCTCGATCGATGGTACACGCGCACAATTGGGTATGATTCGCAGTCCGACGGGTCGCCCCTACAACCATTTAAAATAGGAATCTAAAAAGCAACAATAAATATCCGATTAAGATTACAATGAAAATCACTTTAAACATTCGTTTAGCTACATTCTTTGGCAAGAAAAGCTCTAAGAGTTTTTTATCGTCACCATATTTTCTGCTAACGAAGAGAAACGGGCAGTCACCCCTATTTAATATCACTGCGATTACTTCAATGAGTAAAGCACCTAACGACAAGTAAAGCCACAAATTATACGTCTGAGATATAGCACTATAGTAGATGATAACAGTTGCGGCAATACCGATAAGTGCAATCAAGGTATGAATTAGTCTTATTACCCAAATCATAAGCGGGTTTGCTTCTTGGTTCATACTCACTCTATTCCTAAAAGGGGCAGTTTCTGTTTGTAGCAGAATTCCCATTTCTTGCGACATTCTACGGCGAAATGTATAATGGCGCAAGAAGTCTATGTAGGGCGCTGCCAGAAGGGTGGTGCAGAAGAGGAGGGTGACAATGCCTGACGTATACGATTTCAAATTTACTGACCAGGCTCTGACAAGCTATACATTGATTCGTCAAGCATGGGTCAATGTCAACAGACTAGCCGAGGCTAAACTAGGCAGGGTAGGCCTGACACCTGAGACACTAGCCGTACTCTGGGCTGCCAGGGACTATCCTGGTACGTTGATTCCCGCGGAGATAGCTCGCTTAACGCACCGGGAGAATCAAACCATTGCTGGATTACTTAACAGAATGGAAAAAACAGGACTCATAAAGAGGGTGCCGAAACGCAAGGGCAAACCGTTCACGGATGTCAAAATAACGGATAAGGGCCGGGAACTTTGCGAGACCGGAGTCCCAATATTGAAGGCTATGGTGACCGATTTGATGTCCGATATGCCAGTGAAGATGCAAAAAGAATGTCAGGAGTGGCACCGAACATTGAGAGATAAAGCGCTTGAAAGGTTGCACCTGGAGGCGGGACCAGCGGTAGTTGGAGTCCCGGGAAAGCCTGTTCCTGTCAAGTGGTAGGGGGAAGTAGCCCAACCCTTACGCAGATAGCATGAAGCACTACAGGGTGGTGGTGGGGTGGGGTGGGGCTACGTCCACACAGCGATAACGACTGCATCCAGGAAGTTGCTCGGGTCGAGGAAGAGGACGGCGGCGGAGGTTGGGTGGCGCTGTGGCGTCCGTCTCGGACGCCACCGAAACGAGGCAGACTGTCTCAGTCTGCCGAGTGGGGAGGGGCGGGAGTTGATTTACTCCCCTATCCCCCTATAGTAGTCCCCCTTCCCCCTGGGGCTCCAGAAAAATTGAAAGCCAGCGTTCCACATTTGCTACACTCATCGGCCCGAGCGAGGGAGGGTTCTGTCAATCTAATAGGGGAGATAGGGACGCATGAAGCATTACAGAGCAGTGGTGTCAGAAGCCCTGGAGTCAAAATCTGAGGACTTTGTGGGCTTGAGGCATAGAGCAAAAGCGCTCCAAGACAGCATGAAGCACGCAGAGGGTCACTGGTTTTGGCGAAAGAAGACGAAACATTCCGTTAGTCTGAATGCATTTTGTTTAATTTTCCATCAAGTGCTTCCGCTTATTGGAGTAGCGCTGGATTTGTATACTGCTTATGATAATGGAAACAATGCCACCAATCATGCATAAAGCTGCTGGAATGCTATACGGATGATATTTGACTTCATAAGGTAATATACCATGCCATTCAGTTCTAGTCTCTGTGAAACCGAATCCCAACCAAACTGCAACTACAAAAAGAATCAAGCCTGCCAGTATGCCCCAATATGCCATTCTCTCAGAATGCCTTGTCTCTTCAATCTCAATGTTAATCTTATCTAGGTTGCCTTTATCATCTTTACGAGCAAAGGCTGGTGTTGACGGTGGGTGTGTGCCAATTTTTGCCCCACAACTAGTGCAGAAATTCACTCCTTCAGATAGTTCTACTCCACATTTAGTACAGTAACTCATCATTCACCCCCTACCACAGCTTGGACATAACATATTAGCTTCCGTGCTGCTACTTTGCAGTTGTTCCGCATTTTGGACAGAAACTATCATCTTCTCGGAGTTGGACTCCGCATTTCCCGCAAAACTTACCTCCCTTATCGGGAGATTCAATTTGCCCTCTAACAGACCCCCGTTTGCTATCGCCTCTAAGCAACTTAACCAGCCTAGATACTATCACGAATAAGACTATCACAACAACAAGGAGTATGAACATTTCAGGCCATCCGATAGACTTAAACATCCCGACCTCCTTTCTTCTCATCTATGGTTTCAGGACAGACGCAGACTTAGTGCTGGCGACATTCTACAGCGAACTGTATACTAGCACAAGAAGTCTATGTCAAGGCAATGCGCTAGGTTATGAACGACTTTTTGTTGAGGCAAAGTGCAGATGTCCGATTGGCCTAAACACATCTTCGGCTATTGGAACGCTGTAGGTGTTCCCAAGAAGGTGGTTAAGGTCGTTTATAAGATAGCGAGTGATAGCTATTTGCAGAATTTGGTCGTCATCGAGTATGATATGCCATTCATGCACTACACACTTCACAACACACAATCACTTGGTAAATCTACACGATACCAACTACAAGTACAAGAAGATTGGGAGTACATTTTTGGTCCAGAGGATAGAGACAAATTACCAGATATCATCCAATTACCGTTGCCAGACTTTCGGTCTCTAACTTCCATCCATCCTCTTCAATATATACCTATTTGGGCCAGCGCAGATGATGAACGGAACCTCTATCCCGAGATGACAGAAGGAGAGGTGCGGCGCAACTCGGCGAATATGGCGGACTTTCGCACTTCCAAGTATGACCGGTTCACACCCGGTTGGATAGAGCTTTGTCTCGTTCCAGAAGGTGCAATAGCTCCCCTGCAGAGCTTTGAGAAAAGCATCAGGGGTCGCCATGGGGAAAACATCCGTTTGTGGCGGCTCTACGGTGATGTTAAACCTTCAATTCTGTGCTACATGATACAAAAGTGCCTGCCGTAGGGCACGAGAGATTTGAAAACAATTCGAAGGTCTATCAGCGCTTGTCTGCCAAAGGCCCCAGCAGGCTAGCCAGCCAGCGTTCCACATTTGCTACACTCATCGGCTCGTCAGAGGGATGTGGTCTTGCAGGTTAGTGAGCTACATGGGGCAGCATGAAGCACTACAGGGCTCAGTAAGCCGTTTCTTGTTTATGCCTTCATCAGATCTGCTATTTTAGCTCCAAACCCCTTGCATTTTGGAAGCTCGCCGTCTGTGATGGGGCTCAATGCGTAGTGGAAGCTGCTAGATTTGCCTGCTTCAAGTCGCCCATCGCTGTCCACACAGGTTCATCCGGCCCTGTTACTGTTGCCTTGATGCCATCGATGTAAAAGTCGAGTGAATCTCCGGGTACTGCTCCCTCATCAGCTTCGGTTGCTGGCTCGTCACCGTACACCGGCATTAAGCCGTAACGGCCGGCCTGGGTGACTGAGAACTCGCCGCAGAGCACACCTTCCGGATCGCGGACCGTTATTACAGTTCCCACAGGCAGCGGTTGCCCATCGAGAGTGCATTCCAGGCCGTAGAAGTTCATCCAGCTATTTGTGGGCGCTAAACTATCAGGAATATCTGAGCCGTCGGGAGCGGAACCGGTGGGGGTAGGTCCTTCTGGCGGGAGTTGTCCATTGCCACCTCTCCCCGGTATGACCACTGCTGCTACAGCCAGGGCAATAATCACCAGCAACAGAGGAGCAATAATAAGCAATAGCTTCCGATTTATTCTCCTCCTGGCTTTTTCTATTTTCGGCATGAAGTTGTCTCCATCATAAGCTGCTGTGATAGACCAGTGTTGCTGGCGCGCTCATCTTGATCCAGTAACCGTATGCTGGTCTGAGAGTTTCTAGAGTATTCATCTCCGGCGGCAGGGTGGGATAGAAAGAAACTGCCTGGCCATCATAACCCAGGACTGCGGTATAAAGGCCGTCAATTGAGGAGAGCGCTGTGCTCACAGGGAGCGGCTCATCGGCAAGGTAGCTTACCAGGTTCCAGCCCTCTTGCAGAGACAAGGGCGTAGTCGCTGCCACAGGGGTTCCGGTTATGCTTAACGTGCCTGGTTGCTCCATTTTGACCCAGTAACCGTGGTAGGGATCCAGGGTCTTCAGCGTATTCTCTTCTGATGGGTTTCCAGGGTAATACGATAAGGTTTCGCCGCTAAACGTTTCTACGACTGTGTACTGTCCCTCTATGGAGGAGAGCACAGTCTCTATGCTGGATGAGGTTGGTATCACATTGAATGAGAAAAGGTTCCAGCCGGGTTCCAGGCTTATATTGACTGTGCGGGTAGGTGCCTGTGTTGATACAGGCGCGGATGCTGGCGCTTGCGTAGGACTAGGCGTTAGTGCTGGCGTGGGTGTTGGCGCACGTGTTGGCGTAGGAATGCCGCCCCCACCCCCGCCACCTCCACCACCCCCTCCACCGCCTGGTGGAGCATAAGTTGACGTTGGTGTAGGCGAAGGCGTAGGCGTTGGCGCAGGTGTTGGCGTCGGTGTAGGTGTAGGTGTTGGCGCAGGCGTAGGTGTAGGTGTAGGTGTAGGTGTAGGCGTAGGTGTAGGCGTAGGTGTCGGCGTAGGCGTCGGTACAGGCGTCGGTGTAGGCGTCGGTGCAGGCGTTGGGATATACACATGAACAGAGCCACTCACCCAGGTAGCCGCTATCTCATTTGCCGAATTGTCGCTGAGCACGCCATCGGAGAGGTCGATGTCGCTGGTGTTACCGGCTGAGCCGATGACGTGGAAGTGTATTTCTGCAAAGTACCCGGACCCGCTAACTCCAGGAAATCCTGGGACATTCTGTATCACCCTTATCGTGCCCGGTGTAATTTCCCCCCATGCATCGACAGGGATGGTAGTCCCGGCTATGAGGCCATTTGTGACATTCCCCACCTGGAGGATGGTAGGATTAAAGGTGACGGCATAGTTAGTGGCATCGAAGTTTGTCACTTGGTTGATATTAACCCTGGCTATGAAGTCAGTGCCTTCAGCTACCTCATCAGGTGCATTGATGCTAACGGTGACAGTATCCTGAGCGCGCACAATAAAAGTAGAAGTCAACCCTACGGCCAGGCATAGGGCCACCACTGCCAATAAGAGATGCTTCCTCATCTTCATTTTCCTCATTGGCCTGCTGCCAGAGTTACTATAGAATCAAACATATCCTGAATCGAGTATATGCCACTTTGTGATGGGGGCTCAATCACCCAAAAAGGTCAGATTCGACTAGGATATTCGAGCTATATGACGAAAGTACTGGTATCGAGGAAGGGTAAGTTGGGGCAGTTTAGGTTCGATGCTGCTTACATGCAGCAAGATAGAGGGATTGCCCTTTTATCTATCCATCATGACCAGCTCTATTTTGGTGATATCAATGGCGTTCACGTTGCCGTCACCATTGGCATCAGCGCCTGGGGTTCGATTGTCTAACCCAATGATGATCCTCTGTAATTTGGTTATATCAAGGCTATTTACACTCCCATCATCATTAGCGTCGCCAGATTCATACACTCCGATGCTGGCTTTTCCGGTCCAGGTCGCAGGAATCTGATTTGCGTTAATGTTGTTGAATACTCCGTCTGAGAAGTTAATCTCGCTGGAGCTACTATCCGAACCAATAACATGGAAGTGCAACTCCGCTATGTATCCGGAGCCACTCACCCCCTGAAGCTCTTCGGCATTTTGTACGACTCTTATCACGCCAGGAGTGATTACCTGCCATGTATCAACCGGGATCAGGTTGCCATCTATTTGCCCGCTTGTGACATTTCCTACCTCAAAGACGCTGGGATTGAAGACAATATCATAGTAAGCAGAATAGAAACCTGTTACTCCGGTCACGTTGACCCTTGCGATGAAGACGGAGTCTTCAGCCGCAAAATCAGGAGCATCCATGTTCACCATGATTGTCGGCCTGGGCGTAGGCGTAGGTGTCGGTGTAGGCGTAGGCGTCGGTGTTGGCGTAGCTGTCGGCCTGGGCGTAGGCGTAGGTGTCGGTGTAGGCGTAGGCGTCGGTGTTGGCGTAGCTGTCGGCCTGGGCGTAGGCGTAGGTGTCGGTGTAGGCGTAG
>Ga0209777_10007046_pt1 | contig 12561 bp, 11 predicted proteins | sample FrelakmetHBP12HB_FD_187147 | JGI IMG/M metagenome (GOLD analysis project Ga0209777, IMG submission 187147) | Freshwater lake sediment microbial communities from the University of Notre Dame, USA, for methane emissions studies -HBP12 HB (SPAdes)... | ecosystem: Environmental > Aquatic >... | reverse complement strand
GATGGTATCCTTTCAACAATGCTCTCACTTGCTCGGCAGTGAACCGCTTATGTATCTGTTCCATACATCCCTCCTTAGTAGAGGGATGCATTTACCGCAGTCCACTTTTCAAGCTTTAACTGTCCACTTTTCAATTTTTTTTAACACGGCTCTGAGATGGCTTGACAACCAGGCTCAAAGGGTCATATATTGTCGGCACCAGAGGCGATGAGGGGTAAATATCGCCTCATCGGGAGTTGAAATGGGAAATCCCGGATAAATATAGATGAGGAAGAACCTTATCGTACTTATTCTGTGGACTTTGGTTATTTTCGGGCTTATGCTGGCTCCGATCGGAGCCGTTGGAAATCCGCGATTTGGTTTCAAGCATTGGGACACCGTAAGCCATGTGGTCATCTTCGGGATTACGAGCTTCGTTTGTGCTTGGAGCGCATCATTTCTTAAGACGGTATTTGCTCGCACGTTGTTCGGCCTCATATTGGCTTTATCTCTAGTACTACTTACGGCGGGGCTTCAACGTTTCGTCGGACGACATAGAGACTTCTTTGACCTTCTGGCGGATGTGGCTGGGTTGTCACTAGGTTTGTTGGTGTATGTCCTCTTTGAACTTCGACGTGAACGTCGTCACGGCGTGGGCTAAGCGATGCTTCGAGGCCGCACCTGAGACACTGAACCACGACTATCAATCGATCTTTTGGATTGTCCCAAGTGAGACCCTGAACTATCCTCCATCAATACCAACAAATTCTCGCCGCTCATTAACCAAGACCGATCTCCCGGATGCCGAGGCGCTTGCCCTCTTCGCAGAGCGGGTGCGTCCCACGTCCCGACCCCTGCCTGATGTCGAGGCCTAGGCGCTGAGTGCTCTCCTGGCCCGCCGACGACAACTCATAGTTATGCTCACTGCCGAGAGAAATCGCCTGAGCAGAGCGCTGCCCGGTATCGGCCCAGGGGTCGAGGAGCATATCGCTTGGCTGAAGGAGAAGTTGAGAGCATTGGATGAGGAACTCGACCATGCAATACGACAGAGCCCGCTCTGGCGAGAACGGGAGAACCTGCTGCGGAGTATTCCCGGGGTTGGTCCCGTCCTCACCTTCACCTTGCTGGCGGAACTGCCGGAGTTGGGCACTCTGGACCGCAAGCAAATCGCGGCTCTGGTAGGAGTAGCGCCGCTCAACCGGGACAGCGGCGTTATGCGTGGAAAGCGGACCGTTTGGGGTGGTCGTGCGCCTGTGCGTGCGGCGTTGTATATAGCAGCCCTAGTTGTCACTCGCTTTAATCCGGTGATCCGCAGCTTTCATAAGCGCCTTCGCACTGCGGGCAAAGCCAAGAAACTGGCCATCACTGCCTGCATGCGCAAGCTGATCACCATCATCAACGCCATGCTGAAACATCGCGCATCCTGGAATCCCATTATCACTCAGACGTTTGCACTGTCATCTTGACAACCAAGACAGTTGCTTGTGGAGCGGCTTGCCTGGGGTAGGGAAGGGAAGCTAAGGATCACATGCCCTTTTTGAAGCAGTTGCGGCTCCGTTGTTTTCTACAGGGTCGATGGGTTAATGTCAGCAAAAGAAGAGGCGCGGAAAAAACAAAGTCGGGGCGAGTGGATTTGAACCACCGACCTCAGCGTCCCGAACGCTGCGCGCTAACCAAGCTGCGCTACGCCCCGATGCCCCGATTATAGCTCAATAGCCTACGTTTAGCAACGAGATATGGTAGAGGTATGTTCATCCCTGACCATCAATTATAGAAATGAGACATAAGTCACAGACCGGGATGTTTGTGTTCATATAAACTACCCTATGTAAATCTTGTTGGCGATATTCAATATTCGACCTGACAAATAAAAATAAAACTAGGAGGGGGTGATTGGAATGATGGCAAAATTTAAATGCAGTGTCTGCGGGTATGTCTATCTGCCTGCGGCAGGTGACAAAGAAAGAAACATCGAACCTGGCACTCCATTTGAAGACCTCCCGGAAAGTTGGAGATGTCCCAATTGTGGGACGCCGCAGCTTAGGTTCCACAAGGATGAGCCTGTATGTCGCGCCTAGTTCCTGATTATGTTCAGGTGGTCTCCAGACAAATATTGCAGATAGTGATTTACATGCCTCCTGGCATGTGATAAAATGAAAGATGGTGAATTGCGAGTCTAATACCTCATGGTAAAGGAGTAAAGATGGCCGACAAAAAGAGTATTGACCCCGTAGTAGTCGAAATGCTCAAAAAAGCCGAAGCTGAAGGTGTTTCCACGGCTTTCAAGCGAGCTGATGAAACCAAACCCTGTCCCATAGGACATGAAGGAAATTGCTGTAAACATTGCTTTATGGGTCCCTGCCGCCTGACGGGCAAGACAATGGTGGGCATCTGCGGCGCCACCAAGTCGACCGTCTCGGCCAGGAACCTGGCCCGCTCTGTTGCCTCCGGCTGCGCAGCCCACTCTGACCATGGCCGTGATATGGCTATGACGCTGCTGGCTGCCGCTACAGGTGAGGCGCCGGACTACTGCGTAAAGGATATAAGGAAACTGTACAGGGTAGCTGGTTATCTGGGCGTGCCGGTCCAGGGACGTGAGATAAATGATGTCGCTATCGATGTAGCCAAGACGGCCCTGGGCGAGTTCGGCAAACAATCAGGTGAACTGATTTATATCAGCAGGGCTCCTGCCAAACGTCAGGCCATATGGCGCAAGTTGGGCGTTGTGCCCCGCGGAGTTGACCGTGAAATCGTGGAGACACTGCACCGCACCAGCATTGGTGTTGACCAGGATGCCGAGCATATCCTGGACCATTCTGTGCGCACTGCTCTGGCCGATGGCTGGGGTGGCTCCATGCTTAGCACCGACATCAGCGACATACTCTTTGGCACCCCCGGCCCGATAGCTGCGGGATCCAACTTCGGCGTGCTCCGTGAGGACGAGGTAAACGTGGTGATACACGGCCACGAGCCCACCCTCTCCGAGTTGATTGTGGCTGCGGCCTCTGACCCCGAGATTATCAATTACGCCAAATCCAAGGGCGCTAAGGGCGTGAACCTGGCGGGCATCTGCTGCACTGCCAACGAAGTGCTGATGAGACAGGGCGTGCCTCTACTGGGCAACTTCCTGTCGCAGGAGCTGGCCATCCTCACCGGCGCTGTCGATGCCATGGTGGTGGATGTGCAGTGCGTGATGCAGGGCATAGTAGAGGTTGCTAAGAACTATCATACCAAGATAATCACTACCTCGCCCAAGGCCAAGATTGAAGGCGCAACTCACGTTGAGTTTAACGAGCATAAGGCGATGGAGATCGCCAAGACGATTCTCCGCATGGCCATAGACAACTACCCCAAGCGCGGCAAGGTGCAAATCCCCGATATTCAGGACCACTTGGTCGCCGGCTTTTCCCATGAGTATATTGCCTATATGTTGGGCGGGACACTGCGCGAGTCATTCCGCCCGCTGAACGATGCCATTATGGCAGGGCGCATCCGCGGCGCTGCCGGCGTAGTTGGCTGCAACAACCCCAGGGTGACCATGGATGACCCGCACCTTTACGTTGTTCAGGAGTTGATTAAGAACGACATTCTGGTGGTTACCACTGGATGCAACGCTATAGCCTGCGCCAAGGCGGGGCTGCTCACACCTGAGGTCATGGAGCAGTGCGGCCCGGGGCTGAAGGAAATATGCCAGACCATAGGTATCCCGCCGGTGCTGCATATGGGCTCCTGCGTGGATAATACCCGTATTCTGACCGTACTCGCTCAGTCGGCCTGTGAAGGTGGCTTGGGCGAGGACATTAGCGACCTGCCTGTGGCAGGGTTCGCTCCGGAGTGGATGTCGGAGAAAGCGCTAACCATCGGCACTTACTTTGTAGCCTCCGGCGTGACCACCTGGATGGGCGTGGGCTCACCGGTCGCTGGCAGCCCGGAGGTCGTGAAGCTAATCACCGAGGGATACCAGAAGAAGTTCGGCGCTGCCTGGTACTTCGAGCCCGACCATAAGAAGACTGTGAAAGATGCCATAGCTCACATCGATGGTAAGAGGAAGGCACTCAAGCTCGAGGAGTACAGCCCGACCAAGTACGCTCAGAGCAAGACCTATTTGCCCGGCGATTACTTCCCTGCTGAGAAGCACGGCGCTTACTCGCTGAAGTAAAAGAGTTTAGCTTAGTAGATGTTAGCGGGGCTCGTCCTTCCGCAAGAAGGACGAGCCCCTTTCTTATTTCAGACAGTGTGGATGGGTGGGTTGGAGCACCTGCTCCAACCCTAACCAGGGGTTGATGCACTATCCCACTTTCCTGGATTACCGCTTGCGCGGGAATGATGTATCGGTAGGCGCACAAAATTCTGTGTCCCCTGTAGTTTTTCAAACCTGGACGAGGTCGTCTATTAATAGGGAGTGCAGAGGGGCGAAGCCCCTCTGCTGGGGGTCTGGGGGTATCCCCCAGTTTTTAAAGTCCCCCAAGACTGGGGGATTTAGGGGGTTGACGAGAAGGGTTCCAACCCTTCTACCTTGACAAATACCTTCTGCCGTGTTAGAAATCAGCGCACAGGGGTCATGCTGTTTACATCAATCATGACCAATTTGTGAGCAAGAAGGGGGTCTAGATGGCTAAAACAAAAAAGGGCAGGGCAGCAGTCTATCACGGGTTGGGACACCCTATGGAGATCAGGGAATATCCTGTGCCGGAACCCGAGCCGGGCGCGATAGTGGTCAAGATGAGAAGGGCTAATATCTGCGGGTCTGACCTCCACATGTGGCGGGGCGATGTCGACCTTGCTGGACTGGGACAGCCCATGCCTGTGATACTGGGGCATGAGATGGTGGGCGCGGTGGCCAAGCTGGGCGAAGGCGTTGCCACCGACTCGGCAGGCCAGCCCCTGGCGGTCGGCGATAGGGTAGTTTACCGCTATTTCGTCCCCTGCGGGCGCTGCCGTGCATGCTTGAGGGGAGATGATGCAGCCTGCCCCGCGGCCTACATCACCGTGGTGAACCCCTGTGACGCTCCTCCTCACTTCCGTGGGGCCTACGCCGAGTACTATTACATTATCCCCAACCAGACCGTTTTCAAAGTGCCTGATGACGTCAGTGACGAAATTGTGGCCCCTGCCAACTGCGCCCTCTCTGAGGTTATCTACGGCCTGGAGAAGGTGAACTTCAGCTTCGGCGAGACTATCGCCATCCAGGGTGCGGGAGGGCTGGGTATCTATGCAACCGCCGTAGCCAGGGACATGGGAGCGAAGAAAGTTATCGTCATCGATGGCATCGATGAGCGGCTGGAGCTGGCTAAAGCCTTCGGCGCCGATGAAGTGATAGACATGAAGGAGTATAAGGAGCCCTACGAGCGGTCAGGCAGGGTAAAGGAGCTTACCGATGGCTGGGGGGCAGATGTTGTCGCTGAGCTTGTGGGCTTTCCCCGGGTCATCCCCGAGGGACTGGACATGTTGGGCAACGGTGGGCGCTATCTGGAGATCGGCAACGTCAGCCCGCTGAAGACCTTTGAGTTAGACCCAGCCATGCTGGTGATTTGCGGCAAAAGCATTGTGGGCGTTGCTCTTTATACCGCTGAAGCTTTGAAGAAAGCATTGGATTTCCTGAGCCGGGCCAAGGGCAGATACCCCTTCGAAAAGATACTTTGCTGTACGTATCCTCTGGAACAGATCGAGCGGGCTTTTAAAGAGCAGGACCAGGGACTAGCCACCAGGACCAGCATCGTTTTCTAGATTTGGCTAAACGCTTTTGCGACCCATGTAGGGGCATCCGCCTTTGACGGATGCCCCTATTTCGTTTGACATCCTTGTGGAAGCATCAAGATGCCGATAGAATATCGCAGGCATCGACGGCTTACTGACCAAGAAAAACTTGCCTGGGTCGGATAGCTTTGTTCCTGGATAGTCAGCAGCTTCAAAGAAGGGCACGGGAAACGTTCATGGCTTCGCTCTTTGATCGGCCTAAAGCATTGATAGCAAGAGCCAGGATTTTTCTACTCAGTATAAAACTCATCGCAAACTGGCATGCCGCTTTGATGGCCTATGTGTTGAAAAAGCCCGTGAACATCAAGTTCAGAAATGGGATACAGGGCTATTTTGGCTCGAGCACGATATACAAGATTGTTTACTACATGGGACGTAACGTAAACCTCAAACCGGTGTCCGACGGCATACTTGAAGTAGGCATTCGCAATCATAAATTCAGGGCCCCTGCAACAAATGTGGATACTTTAGAGTACGTTTTTTTGAACGAAGTATTTGACGGCGGCGTAGATTTCTCTGGAAAGACAGTTCTGGATGTCGGAGCCTACGTTGGCGATACTGCCACATATTTCTGGAACAGGGGGGGGTCGAAAATAATATGTTATGAGCCTATAAGGGAGTTCTTTTACTGGCTGGGACAAAACGTGGAACTGAACGGCATAAACGCCGAACTGTACAACCTGGGCGTCTCCGACAAGCATGGAGAGAAGGAAATCATATACTCTGAGCTTAATTGTCTAGTCGGCTCTAAAGGGAACCGGACCCTTAAAATAGAGACCCTGTCTCTCAGTGAAGTTCTGCAAAAACACGGCACGGTCGATATTTGTAAGTTCGTGAGCCCGGGTTCCGAACAAGCCATATTGAATCTATCAGCCGCTGAATTGCTCAGAGTTCCTACATGGTTTGTAGAAACAACCAGTAAAAAGTATGAAGCGGAATTGTCGGATAAGTTTTCCAGAGCCGGTTTCAAATCTAAGAGGATTACAAAATATAACACGGGGTCCGGGCGATGGCGCTTCGTGGCTTTTGAGCTTGACTGAGAAAGACTCGTAGGGGCAGACCCACGTGTCTGCCCTAACTCTACGCCCCGCCGATGGCCACGGATATGAGGAGTTCATCCCCATCTTTCAGGGTACTATTCAATTCATCGGCGTGGATTCTCTGGTTATTGACGAAGAACATGACCCGTGGCAATAATGCGCCGTTCTTATCGTATAGCAGTCGTTTCAAATCAGGGTATTTAGCCTCCAAGGCATGAAGGCATTCCATAGGGCTGTTCCCCTTTACCTTCACGGACTCTTTGTCATTGGTGTATCTGCGCAATAGCGGGGATACCTTTACCGTAACCATACTTCACCCCTCGGCAAACTGCCGATTACTTACACTCACAGCAATTTGGGTCTTTCTTCAGTTTGACTTCGGTGAATCTCATACTGAGACCGTCGTAAATCAAGAACCTGTCTGTCAGCAGCTCACCTATGCCCAGGATATACTTTAACACTTCTGTAGCCTGGATGCATCCGATAACTGCCGGAGTGACCCCGACCACGGGGATTTTGCCCGGCATGACCTCTTGATACAGACACCTCAGACACGATGTCTTGCCCGGGATTATAGTGGTAGCTCTTCCTTCAAAGCCGTAGATTGCGCCGTGGAAGAAAGGAAGATTCTTCCTGAGGGCAGCCCTGTTTAGCAGGAACCTTGTGGGCAGGTCGTCTACGGCATCGACGATAGCGTAATCCTCCACCAGGTCAAAGACATTATCCTCGGTTATCCTCTCGTGTATGGCTTCCACCTCTATATCCGGATTCAGCGATTCAAGCTTCTCTTTTGCCGAATCAACCTTGGCTCTTCCTATGTCCTTATCCCAGTGCAGTATCTGACGGTTCAGGTTGCCGAGCTCCACCTTATCGTCATCTATGACCCTCAGCTTGCCTACACCTGCGACAGCCAGATAGGTCAGGACAGGCGAGCCCAGGCCTCCCGCGCCGGCAACCACGACCTTTGCCTTCTTCAGCTTTTGCTGCCCCGCCTTTGCCCACTCCGGGATCAATATCTGCCTGCTATACCTCGCTAACTCTCGTTTGCTAAGCATCTGTCTCGCTCCCCTAGCAACATTTGGTTGAAAACAACATGATATTATCCCATTTGGCTTATCATTACCAGCCAGGGCCTATACCACCCTAAAGGACTTGCGGACCGCTGTTTCGGGCACAGCGTGGCCTGGTTTTTATGGCGCATGAATTATTCAATTTTCCGGGGCTTGCCAAGAGCTTTGTGCAACCAGCAATCAGCTCAAAGCTATCAGCCCACAATTGTGCGGCTCAGTAGATGCTGTTTGCTGCTCTTGAATTTGATCGGGAGCTGTGTACATGCAGTCCCGATGTTATGGGGTCATTGTAGAACATAAGTTCTCATGCTGTCAAGGGGAAAATGTCGCACGTCTGTCAGTCAATAGTGGGCGAATGATATGAAATGCAGGGGCGAGGTTGCCTCGCCCCTAGAGCCGCCCCGTAGTTGCCCAATTCATTGGGCGGCTCTCGCCTGATAAATCAGGCAACTACAAAAGATATTAGAATCATTCCCCGGCAGTGATGAGGTTGTGTAGGGGCAGACCCACGTGTCTGCCCTGGAGTGGCACAAGGCGAACACACGGGTTCGCCCCTACGTTAGTGGTAGGGTGGGTGGAGCGTAGCGAAACCCACCTTTCTCACCATTTCTGAGGTGGCGGGTTGCGTTTCACTGCATCGACACTCTATTGACTGTCATGAAACAAAATAGTTCTATATATTAAATGAAATACTTGCATTTAGTAAACGATTTGGGATATAATATCCCGTGAGGAGGTGTGTATGGATAAGAAGGAGTTTGGCGCGTATATGCGAAAGCTTAGGAAAGATCTTGGTCTTACCAAGACGAAAGTTGTCGCGGATGCGAAAATTTCGCCGACTTACTTGTGGCATATAGAGAAGGGGCATAGCAAGCCCAGCCCCGAGAAATTGCAGGCTCTGGCGCGAGTTTATCGTAAGCCTTTACGTGAACTGTTGGATGCAGCAGGTTATCCTAACGAGCCTGCACTTGATAAAAGTGAGATGGAACTCGTTGAGGCGGCCTTTAAGCTGGCGACACTGGACCGAGATAACGAATTCATTAAGAAGATAAGTTCATTAGTACCTTCAGAACTGAGCCAAGAAATGAAACAGGTAATCATTATCGCCTATGAGATGATTTCCGGGAAAAAGCTTTTGTAATGGAGAGGAGGCATGAGCATAGCTACTCTACGGAAGGGTTCTTTCTATAGAAGTGAAATGGGACACTGAAAGATCAACCCATACGGTGTAATGAAGTGCACAGCAAACCCAAGGCCTGACTGATTTCGACAGCCGTTCATTACTAAGCAATGATATCCGTTCGGTAGCGCTTCCTTTTGACGCAATATGGGTTATGAGGGGCAAAATGGACATGAAATCAGTAACACGAAACTATAATGTGAAGAAAGGTTCGATTGAAAACACAACCGTCAAGAAAATGAGGAAACTAGCTAGACGGGAGATTAGAAGGCTTAAACGAAAGAGTAAGGGGCACAGTGTACTGTGTCCTGCTCCATTCTCTTTAAGCAGAGGTTTTATCCGGCTGCCCTGAGTTTACAGGGGGAGCCGTTCATGGTTCGACAAGCTCACCACGAACGGTATATTTAGCTGAAGCCGAGCCCTCTTTCCTTGAGGCTGATGTAGCGCTGCTGGCCGATGATGAGGTGGTCCAGCACTTCGATATACAGCAGCTTGCCTGCTTTCACAATCTGCTCGGTCACCTTGATATCCTCGGGACTGGGCGTGGGGTCTCCTGAAGGGTGATTGTGCACCACCACCAGGGCGGGACAGTTCTCCCGTACCGCTTCTTTGAAAAGCTCGCCGACCTTTATCAGCGATGTGTTGACATTGCCTTTATAGACGCGGGGGACGGCGAGCACCTGGTTCTTGGTGTTGAGCAACACCAGCCGCAGCTCTTCCTGTTCCAGGAAGCTCATCTCTGCCTGCAGCAGATTGGCGATGTCAGCGGGTGACTTGACTACCAGGCGTTCCTCCGGCTGGGTGGACATCAGCCTGCGTCCCAGTTCCAGTGCAGCTTTGAGCTGGGATGCTTTTGCTTCCCCCAGGCCACGCTCCTGACAGAGTTCGCCGAAGCCAGCCTTGGCCAGCCCGGCGAGGCCGCGGAACTTGGTGAGCAACCTTGCTGAAAGGTTGAGCACGCTATCGGAGGCAGCGCCGGTGCGCAGTATGATTGCGACAAGCTCGCTGTTGGAGAGAGAGGCAGCACCGTATTGCTTGAGGCGTTCCCTGGGGCGCTCTGTGGCGGGTAGCTCCCTGATGAGAGGGTAATACTCCATTTCCTCACCCCCCATCGAAAAATTCTAAATCCTAATTTCTAAGCCCTATATGACCTTATATGATAGAAATATTGGGATTTCACGATTTAGAATTTGTTTAGGATTTCGGATTTAGATATTAGAGTTTTCCCTGTATCCCCACAGGCTATTTTAAGATGAGGGAGTTAGGCAAGGGGCTTAAGCCCCTTGCCTAAACCTAATAAACGTTGCAAGCAGAGTTTACTTGACCTCGACGTTAGCGCCGGCTGCGGTCAGCTTATCCTTAATAGTAGCTGCCTCGGCCTTGTTCACGCCCTCTTTTACCGTCTTGGGAGCAGCTTCAACCAACTCTTTGGCTTCCTTCAGGCCCAGCGTTGTTACCTCGCGCACTGCTTTGATTACGCTGATCTTGTTGGCGCCCACCTCTTTGAGTATAACGGTGAACTCAGTCTGTTCCTCGACAGGGGTGGCGGCAGGGGCACCGGCGGCGGCACCAGCAGCAGGGGCAGCAGCCATCATCGGTACGGCGGCACTGATCCCGAATGTCTCTTCCAGCGCTTTAACCAGATCTGAAAGCTCAAGTACGGTCATTTCTTTTATGGCGGCAATGAGTTCGTCCTTGGTCAGCGTCTTCGTCGTTTCCTTCTTGGCAGCGGGAGCGCGCTTCTTGTGTGCCTTTTCCTCCTCTGCTGCTACGGCACCGGCCTCTTCCTTTTGTGCTTCTACATTCTTCTCGGCGGATTCCTCATTAGACATTTGCCATTCCTCCCATTTGTTGAATTCTAGCATTTAATAGTGCACCAAGGCCACGTAAGTTGGCGCTGAGCACATTGTGCAGTGAATAGATGGGACTCTGCAGCACCCCGAGCAATCTAGCCCTCATGACATCTATCGGAGGCATGGTGGCAAGACTGTAAACTTCCTGGGGGGTGAGCACCCGTAGGTCAAGTATACCGCCCTTAATAGTGAGAGCAGTCTTCGAAGCGCGGGCATAGTTGGTCAGGACCTTCGCCAGTTGGGTGGCGTCCCCCTTGCAGAAGGCAAGCGCTATTGGTCCCTGGAGGTACTGGGAAAGGCCCGGTTTGCCTGCCTTTTCTGCGGCGAATTTAGCCAGGGTGTTTTTGGACACATGAAATTCGGTTCCTATCTCCCGGAGCTGACGTCGCAGTTGCGACATCTCAGCTACGGATAGCCCCCGGTACTCGGCAGCAATTATGAATTTGTTCTGAGAGAGCAACTCGGTTAGTTGCTCCACAATCTCGACTTTTTTCTCCGTAGGCATTCTTTCTGTCCTCCATAAAAAGAGAGTCCTTATGCCTGCAACATAAGGACTACTCGTCTCAGTAAAGTTGCTTCGGCAGGCATAAGATTAAGCTGATGAGGCACCCGCTGTCTTCAGCGTATTCAGTTGTTATGATAGTCTAAACCAAAACCCCCGACTATGCAAGTCTTGCTTCAGGAGCACCCCAAAGCCCTTCTTCAACCCCCTGTAGTCCCCCAGTCTTGGGGGACTTGGGAAACTGGGGGATATCCCCATCCTTCCGCGGAAGGACTACCGGAGGGGCAAGTCCCCTCTGGACTCCCCATTGCTAAACGCAATAGGAATGACCAGTTTTAGCGTCCGGGGACACCGAAGATGCCCATGCTGCACATGAAGGTGCCGGGATGCCCGCCCTGGTTATGAGCTATTCCCAGTTGCACATTCTTGAGCTGTCGCGAGGGCTCTTCGGCTTTGCCCTGAATCTGCTTGTATATCTCGTAGACTTCCCTGACTCCGCTGGCACCAACAGGATGGCCGAATGATTTCAGACCGCCGCCAGCGTTGAAAGCCACTTCGCCATTCAACGCGAACGTGCCTGCTTCGATATCGTACTTGGCCTTGCCGCGCTCGCAGAAGCCCATGGCCTCGTAGCACATGAGCTCGGCGATGGAAAAGCAGTCGTGGCATTCCACTATGTCTATCTCTTTTCGCGGGTTCTTGATTCCGGCTTGCTGATATGTCTGAAGGGTTGCCCGGTAGGTTTCCTCCCAGTGCACCCAGTCGTAGGTTGTCATCATCTTGCCGCAGCCCGGCCCTGCTGCATTGCCCAGAGCCTTGACCGTAATATAGTCCTTCCTGAACTTTTTAGCGTCCTCGGCACGGCAGAGGATAGCGGCTGCTGCGCCGTCGGTTACACCGCAGCAATCGAAGAGCCCCAGAGGCCAGGCGATCATGGGGGCATTCAGGGCTTGATCCAGTGTTATCTCACGGCGCAAGTGCGCCTTGGGATTACGGGCGCCGTTATAATGGCTCTTCACCGAGATCATAGCTAGGTGTTTTTTCTCAGCCCCGTATTGGGCGAAGTACCTGGTGGCTGCCATGGCGTAGCGTCCCGGGGGAGTTCCCTGGATGCCGAACACAGGATGTATGCCGCCCATCGGCTCTCCGGAGCCCAGGCCTCCGACGCCCCGGTCTTTGG
>Ga0209777_10007045_pt1 | contig 12561 bp, 9 predicted proteins | sample FrelakmetHBP12HB_FD_187147 | JGI IMG/M metagenome (GOLD analysis project Ga0209777, IMG submission 187147) | Freshwater lake sediment microbial communities from the University of Notre Dame, USA, for methane emissions studies -HBP12 HB (SPAdes)... | ecosystem: Environmental > Aquatic >... | reverse complement strand
CTCAACCGCGCCGCCCCGACCGGCTTGACGCGGGTTAAAGTGGCGGCAGGTGACCTGGCCGGTTTTACCATCCTGCTGGACATGCACATTGATAAGGATTACTGGCTTGGTACTTATGAGCCGGAACTGCAGGCTGCGATCCATGAACTGATCCGGCCTGGCGCAATCGTCTATGATGTGGGCGCCAACATTGGCTACGTGTCACTCCTGCTGGCAAAAGCTGCTGGAGAAACCGGGCATGTTTATGCCTTCGAGGCCCTGCCGGAGAATGCCGAACGCTGGCGCACAAACATTGAACTTAATGGGTGGGACTCCCGGCTGAGTCTCTTCGCCGGGGCGGTGACGCAGGCTCCCGGTCCGGTACGCTTTCTTGTACATACCTCAGGTGGCATGGGCAAGGTTGCCGGGTCTGCAGGCCGTGATGACCACTACCACTCTGAAGTCCCCGTCCCCGGCATCTCGCTGGATGAGTTCGTTTATGGACAGGGCAATCCCCCCCCGCAGGCAGTTAAAATGGACATCGAGGGCGGCGAGGTGCTGGCGTTGCCGGGAATGTGCCGGGTGCTGGCCGAGGCGCGCCCGCTGATGCTGATGGAACTGCATGGGCCCGAATCCAGCCGGGTTACCTGGGAGAAATTGACCGCCGCCGGGTATGAGATCTGCTGGATGCGACATGGCTTTCCGGTGGTCCCATCGCTGGGAGCGATGGGGTGGAAGGCATATATTATTGCAAGGCCAAAATGAACGCGAGACGCTCTGACACTGCCTCCCTGCTCTGGCTGGGGCTGGTATTATCCATCACCCTGGCGATTGCCTTTCTCCTGCCGGTCACGCCGCAGGATTACTGGTGGTACCTGCGTATCGGGCGAGACACGCTAACGACGGGAGCCGTACCCGGCGTTGACACGCTGACCTTCACCCAGGTTGGGACGCCGGTGGTCTATCACTCGTGGGGAGCGGCGGTGCTCTTCTGGCTTACCTATAAACTAGGTGGCCTCCCCCTGACAGTTTTCCTGCGCGGCCTGCTGGTCGCGCTAGCCTATTCGTTGATTTGGTTAACGGCGCATCGCTTTGGCGCAGGCCGGCTGGGTGCAGCGCTGGTGCTCCTGCTGGCCGTGCTGACATCCAGCAATAATTGGTCAGTGCGCCCGCAGATCTTTGCATACCCGTTATTCGCTCTGGCGCTCTATCTTCTGTACCGCTGGCACAAAGGCGACAAGCGTCTCGTCTGGGGACTGCCTCTTATCAGTCTGCTATGGGTTAACCTGCACGGGTCATTTGTGATACTCATCCTTCTGGTCGGCGCGGCGCTGGTCTTTGGGCGGGGCGACCGGCGAGCGCTGGGACTGGCTACCGCGGGAGTCCTGCTTGCCACATTCATTAACCCGCGCGGCTTCGGCTCCTGGACCTACGTGGTCCACTCGCTGACCGTTCAGTCCAGCCAGCAGTTCTCGGGAGAATGGCTTCCCCCGGTCAACTCGGGTTGGCAGATGAATATTTTCTTCCTCTGGTTGTTGGGATTCCCCCTGCTGGTAGCTCTCTCGCCGCGCAAACTTGACCGGCTGGAATGGACCTGGTTCTTTGGCTTTGGCTTCCTGGCGCTGTGGGGCGAACGTTATGTCATCTGGTTCGTCTTTATCCTGGCGGTGCTCACCGCCCTCATGCTGGCGGATTGGGAGAAAAAATACCTCGGTGACCCAAAACCCGGCTCCCCGCTCCTTAACCTCACCCTCAGCCTGGTATTCGTTCTACTACCGCTGGCCCTGCTTCCGGGTGTGCGAAATGCCTGGTGGTCGTCTGCTCCCCCGGCGACCGAGAACACTCCCATCGCTGCAACCGAATGGCTGGTGGCACATCCAGATCTCCCCGGTCCTCTCTTGAGTGAGATTGGCTTCTCCAGCTATCTTGAATTCGCTTTGCCCCAACGACCGACATGGATAGACACCCGCTTCGAGGTGTTCCGGGTTGAGCAATGGCAACAATACAAGGACATCACCCTGGCCAGCTACAACTGGGAAAGTCAGCTGGACACAACCGGAGCGATGCTCCTGATGGTATCGTCGCAAGACCAAAAGGATCTTATGGCCGCGCTGGAAAGTTCCCCGGCTTGGTGTGAACTCTATCGCGATGACGTGGCCGTGATCTATCAACGCGGTGCGTGCGGAGGTCGCTGATGGCCGATTCCCGTTTTCATGGGAAACTCGCTATCCAACAGCGCGTACTGACACCCTACCGCGCCGCCTTCTTTGATGCGCTGGCTGCGACCTGCGACGGTGGTCTGAGCGTTTTCGCCGGAGCACCTCGTCCTGGCGAGGCGATCGCCTCTGGAACACTTAAAACTGCTGGCTTTGTCCCGGCGCACAACCTGCACCTGCTGTACGGATCACTTTATCTGTGCTGGCAGGACGGGCTGCCTGCCTGGCTGGCTGGCTGGAACCCGGATGCGCTCGTTATGGAAGCCAACCCGCGCTACTTGGCGACATCCACAGCTGTCCGCTGGATGAAACACCAGAACCGGCCGGTGCTCGGTTGGGGGCTGGGTGCACCGCTTCTTTCCGGACCGTTGGCTGGCCTACGCAGATCCCGCCGTCTTTCCTTTAACCGGCAGTTCGACGCGCTAATAACCTATAGCCGCCGCGGTGCAGACGAATACGCTGCGCTGGGTTTCCCCGCCGAAAGAATTTTTGTGGCTCCCAATGCGGTCGCCCCTCGTCCACCCCGGCCAATGCCCTCCCGCTCCCCGGAATTTGACGGGAAACCTTCCATCCTTTTTGTTGGCCGTCTCCAATCCCGCAAAGGTGTGGATCTGCTCCTACAGGCCTGCGCTGTGCTGCCCGAGACCGTCCAGCCACGACTGGTCATTGTTGGCGACGGGCCGGAGCGCACCGCTCTGGAAAACATGGCCAGTAAGGTTTACCCATCTGCTGAATTCCCCGGGGCAAAGCACGGAGCGGAGCTTGCACCATATTTTTCCTCCGCCGATCTATTCGTCCTGCCTGGTACAGGCGGATTAGCCGTGCAGGAGGCCATGGCTTTTGGGTTGCCCGTCATCATGGGGCAGGGGGACGGGACGAACGACGACCTCGTCCGCCAGGCGAACGGCTGGCACCTACTGGATCCGGGATCACTCCCCGGCATACTGCGTGAGGCGTTGTCCGATGTTTCCCGGTTGCGGTCCATGGGAGCCGAGTCTTATCGCATTGTGGTGGAGGAGATCAACTTGGAGAAGATGGTGGAGATTTTTATTGCAGCGCTCAACCAACTAGTGACCTGACAAAATACATTTCTGTACCAAAAAAGGCTCCTCGGAATTTGTCGAAGAGCCTTTTTGCTAACCACAGATTCAAGAGTTCCCTATTCCTGCACTTTGACGCTTTCTGTTAGAAATATTTTTGGCTCACGGAGAAGAGCTCCCAGGACGACACTTACGACCATCAACATGATCATCACTACGAGGGATGTGGTCATCGAACCATCCGGAGACTTGAAGGCGTCCATCGCAAAAATGAAGATGATCCCGGAGATCTGCCCCATCAGAATAAGCAATCCGTTGGATGTGCCTTCGGGAGTCGGATAGGTGATCTCGGCCCCATACTGGAATCCGATTGGACCTGAACTGAGCAGGAAGAAGCCCAGCGTGAAGGAGGCTGTTAGCAGGAGCCAGTAGCTGGTGGCATAGGCGATGCCGACCAGCCCAACTGTTGCGCCAGCCAGTGCCAGGATAATGAACGGGACGCGCTTGCGATAACGGTCAGAGAGGGACGGGACAATCAAAGCGCCAACAATGCCACCGGCAATCATCAGGCCGCCAATGATCCCGGCCTGCGTGCTGGTGAAACCGCGCGGTGCGATGATATTCTCGATCCAGGTGGTGACTGCATTGAAAACCCCCAGGCCGACGAAGAAGATGGCCAGCAGCAGGATAAAGTTGGGCTGGCGGAACATTTTCTTAAAACCGTCAAAGACCAGAGAGCGCACTTCCATCTCAGGCGGACAGGGCGGGGTAGCCGGGCGCTCTTTGGCGAAGACGAAAAAGACCAGCGCCGCGACCACGGAGACAATCCCGTACGCCAGCAGCATGCCAGTAATATGAAGATGAAGGGTCAGGTAGGGGGTCAGGGCCAGGCCAAGGAAGATGCCGACATACATCGCCAGCGAGCCAAGACCGGAGGCGGTGGCTCGTTCCCGGATTGGGAACCAGCGGGCTGCCACTGTGGTCACCGCGTTCAGGACGAACGGCTGCCCGATGGCGATCCCGATTTGCGCAATGAGCACTAGTGTGTAATTGGACGCCGCCAGCCCACGCATCAGGCCGAAGAGTCCGGTCAGTGCCGCGCCGATCCCAACCGCGACTCGCAGGCCGTAGGTGTCGATCACCCATGAAGCCGGGATCGAGATGACGATGTACACGATCATGAAGATCATGGACAGCAATCCGATGCTCAAGTCCGAGACGTGGTAGAACTTAACCGCGTCGCCGGTGATCGAGGCAAAGGTGATCCAGAGCAACTGGGTGACCGCCACGGCAAACATGAAAACCAGCAACATGATCCAGCGATAGCCGTATACCTTAAAGTTGTCTTCTTTCATGGGGGTAGGACTCCTGCCAAAATGGGATAAATAGATACCATAGAACAAACCCCCAATCATGCTGGTAGTTGCTTTGTCCTTTGCGGTATACTTTGTTAACGTTTTAGGTTAAATGACAAATTGGATATACAGTCCTATGAAACAACTCCTCCAAAATATGCGCGACGGTAAAACCATAGTTGCTGATGTGCCTGTTCCTGAACCGCACACCGGGCAGGCGCTGGTTCAGGTTGCCACCTCGCTTGTCTCAGCCGGTACCGAACGGATGCTGGTCGAATTTGGCGAAAAATCACTGGTGGGCAAGGCGCGCTCGCGCCCCGATCTTGTTCGACAGATGCTGGACAAGGCCCATCGCGAGGGACTGATTCCCACTGTCCAGGCTGCTTTCAGCCGTCTTGACCAGCCGATGGCGTTGGGATACTCCTCCGCCGGGACGATCATCTTGTTAGGTGATGGGATGGAAGGCTTCAAGGTTGGTCAGCGGGTAGCCTGCGCGGGTGGCGGCTTTGCCGTCCATGCAGAGTACAACGTGGTGCCGCGCAACTTGCTTACCCCTCTCCCCGATTCCGTGGACTTTGAGTCAGCCGCTTTCACCACCCTCGGGGCGATTGCCCTGCATGGTTTCCGGTTGGCTGAACCGCAGGTCGGCGAGAGTGTGGCGATCATCGGGATGGGCCTCCTGGGATTGTTGGCAGGCCAGATCGCGGTTGCGGCCGGGTGCCGCATCCTTGGCATTGACACCAACCCGCAGCGCGTGGCCCTGGCCGAATCCCTTGGTCTGGAGGCGGTCCTGCGTGACCAAGCTGTTGAGGCTGCCCAGGCATTTACCAGCAACCGTGGTTTTGATGTACTGCTCATCTGCGCTGACACAGCCTCCAATGACCCGGTCGAACTTGCCGGGGTCATCGCCCGGGACCGCGCGCGTATCGTGGCAACCGGCGCGGTCGGGCTAACCTTGCCCCGAAAAATATACTACGAGAAGGAACTCTCCTTTATCAATTCCCGCTCTTACGGCCCCGGCCGTTACGATCCGTCCTACGAGGAGAATGGCCGGGACTATCCCATTGCCTATGTTCGCTGGACGGAGGGGCGCAACTTCCAGACGATCGTGGAACTACTCGGGAACGGCAAATTGAATGTCAAACCACTTATCACGCACCGTTTCCCGATTGAGAAAGCCCCCGAGGCTTATCTGGTCATTACCGGCAAAAAGAAAACACCGTTCTTGGGCGTGTTGTTGACATATGCAGGGAAGCAAGGAATAAAAAGTGAGAAAGTGCATTTCCACCCGCTTAGCCCTCAACCGGCTCCCATCAAGCTGGGCGTTCTCGGCGCGGGCCTATTCGCCAATGCCACACTGCTTCCGGCAATCAAAAAATTGAGGGAGGTCGAGTTGGTGGGCATATCCTCTGCCGGCGGGATGCACGCCCGGCACTCCGGACAGAAATTTGGCTTTGCATATGCTGTCTCTGATGATGAACAGATCCTGGATGATATCGATATCAATACCGTCGCCATTCTCACCCGACATGACGTTCATGCCGGTCTGGTCATCCGGGCGCTCCAGGCGCACAAACACGTTTTCGTAGAAAAACCGCTGGCGGTCACGCCTGAGCAACTTGATGAAATCGAAAAAATGATTTCCCTGCTCCCTTCCCAAATCCTGATGGTTGGCTTTAATCGCCGGTTTGCCCCACTGGCTGTTGAACTTACAAATTTCCTCGCCAACCGGACCGAACCGCTGCACGCCCATTACCGCATCAACGCCGGGTACATTCCGCTCAATCACTGGACCCATGATCCGGCTCAGGGTGGAGGACGGATCATCGGTGAAGGCTGCCATTTTGTGGATTTTCTCACCTTCCTGACCGGTACTGCGCCTGTCTCGGTGACCGCCCAAGCCCTGCCCGACAATGGCAAATATCATCAGGACAATGCCTCGATGACCTTTACCTTCCCGGATGGTTCCGTCGGCGTGGTGGACTATCTTGCCAGCGGTGACAAGTCCTTCCCCAAGGAGCGTCTTGAGGTTTTCTGTGGTGGTCGCGTGGCTGTACTGGATGACTTCCGCTCACTGGAGATGGTACACAACGGGCATCGCAAGGTGGTGAAAAAAGCCCAAGACAAAGGCTGGAACAACGAGTGGGTCGCATTCACCGGATCCATTCGCGCGGGCGGACAACCACCAATTCCGTATGACCAGTTGATCGGCGTCACCCGTGCCACCTTTGCAGCCGTCGACTCGCTGAGAATCGGAACAACTGTGCGTTTAAATGCGGACTGATAGCAATCAGCTGAATAGCCACGGGCCGTTTTGATCGGCTTTTCCACCCGCCCACCCGCATGCGATTTTATGGACTATATTCAATTCCTCCGCCAGTACATTGGTCACCGTCCCATACTGATGGTAGGCGCGGTGACCTTGATTGTGGATGATGAAAACCATCTCCTGCTCCTGAAACGCTCCGACAGCGGCTGTTGGGGTCCGCCGGGGGGTGGGGTGGAATTGGGTGAAGTTGTTGAAGCAGCGGCCAGACGGGAAACGCTTGAAGAAACCGGGCTGGAGATTGGCGAAATGTCCTTTTTTGGTATCTTTTCAGGCCAGGAACTCTACTACAAATATCCAAATGGCGACGAGGTTTACAACGTCACCATTATCTACATGACCAGCGACTGGCGCGGTGAGGTCCGGCTGAATGATGAACACACCGAGTCACGCTGGTTCGCAGTGACGGAGTTACCGGAAAATATCAGCCCGCCCATCAAACCGGTGATGGAACGGTTTATCGAGAAATATGGCTAACCCGAATCGTCTTGTCATCGCGTTTAAATCCCTGTTCCAGTTGGGAGTCCAGCCTGTGGTGCTCAACGCGCTTTACCGGTTTGGCCTGGCGACCGGTCACTACCAGCGCGTTACCGGAAAGCACGCAGCCGGTGGGGGGTGGCAATTGAAGGCTGTTCTGCCTGTTCCGAAACAGGAAGAACTGCTGGCAATCCTGGGCGGGGACAGCCAAAAAAAACTTTTAGTTGAAGCGGATGAGATTGTTGCGGGGAAAGCCCGCCTGTTCGGGGGTGATGCAGTTCCGCTACAATTATCCATTCAGGGCAAACTGTCGGATTGGACCGCCTACGAAACCGGCCGTGCATCAATTCCTTATTCTCTGTTTCCTGGTTTACCCGCCAACGACATCAAATTCATCTGGGAACCGGCACGCTTTGGCTGGGCTTTCACGCTCGGACGGGCTTACCTTGTGAGCAATGAGAATAAATATTCCGAAACCTTCTGGCGCTATTTTGAAACCTTTTGCGATGCCAATCCGCCCTGCCTCGGCCCGCACTGGATGTCGGGGCAGGAAGTTGCTCTGCGCCTGATGGCCTTCGTATGGGCGGCTCAAATTTTTGAGTCTGCACCTGCCTCCACGCCGGAGCGCAAAACCCGGGTCGCTGCCTCGATTGCTGCACACGCTGCACGCATTCCACCCACGCTGGTCTATGCCCAGTCCCAGCAGAACAATCACCTGCTCATCGAAGCCGCTGGTCTGCTCACTGCCGGCCTTGCTCTCCCTGACCACCCTCAAAGCACTCAATGGTCCAGCCTTGGTTGGAAGTGGCTCAACGCGGGTCTCCGTTCCCAGATTGACGGGTATGGCGAGTATACTCAACACAGCACAAACTACCACCGTTTGATGCTCCAGGTTGCCTTGTGGGCAAATGCCCTGATCCATAATGCCAATACCCCGGCACTCGAGAGAATACGCTCCACCCGCTGGCCGCGCCAGACGACCGATGCAGTTGGGCGTGCCACCCACTGGCTTTTAGCCCTGCTCGACCTCGATTCAGGGCGCACTCCGAACCTGGGTGCCAATGACGGGGCATATATCTTCCCGCTGACCATCTGTCCATTTGATGATTATCGGCCTGTACTCCACAGCGCAGCGCGTGCCTTCCTCAATTACGACCTACCCCGTGGGCCATGGGACGAGATGTCCCTCTGGTTTGGGATTCCGTTCGAATCCAAGAAATATGTCCAACTGCCACGCTATCTCGGCGATCAGATCTATGGCAAAAACTCCTGGGCCTTCCTGCGGATGGCACAGTTCAGGTCCCGTCCCTCCCACGCGGACCAGTTGCACCTCGACCTGTGGTGGCGTGGTCAGAACATCGCCCGGGACGCTGGAACCTATCTATATAACGTCGCACCCCCTTGGGACAACCGCCTGACAACTGCCCGGGTCCATAACACTGTCACCCTGAATGGCCGCGACCAGTTCACCCGTGCCGGGCGGTTTCTTTACCTGGATTGGTTCGATGCATATCGGAAGAACACCATTGAAACCGGCGTGAACGTCCTGCAAAGTACCTCCGCTCATTATCATGCTTACAGGAGACCGGGAATCCGGCATACACGCACGGTAACTGCTTATGCTGATGAACGCTGGATAATTCAGGATGAATTGCTGGTCAAGCCTTTGTTTATCATGCCTGATAATCACCGTTCTCCACGGGAAGGGTCTTTGCGGAAACGATCTGCCTTGAATGCACCCCGGCTGCCGGCTAACCAGCCCCTCTACCGGTTACAATGGCTCTTACCGGATTGGGAATGGGAAATCGTCCCTTTGCCGGAGGAAATGCATGCGGCCGGATGCGATTTGCGATTGCGATCCTCTCATGGCTGGCTCACTATACGAATATCAACCGATTCGTACACGGCCAAAACGTACGAGGACACCTTTAAAATCGGGTTAGTTCGGGCTGGCGAAACCCTGTATGGCAATGTTGAGCCCACGGCATTGGATGGTTGGTTTTCCCCAACTTATGGGGTCAAGGCGCCGGCACTGTCTCTTTCGATGACCCTGGCAATGCCGGGGTGTGGCAGTTTTACAACCGAGTTTATTTTTCCAAGGTGATGTAAAATCTTCAGACGAGTTTATTCCTACATGAGTTACCGGGCTGCCATCCTCCTTCTGCAAGACGACAAGATTGCGCTGATTGAACGTCACCGCGCTGGTTTGCACTATTTCACCTTTCCGGGCGGCCATGTGGAAGAGGGGGAAACGCCCGAGAATGCGGCCATCCGGGAGACGGAGGAGGAACTTGGTCTGCAGGTGGTCATCAAGAAATTGCTGGCCAGGATGAGCTGGCAAAGGCGATGGCAGTACTACTATCTGGTTGAAGCCGTTGGGGGGACCTTTGGCACCGGCATCGGCGAGGAGCTGACCACTCCCCGCACTGAAAGAGGCACCTACCATCCGGTCTGGATGCCTGTTCCTGAATTGCTCAACCAGCCTGTCCTGCCACGCGAAATGGCCGAACTGGTCGACCGCTGCATCCAGAGTGGCTGGCCGGAACAACCCATTATTATCCCCGCAAAGAAATAATGCACATCCTTCTGATCCACCAGGCATTTTCTACCCTCGACGAGCCCGGTGGGACGCGTCACCATGAGCTTGCCCGCTACCTAGCCGTGCGCGGTCATAAGGTGACAGTCATCGCCTCCCCGGTGAGTTACCTAACAGGTGAAAAAAATATCCCTTCAGGATCTGACCTTTCTCCCCAGGAAAATGAAAACGTCACCATCTTGAGAGCCTGCACATATTCAGCTTTACATAGATCCTTCGTTCACCGCGTTTTTGCCTTCATCTCTTTCATGGTCTCCTCGTTTTTCATTGGCTTGAGAGTTAAAAATGTGGACGTGATCTGGGGCACCTCCCCGCCGATTTTCCAGGGTGTGACCGCCTGGCTTCTTGCTCGGATTAAGCGGGTGCCATTTCTGTTTGAAGTGCGTGATTTGTGGCCGTCTTTTGCCATCGCCATGGGTGTGCTGCGCAACCGGACCCTGATCTGGCTCTCGCTTTGGCTGGAGCAATTCCTCTACCGCCGCGCCGACCGGGTGGTGGTCAATAGTCCCGGATATGTGGCACATGTGACCGCTCGCGGTGCCTGGCATGTCGATCTCATCCCCAATGGCGCCGACCCGGAGATGTTCGACCCGTGGGGTGATGGAGAGCCTTTCCGCTGCACCAACCACCTTGAAAATAAATTTGTCGTGTTGTATGCCGGGGCACACGGGATTTCAAACGACCTGGGCGTTGTGCTCGAAGCAGCCAGGATCTTGCAGGGTCAGCCAGCCACTGCTCAAGTGATGATCACCTTCCTCGGGGACGGAAAGGAAAAATCCAACCTGCAACAACTGGCTGCCACATTGAAGTTGACCAACGTAATGTTCCTTCCTCCCGTCCCCAAGGCGGAAATGGCAGCGACCCTGGCCGGTTCGGATGCCTGCCTGGCCATCCTCAAGCCGATTGACGAATACAAAACCACCTATCCCAACAAGGTTTTTGATTACATGGCAGCTGGACGCCCCGTGGTGCTGGCGATTGATGGGGTCATCCGGGAAGTGGTCGAGGCGGCAGGGTGCGGGATTTTCGCGCAGCCTGGGAATCCAACCGCGCTGGCAGAGGCAATCCGCTCACTGGCCGTGGATAAAAGGAAGGCCCGCGCCATGGGTTTGTCCGGGCGGATGTACCTGGAACAATATTTCAACCGGTCCGCGCTGGCGGAGAAATTAATGGGAATTCTGGAAGGGATGGATAAGTGAAAGCAAGAGTCGATTTCCGCCTGTGGACCTCCCGGATCCTGATCGCGCTGGTTGTCGCCTGGAACTTGCAGGCTGCATTGGCTTTTTTTCTTAAGCCAGAGGCCTTCTCACCTGGGTTTGAGTTGAATGGTATACCGGGGACTGCTGCAATGCGAGGCATCGCCGTCCTGTTCGTGATGTGGAATATCCCTTATTTGGTGGCGCTCTGGCAGCCGCGACGCCATCGGATTTCGCTGTGGGAAGCCCTGGCGATGCAGGCTGTGGGAGTGATTGGGGAGAGTATGATTCTCTTTATGCTTCCTCCGGGGAATGCCATCCTGCATGCATCCATCCTGCGTTTCATATATTTTGATAGTACCGGTTTGGCAGCGCTGGTCATTGCGGCTGCATTGGCAGGAAAATAATTACAGGTACGATCCAGCAGGAATGGACTGGAGATTTACCCCAAGGATAACCTTGCGATTCATTGCAGGACTGTATAATTTATTTGAAAGGACATTCTTATGCCTGCCATTGCCTTCGACCGCTTCTATCGCTACGACGACCTGACCCGCCTATTGAACGAGTACGCCGCAGAGTATCCCCAACTGATCAAAGTCGAGTCCATTGGCAAGAGCCACGAAGGACGCGATATCTGGCTGGTTACAGCCACCAATACTGCCACCGGTCCGGACACTGAGAAACCCGCTTTATGGGTGGACGGCAACTTGCATGCCTCAGAAGTGGCAGGTTCAACAGCATCACTCTATTTTATCCACTCACTGACCAGCCGGTATGGGAAGGATAAAACTGTCACTGACTGCCTAGACACGCGTGCCTTCTACATCGTCCCGCGCGTCAACCCGGATGGAGCCGAGTGGGCACTGGCTGATAAACCGAAGATTGTCCGCTCAAGCACGCGACCCTATCCATACGACGAGGAACCGGTCGATGGCCTGCTTCAGGAGGATATCGATGGAGATGGGCGGATTCTGACTATGAGGATCCCGGATCCCAATGGAGCTTGGAAAGAGTGCCCTGACGACCCGCGTATGATGGTCCGGCGCGACCCGGTCGAATCAGGCGGGACCTACTATCGGCTTCTACCCGAGGGGTTTTTACGAAACTATGATGGGGTTTCTATCCAGCCCCGGAGCCCGAAGGAAGGCCTCGATCTGAATCGTAACTTCCCGATCGGTTGGCGACAGGAGAATGACCAACCTGGTGCGGGGCCGTATCCTGCCAGCGAACCCGAGGCGCGCAACATCGTGGATTTCATTGTCAGGCATCCCAATCTCACCGGCGTAGTCACTTTCCATACCTACAGCGGTGTGCTCCTTCGACCGTACGATGATCGCGCCGATGATGAGTTCCCTGCTGAAGACCTGTGGCCC
>Ga0209777_10007044_pt1 | contig 12561 bp, 9 predicted proteins | sample FrelakmetHBP12HB_FD_187147 | JGI IMG/M metagenome (GOLD analysis project Ga0209777, IMG submission 187147) | Freshwater lake sediment microbial communities from the University of Notre Dame, USA, for methane emissions studies -HBP12 HB (SPAdes)... | ecosystem: Environmental > Aquatic >... | reverse complement strand
GGCTAATGGGTTGTATCACCCCGGTTGGAAAACGCGCTAATGCTATCTTGTACACTCAGACTATTGCCTGAGTCACCCAACTACCCCCTCGGCCAGCCAAGAGGGAAACGATTCATCGGATTGTTCAATGGCTAAAGATAAAACGCTCAAAACCAAGTGTTTTCGGAGCACTTTGTCTAGAGTATTGGGGTCTATAGGGACGCTCCTATTTCTGATTCAGCGCCAAATGGAAGCTAAAAACTAGGGACAAACTACTTCCACGCGATCTTCATGGCTGGCAAGTGGGCGCCTGCAGTGAAAACACTACATTCTGTACTGGTTCATATTAGCTAACTGAATGTAAGGAGAAAAGTATTGACTTAACTAATGGTGAGTGCTATAAGTATTCCGCCACGACCTTCCCTCGCTAATCTGTGGCGGTTTGCTCTGCTCCCGCTGAGGGGCAGACCTTTGTTACAGGCATTGGTGCACTTTTCTACACTAGTCCCGTAGTACAACTATAATATCCATGTGTGCTTCGGTAGAACAGCGATTATTCCAGGGGGTGACGGATGACCGAGCAAGCGCTATCAGACGTTAAGGTGTTGGATTTGACCTGGCACATCGCTGGTCCATATTGCACAAAGCTTCTTGCAGACTACGGGGCGGATGTGATCAAGTTGGAGAAACCAGGTGAAGGTGACCCGTCGAGAAGAATGGGGCCGTTCTTTAGGGATGTCCCACATCCTGAGAAAAGCGGACTCTTCTTATACCTGAACAGCAACAAGAAGAGCATAACCTTGAATCTTAAGAGTGAGACAGGAAAGAAAATATTCAAGGAACTTGTGAAGGACATAGATGTTCTAGTGGAGAATTTCAGCCCTCATGTTATGCCTAGTCTTGGGTTGGATTATGAAACGTTGGAGAAGATCAATCCGAATATAGTGATGACGTCCATCTCCAACTTTGGGCAGACAGGTCCCTACAGGGACTACAAAGCTTCGGAACTCATCATCTATGGCATAGGCGGTTGCATGTGCAGTACCGGACTCGGTGATTGCGAGCCGATCAAAAAAGGCGGGAGTTTGGTGCAATACTCGGCAGGGACCCTGGCTGCTGTAGCCACCATGATAGCTTTGCGTGCTGCCGAGATCCAAGGCATCGGTAACCATGTAGACATCTCGCTGATGGAAGCACAAATGGGCTCTATCGAGAGAAGGATGAGCGAACTCCTGGCCTATCAATATAACAAGGAGCTAACCCCGAGGATGGATATCGCAGGGCTAATGCAATTTCCATTCGGAGTCTTCCCATGTAAGGATGGTTATGTTGATGTGGCCGCCGGGTTCATGTGGCTAGACCGGCTTGAAACTGTATTGGGAATGCCGCTTGCAGAAAGATATGGAGGAGCGAATCACTTTAACCTCGAACGCAGGGAGGAGTTCCTCTCAACTATTTGGTATCCCTGGATCATGGAGCGTACCAGGAAGGAAATTGTGGAAGCCTGTCAAAAAGACCATGTCTTCAGTTGTCAGGTTAATACGGTGGAGGACCTGCTTAAGGAAGACCAGATGAATCAAAGAGGTTTCTGGGTTGATATCGACCATCCTGTGGTAGGGAAGCTTACTTACCCGGGAAGACCGGCCCTGTCAACAGATCTGCCCTGGGTAATAAGAAGACCTGCACCCCTACTGGGACAGCACAATGAAGAGATATACACCCGTATAGGATACACGAAGGAAGACATCTCAAGGTTGAGGCAAATGGGCATCATCTGAATCTACCGTTTATCCCTATGATTTGGCTGTGTTAAAGGAGGCTCATGAAATTGGCCAGGTTACCATTAGAAGGCGTGAGAATTGCTACAATGACTCCAGTTTGGGCAGGCCCCTTCGCAGAGACACTTCTGGCGGACTGGGGAGCTGAAATCATCAAGGTGGAAAGTCGGCAATATTGCCCACAGGGGACAAGAGGCCCTGGGCCGAGGCACCCCAAGTTCATCGTAGACATGGTGACGGGACACTGGTCTGCATACCTCAAAGAGGGATATGATGAGGTAAACGGGAGACCATGGAACAGGAGTTGTTATTTCAATCCGCATGGTCGAAACAAATTGTCATGTACCATGGATGTCGTAAGACCCAAGGGAAGGGAGATGTTCAAGAGGCTAATCGAAGTAAGCGATATCTTCTTTGAGAGCAATCAGCCGCATGTCATGGAGAGCCTCGACTTAGGCTACAATGTAATAAGCCAGTGGAACCCTGGAATCATAATGTTGCAGATGCCTTCCTTTGGTCAAACTGGTCCTCTCAAGTACTACCGCACTCTCGGTGCCCACTTGGATAGCTTTATCGGTGGAAACTATGTGAGAGGCTACATAGGTAGAGATGTCTCCTCCAGCTCAGTTGTCTATCATGCTGACGAGACTTCCGGACTGACTGCTGCTTTCATAATGTTGACGGCTCTCCGCCAACGCAAGAGGACAGGAAAGGGAGTATACATCGATATGGCGCAGGTGGAGACGGCCATACCACATTTTGGCGAGATCATAATGGACTATACCATGAACGGTCGGATTCAAGGGACCTGGGGCAATCGTGATCCCTACGGGGCACTACAGGGTTGTTACCGCTGCCTCGGGGATGATCGATGGGTATGTATCACGATACGCACTGATCAAGAGTGGGAGAGCTTCTGCCGCGTCCTGGGCAACCCTGATTGGACAAGAGACGAGAAGTTCTCCGATTCACTAAGCCGCTGGCGTCACCACGATGAGCTGGATAAACGCATCGAAGAATGGACCAGCAAGCACGACCATTTCGCTGTCATGTACGTGTTGCAGAAGGAGGGTGTAGCTGCTGGGCCAGTGGAACATCCGGATGACGCCTTTAATGACATTCAAATGAAAGAACGAGGTTTCTTTGAGAAGATTACTCATCCCGAATGCGGCACTCATCTCTATCCCGGGCTGCATTACAGGATGTCTAACATCCCTAATCATATACGGAGTGCAGCCCCTCTCCTGGGCGAGCACAATGAGTACGTCTACAAGCATGTTATTGGGGTTTCCGACGAGGAGTATGCTGAACTCGAAAGGGAAGGGCACATCGGTATGGACTTTGTGCCAGGCCTGAAGCAGGGCAAGTACAAGCCTGAATAAATAGCGAACCATTGAATAAAACTGGACCATGTAAGCGGGCATAATATGGTCTGGGGAGATAGCCATGATAAAAGCGAGCACAGAGCGAATAGTTAGAACGGCGTGCACCGTCGGGGATGGAGTGTGTTGTGGTCTTCTAGCGCATGTTAAGGACGGTGTGCTTATCAAGGTAGAGCCTGCTGATTTCCCGGACCGGCGATTTCGTCATATATGTGCGAGAGGGTTATGCAGCGTAAAGCTTGTGTACCATCCCGACAGGCTTATGTACCCTCTGAAGCGAACAGGCAAAAGAGGCGAAGGTAAATGTCAGCGCATATCTTGGGACGAAGCATTGGACACCGTGGCGCGAAATCTTACAGCGATCGGTGAGAAATACGGATATGAGTCTATAGGATTTGCAACAGGGGCGAATTCCGCTTTGATCTTAATCTATCTGAGGCTGGCTAGCGCCCTGCAAGCCACATGGGTGAATATCATAGGTTTCGGCGATGCGGCAGGGCCGTGTGGTGAAATGACAAGCTATGGTGTCCTTAATGGAGACCAGCATCTCACCGACTTTGAGCATCCCGAAATGTGTGTATTATGGGGCGCTAATCTTGTTGAAACTCACTCTCTCAAATGGCGAACCATCAGAGATGCCCGGGAGAGAGGAGCTAAGGTGGTGGTGATAGACCCCCGCTTCACTCCCACAGCATCCAAAGCGGATGAGTACATATCGATCCGCCCTGGGACTGATGGTGCCCTGGCGCTCGGACTGATGAATGTGATTTTGGAGGAAGGACTTGTTGATCAACAATTTGTTATAGATCATACGGTAGGTCCTTTTCTAGTGCGGAGTGACAACGGGCTATTTCTAAGAGAACGTGATCTGGTTCCCGAAGGCTCGGACAAGTACATTATTTGGGATAACGCAACTAATAAACCGATAGCATTCAACGAGCAGAGAGCGAGACCTTCTCTGGTTGGAACCTATCACATTAACGATGTTGAGTGTAAACCAGCGTTTCAGTTGCTGGCAGACCTTGTAACGAGGTATCCGCCTCATAAGGCCGCTGAGATAACAGAAGTGCCGCCTGAAATTATCCACAGGCTTGCCACTGACTATGTAACCCTCAAACCTACATCCTCCTATCGTGGTGGTGGGCTGCAGAGGACGTTTCACGGGGATCTGAGTTGCCGCGCGATATCAACGCTGGCTGCAATCTCTGGAAATACCAAACCCGAAGAACCGCGATCCTTCAGGCTGCGACAAGGAGCTTTTATCAGGGTTAAGAACCAATACTTCAAACCCATGTCACTTCTTCAGATGTATGAGGCAATACAAAACAGCCAGCCCTATCAGGTTAAAGCGCTGTGGCTTGCAGAACATAATCTTATGAATCAAGACGTAGACAACAATAGGGTCTTGAACGAACTCGTGCCTCGCCTGGACTTCATAGTGGCGGCTGATATGTTTATGACAGCCAGTGCTCGCTACGCTGATATTGTGCTTCCGGTTTGTAGCTTCTATGAGCATTTGGATCTTGTCCCTCCTTTACAAGGGCCGAATAAATACCTGCAACTGTCACAAAAGGTTATAGAACCGGTAGGTGAGTCTAAGCCGGATGTCGATATAGTGAATGAACTGGCTGAGAGGATGGGCTTAGGTGAACACTTTAGCATGAGCGCTGAACAGTATATCGACCTTTTGATTTCATCAAAGCATCCCTCTATGGCTGGTGTGACGCGTGAAAGACTAAAAGAGGGTCCGGTTGAACTGCCAAAGTACGACGTTTCTACCTTCAGCACAGGGTCTGGCAGATTCGAATTCTATTCTGAACGCATGAAGCCGTACGGCCAGGAGTTGCCCTTATACATTGAACCCATCGAGAGCTCACGTCGACCGCTGGCGAAAAGATATCCTTTGAGCTATCTTTCTACACATACGAAATATGGAAATCACGCCGTGTTCGCCAACGAATCATGGCTTCGAGAACTGGATCCAGAACCTATGTTAGAGATGAATCCGGCAGACGCCAAACAACGTGGAATTAAGAATGGAGACATGGTGAAAGCTTTCAACGATAGGGGGAGTGTAAAGCTGAAGGTCAAGATACATCAGGGGATCAGACCCGGAGTGGTGAATATCAATCAAGGCTGGTTGCACAATCAGTATGCTGCGGGCACCCATCAAGCCTTGACTCATGGTGTCATCAACCCAGCGCAGGCCGCTGTGTTCGAGCCAAATTCAGCCTTGTACGACAATCTAGTCGAAGTGATGAGAGAAGGATAGAAATGGTAAAACAGTACGGGCTAGTCATCGATCTAGAGAGGTGTACTGGCTGCAATACCTGTGTAGTTGCCTGTAAACTTGAAAATGGATTGGAGCATGGATCTTGGGTCGATGTGAAAACGATCGGAGGTTCTTATAGGGATACACCGGAAGGAGATCATCCTGCGCTCAAGATGCACTACCTCCCAGTGCTGTGCATGCACTGTCAACAACCGCCGTGTCGTGATGCTTGCCCGTTAGATGCAATAGTTAAAGCCGATGATGGGATCGTATTAGTGGATGAGAGTAAGTGCAATGGATGTCAGGCGTGCCTATCTGCCTGCCCATACGGAGTATTAGTCTATGACATGGGGAAGAACAAAGTGCGAAAATGCACTCTCTGTGCTCACCGGGTTAGAGAGGGACTTGATCCCTTCTGCGTGATATGCTGTGAGACGGAAGCTATGTACTTTGGAGATATCGGAGATCGTAATGGTAGCGTTTTTAACCTGGTTGACCGACGGAGGGCTGCTGTGCTCAAGCCGGAGTTAGGGACGAAACCATCGGTCTATTATTGCCCCACCAGGCATGGCCTGATTGACTAGAGCAGATGTATTTTTGACTAAGCTAGCCGATACATTCGGTCGTCAGCGTAGACAGTACGCATACGTTCGATTGACAGGCGTATAACCTCGTGATAGTATGAGTGAATTCCGCAGAAATGAAGGGAGGGAGCAACATGGCTGAGTTAAAAGATTACAGCGGCCCATATAAACACGATTTAAAATTTGAGGATTTCTCCAAGGATTTCCTGATAAAGATGATGACTTCGTGGCAGCGCGCGTACCTCCGACTGTCATCACTCTGGTATGAGAAGGTCATGGAGAAATGCGGCATGGAAGCTGCTGACGAATGCAATCTAGAAGTGTGGCTTGCAGTGGGACAGAGAGTAGTCCCCAAGTTCGCCAAAATGGGAAACATCCACTCGGATACCGTCCTTGATGCTCTGAAAATTGTGCAATTGGCTCCCGATAGCCATGTCGGGTCACAGCTTTTTGCGGGCGATCTCGATGTCAAAAACAAAAATCACGTCATAGCCACCACTACCAAATGCGCTGTATTAGAGTTTTTCGAGAAAGCCGCACCCGAAAGGATAGAGTACTTCTGTCATAAACTGGAGCCGCAGGTTATGGCAGCGTATTTCAATAATCCCAAGATTAAAGTAAAGCCTCTGAAGCTTCCACCCAGGAAGAGCCCTGAAGACTTTTGCTGCCGGTTCGAATTTAAGCTCGAGGAATAAGAGCACACAAACACAGCCTAGCCCGGATCGACTAGAGCAGTCTCGGCTAACCGGAACCTACTCTAAGCCACCGGCTGCGATAAGATCAGCAACTTCTTCGTCGGACATCCCCAAGACATCTTTCAAGATGTACTCATTGTGTTGGCCGATGCACGGCGCAGGCATTGTTAGCTCAGCAGGTGTTCCGGAAAGCCGATAAGGCGGAGGCTGGTATATATGGTGCCCGATCTCGGGGTGTTCGAGGATAACATGAGTGCCCCGTTGGTTCAATTGAGGGTCGGCAACTAGGTCCTGGGCACTAGCCGCCATACCTGCGGGCACCCCCGCCGCCTGCATCTGGTTCATTACCACTACCGGCGGACTATCCACCGTCCATTCCTCTACAAGTGCGTTCAGCTCGTCCTCGTTTTCCTTTCTCCCGCGGAAGGTGGCAAATCTAGGGTCTCGGGTCCACACAGGATTGCCAATCACCATGCAGAATTCTCTCCACTCCTCATCGGTGGATACAGCGATGGCACACCATTTGTCATCGCCTCGGCAGCGGTAGATACCATGGGGCGCAGCACCACTTGATTGATTCCCCATACGCATCATTATCCGTCCGTTTACCATGTAATCCATGATAGGTGGTGCCAGGAACTGAACGCTACACTCCAATTGGGAAACGTCTATGTATTGTCCCTTCCCAGTCCTATCTCGGTAAATAAGCGCCGCAATTAGAGCAGCAACCATATGAGGGAAGGCAATGAAATCGGTATACGCTGTGAGCGGTATCGCCGGCTCTCTATCAGGCCAGCCGGTAATATGACTGAAGCCTGCCAATTGCGCCCCTACTTGGCCATGCCCGGGCATCCTGCTATAGGGGCCAGTTTGCCCCTGAAAGCTGGTAGCCACATGGATCAGGTCTGGCTTTCCCTTTCTCATGCTCTCGTAATCTAGACCCCACCTCTCCATAACTCCCGGCACCAAGCCATCAACAACAACATCAGCCCAGTTATAGATCAGCCTCCTGGCAACCTCACGTGCCTGGGGTATTCTAAGATTGAGAGTGATGCCAAATTTACTGTCGTTATAAAGGGTAAACATAGCGCTGCGGTTCATGCCCAGTTCGCCGTCTTTAGCGGGCGGAGCAAATCTGAGAATGTCAGGTCTCGTGTTTGATTCGATGCGGATCACTTCCGCGCCGAGGTTAGCAGCGAATTTAGCTGCCGCCGGACCTGTCACCACCCATCCGAAATCGACAATCTTAACTCTTTCGAGTGAGCGCCATCTATTCATCCCACACCCCCATTGTAGACTGACAAGCTAAATTACCCCCGCTTCCTCAAGCAAGCTCATTTCTTCTTTAGAGAAGCCTATCTCTTTACTATAGATCTCTTCGTTATGCTCCCCGATGAGGGGAGCCCGTCTCGATATCCTCCAAGGGCTTTCTTTTGTTTTGTAGGGAGCACCAACATAGGTGACGGTCTCACCCAGCTCTGGGTGCTGCACCTCTACGTAGAACTCCCTTTCCTTTAGCTGGACGTTCTCCGCCAGGTCTTTGGCAGTGCTCGTGGGGTAGAGAATAATGCGCCTCTTTTGCGCCTGTTCATAGAGCTCTGCCCTGGTTCTCGTGGCAAAGAACCTGGCTAGAGTTTCTTCTTCGGCTTCGATCTGCTCCCGTGACATCGATAAAGGATCACGCACAAGCCACTCATCATATCCCCAGTGCTTCATGGGCTCGAAAGCGCCCAGCATTCCCTCCTCACCCAGCCAACTTACCATTGCGGGCATGGAGATTGCAGCTAGAAGACCTCCTGCTACCATAAAAGCGACGTAACCGTCCTTACATTTGTAGCCAAATCTCATCACTCTGCTGGGATAGCGTGGACCTATGTAAAAGCTGCGGCTCATCCCGGTCCTTTCCATATTGTGCTGCAGCAAATCCCAGTATTGAACCAACCCTTGCAGAGTCCACACTATAGCTTCCTGGATTGAGACATCAACATATTGCCCCTGTCCCGAGCGCTCACGGTAACGAAGGGCAGCTAAAGTACCCCCGGAGGCGTGAAGACCAGCGTGAAGGTAAGCTTGAGGGAAACCAATCCGGCACGGAGGTCTGTCTGCATAGCCGGTGACATGAGTCTGTCCACCCAGACAGCAAGCGATAATATCAGAACACTTGTAGTCTCTGTAAGGGCCCGTCTGTCCAAACGGAGTAATCGAAGTCATGACCAGTCGTGGCTGTATCTCACTGAGCACTGAATACCCGAGACCGAGCTTGTCCATATACCCCGGCGGGAAGGACTCGATGACCACGTCGGAAGTCCTGACAAGTTTCTTGAAGATTTCATGACCATGGGAACTCTCGATGTTCAGGGTTATACCTCGCTTGCTCGTGTTGTAAGCCCACCAGTAGAGGCTTTTCTCCGGGTGCATGATATCCTTGTAGAAGGGACCGATGTTTCGAGCAGGGTCTCCTCCAGGTGGCTCAATCTTGATGACGTCAGCCCCCAGGTCACCCAGAACTTTCCCACAATAAAAGCCTTTCTCGTCGGTCAAGTCCAAGACCCGAAAGGGGTTCAGCATCGTAGGTTCTTCAGGTAGATTAACCAAAGCGTAATCTCCAACTCATGACTCTATCGCCCAGGAAATACAGGCGGGCGCTTTTCCATGAACGCACTTATCCCTTCGGCGAGGTCTTCGGTACTACTGTGTGCGATTGCTCCTACAAGCTCCATCTCCAGCCCAGCAGCCAAGGGGATTTCTGTACCATAATTGACCAATCTTTTAACGGTTTTTAACGCCATTGGACTCTTACTCAACAACTTGGACACTAACTCGTCGGTGGCATCCTTCAGCTTATTCGCTGGGACAACTTTGTTAATCAGCCCGAATCTCTCTGCCTCAGCCGCCGAGAACCAGTCGCCAGTATAGAGAAGCTCTTTCGCTTTCCTGATACCGATTAGTCGGGGTAGTCTTTGACTCCCACCTCCACCGGGTACCAGTCCATAGTTGGCATGTTGATCCGAAAACTGAGCATCTTCAGAAGCTATAGCCAGGTCACAAACCATAACCAACTCTAAGCCGCCAGCCAGGGCTGTGCCGTTTATCACAGCTATGACTGGCCTGTCCAGATGCTCAATTGCACTGAATACCTTATTCCAGAGCCGGAGGAAATAGTCCCGAGGTTTATCCACCAGAGCAGCTATGCCGCCAAGGTCTGCGCCAGAGCAGAATGCCTTTCCGGCACCTGTAATCAGCACAACCCTGACATCAGGGTCATTACCAATGTCCTCGACGGCCGCCCCTATCTCAAGGAGCGTCTCAGTGTCCAGAGCGTTACGCACTTTGGGGCGATTCAAAGTTATTCTGGCTACCCCCTCCCTCTTCTCTAAGATAATATTGCCGAACTCCATTTTCACCTCCTGTGTTAATTAATCAGTTTTGCCAAAGACTTCTTACGCGAACATTATACCAAAATACTGCCATTGTAAAGCCTTGGCCGCTTTGGCTAAGAGCACTGTAATCAGGAGGCATAAGAATGTTAGATGTGATTTCTGAACCCGTGTTTGTTGCATCACCCGTGATATGGAGGGTCTTGACTGCTCACCTTGGTTAACTAAATGCAAGAAAAGTATTGTTGACTTAACTAGTGGTGAGTGCTATAAGTATTTCGCTACGACCTTCCCTCGCTAATTTATGGCGGTTTGCTCTGCTCCCGCTGAGGGGCAGACCTTCGTGACAGGCATTGGTGCACTTTTCTACACTAGTCCCGTAGTATAACTATAGTATCCACGTGTACTTCGGTAGAAAAGCATTATCCTAGGGGGTGATGATGACCGGGCAAGTGCTATCAGACGTTCGAGTCCTCGATCTCACCTGGCACATAGCAGGGCCTGCCTGCACCAAGTTCTTTGCCGATTACGGTGCAGACGTCATCAAAATCGAAAGGCCGGATGGGGGAGACCCATCCCGGAGCCTGGGCCCCTTCTACAAGGACGACCCCCATCCCGAGAAGAGCGGCCTCTTCCTGTTCCTCAACACCAACAAGCGCAGCGTTACCTTGAACCTGAAAACCCATACGGGGAAGAAGATATTCAAGGATCTTGTTAAGGATGTGGATATCCTCGTGGAGAACTTCAGCCCCCGTGTCATGCCTGGCCTCGGCCTGGACTACGAGACGATGGAAAAGATCAACCCCAGGTTAGTCATGACTTCCATCTCCAATTTCGGCCAGACCGGCCCATACCGGGATTTCAAAGCATCGGAGGCCATCATCTATGCCATGGGTGGGGCCATGTGCACTACGGGGGTCGGTGATTGCGAGCCTGTCAAGAAGGGCATGAACGTCATCCAGCATCAGGGAGGAGCTATGGCGGCTACAGCCACCATGATGGCGTTCTACGCAGCCAGAACGCAGGGAGTCGGAGAGCACGTCGACGTCTCGCTGATGGAAACCCAGATGGCTGCGATCGATAGAAGGATGAGCGAATTGCTGGCCTACGAATATAACAAGGAGCTGACCCCCAGGATGGACATAGCGGGGCTGCTCCAGTACCCATATGGCATCTTCCCGTGCAAAGATGGCTATGTCGACGTGACTGGCGGATTCATGTTCCTGGACCGTATCGAAAGGGTGCTCAAGATGGCCCTCATGGAGACCTACGGCGGGGCGAACCAGTTCGACGAGCAGCACAGAGAAGAGTTTCTGAGCACCATCTGGTACCCCTGGTTGATGGAGCGAACCCGTAAAGAGATTGTCGAGGTTTGCCAGGCAGGGCGCGTCCTGAGCGCTCCCATAAATACCACCGAAGACCTGCTGGCGGACCCACAGTTCCAGGAGAGAGGCTTCTGGGCGGAGGCCGAGCACCCGGTGGTGGGAAAGCTGACTTATCCGGGCAGGCCTGCCATATGTAAGGAGTTGCCCTGGAAGATAAGGCAGCCCGCACCGCTACTGGGACAGCATAACGAAGAGGTCTATACCTCCCTGGGGTACTCGAAACAGGACCTGGTGAAACTGAGGGAAGGGGGGATTATCTAGATGGCAAAGCTGCCACTAAAGGGTATAAGGGTTGTCGGCATGACCCAGATGTGGGCCGGCCCCATCGTTGAGATGCACCTGGCCGACTGGGGTGCCGAGGTTATCAAGATCGAGTCGATACACTATCTCGCCGTTGGTACCAGGGGCCCCGCTCCCCGCCATCCCAAGTTCGCTGTTGACTTCGTCAAGGGCGGCTATGCCGCCTATCTGAAGGAGGGCTACGACGAGGTCAACGGGAGGCCCTGGAATCGGAGTTGCATGTTCAATGTGCATGGCCGCAACAAGTATTCCTGTACCGTGGACTCCGTCAAGCCTGAGGGCAAGGAAATAATCAAGCGCTTGATACAGGTGAGCGACGTGTTCATCGAGAACAGCCAGCCCGCCGTCATGGAGGACTTCGGCCTCACCTACGACGTCATCAGCGCCTGGAACCCGAATATTATCATGCTCTCCATGTCAGGCTTCGGCCAAACCGGACCGTACAAATACTATCGTTCTCTTGGCGCCAATCAGGATGCCTTCCTCGGGCATACCTATCTCAGGGGCTATGCGGACCGGGACGTGACGGCGAACTCGTCAGTCTACCATTGCGACGAAGCGTCGGGAACGATTGGTGCCTTCATGGTTGTGATGGCGCTCCACCAGCGCAATAAGACCGGCAAGGGGATGTTCATCGACATGGCACAGACTGAGGCTACCATGCTCCAGTTCGGGGAGGCTATCATGGACTACACCATGAACGGCCGCATCACGGAGAGGACCGGGAACCGCGACCTCTACGGTGGCGTCCAGGGGTGTTATCGCTGCCGCGGTGAGGACAGATGGGTAACCATCAGCATCCGCACCGA
>Ga0209777_10007042_pt1 | contig 12562 bp, 8 predicted proteins | sample FrelakmetHBP12HB_FD_187147 | JGI IMG/M metagenome (GOLD analysis project Ga0209777, IMG submission 187147) | Freshwater lake sediment microbial communities from the University of Notre Dame, USA, for methane emissions studies -HBP12 HB (SPAdes)... | ecosystem: Environmental > Aquatic >... | reverse complement strand
CGATAGCACCGGAATGTACAATTGAGGATTTTGCAAAGATTGACCTTCGTATCGCCACGGTCATAAAGGCTGAGAAGGTCGAAGGTGCCGATAAACTCCTTCGATTGCAACTGGATGTAGGCGGCCTGAAAAGAGAGGTTTTAGCAGGTATTGCACAGGCTTATAATCCCGACGAATTGACAGGCAAAATTGTAATCTGCCTGGTCAATCTAAAGCCCCGGAAGATGAAATTTGGCCTGTCTGAAGGAATGATTGTGGCAGCAGGAACCGGTGGAAAGGATATTTTCATGCTCTCAGCCGACCCAGGAGCAAAACCCGGCAAAAGAGTTAGTTGATAATCCATAGCATATGATTTGCAGTTTATGAATTGTGAACTTATTTGGGAACTGAAATGAAGAAAGCTCTCGAAACAATTGCTGAAGAAGACGGTCGCTTCCGTCCACAGGCCGTCAGGTTCATCTACGAGGGACTCGGCTATACCGTCAAAAAAGTCACCGAAGAACCAACCCACGTTACTGGCCAGACCCTTTGTGAGGGACTGAGAAAATTAGCCATCGAGAAATGGGGCAGATTGGCAATGCTCGTATTAAATAACTGGAACATAAAGACAACGCACGATTTTGGCGAAATCGTCTATCTGCTCATAAAGCATAAATGGATGAGTGCTCAGCCGACCGATACCATTGAAGACTTCGATAATGTCTATGATTTCAAAACTGTCTTCGAAAACCAGTTCGAATTCTGAAACTTTGTCCTTGTAGAAAGTGGGTTTTTGGGGTAAAAATTGGGTTTGATTGGGTTTGTTTTGCTGGGTCTGAAGTTGTGATTCATTTCTATAATCCCCTGTTGAAACTGAACTTAGGTTTATTCTACATTGCAGTAAATTGGGTTTGTTTTGCATAAATCCAACCCCCGAATAAAGGGGTGTTTGGCAAATCCTAAGCACTAAATCCGAAATCCTAAACAAGCACCAATAACCAAAATTCAAATGATCAAAACAGTAGTCCAAATCAGGGAACCTCTCTTAATTTATTGACGATATAGCATTTCATATCCCGTTTTCATTTCAGGTGGTCTCGAAAAAACAGACGCCCTTCCTTAACAGGGCGAACATGCGCGTTCGATTGAAAAATGGGGCGATTTCGGGATGGCCAAAATTCGTAAGTGTTTACGTGGAAAGAGATAAAAAAATGTTGAAAAATTTAATTTTTGTTTTGCCACAAAGACAGAAAGGCACGAAAAAAATATTAGACACTGATTGACACGGTTTTTGCTGGGCTTGGTGTTCTTGACGAACTCTGCTTTTCAAGCGAGCCCATTCGACTTCGCTCAGGACATGCTTAGTCGCGTGGTTCGTCTTCATCCACCGTGTGGCCAAAAGAAAGTCCCCACATTTTTAGCCAAGCAAAAGACACTGACGGTTGGCGTCATTTTTTTATTGTGGGTCAGGCCGTTACGATAGTAGAAATTCATACGGTCTATTAGACGTTTTTAGTCACTTGCCCCGACGACATTATCTACGATAGTAGAAATTCATACGGTCTATTAGACGGAACGGAACGCAAGGAGTTCAGTACTATGAATCTACGATAGTAGAAATTCATACGGTCTATTAGACCAACAGATGCAGAATATAGCTTGTGGTATCTACGATAGTAGAAATTCATACGGTCTATTAGACAGCTAAACAAATAGCCAAAAGAGAGCTATCTACGATAGTAGAAATTCATACGGTCTATTAGACGTATTTTAGTTCTATGATTGAATCAGTGTCATCTACGATAGTAGAAATTCATACGGTCTATTAGACTATAATCCCATCCTCACCATATTGCGAGATCTACGATAGTAGAAATTCATACGGTCTATTAGACAAAGATAAGTGAGTGGTTTACTAATCAAATCTACGATAGTAGAAATTCATACGGTCTATTAGACTTTTTCTTGACAGTCTTAATGGCAAGTGATCTACGATAGTAGAAATTCATACGGTCTATTAGACAGCCATCTGGGGGATCGAGGCAGGCATATCTACGATAGTAGAAATTCATACGGTCTATTAGACAGGTGACCCTGAAAAACAGCCCAAAAACAGGAATAAAAAACTAAACGATAGATATTTTGCCCTGTTTTTATCATTTTTTTGCAAATTACGACCGAGGTTTGCAATTTCCTCGCTAATCGACTATTATCAATTCATCGTCGTCGTTAACGGCATAACCAAAACAATACTTTTTACACTGCTGGCTTAAATGAAAAATAATAACGCTATCGGTTTGCTCAAATTGCTTACCAAAAGATGTATTAATTTCGGTCGTTATATTATCCAATATCCGTTTACTATTTTTAACCTGAAAAACAGAATATTGCAAGCGATAACCAAATTTCTTCAGATATTTTGCAAATCTACCACGCAGCTTATCGTCTGCAATGTCATAAGAAACAATCAGCATAAAAATACCCTACAGTTTGAATTGATTATACTGGTTTATGGAAACTTCTTTCATAAACGCTCTGTAATAGCTTCGGATATATAAAAATATATCTTTCTTATAAGACAATAGCTCTTCCAACAGCCAACCGATATAAGGTTTTGATTTTTTGCCATACAGGAAGTATTGCCTCTGTACTATATCAAAATCTTCTTCATTGATTTGTCCCAAATTATAGGCTTTCCGTATTCTGAAATCTATTATTGGTCTGAAGGGTTCCACCAAATCACACACCAAAGACTTTCGCTGATAGAACTGACGATGATAAACACCCTGATATAAATCAAAGCCATAAATATTAAGCAGAGCTTCTATTATATTGAAAAGCAGTGTGTAACCAATATCTAAAAGACAATTTGTCCTGTCGTGTTTTACTCTCGGCCTGCGAGCAGTCCATCCGTAATCGCCAAAAACAGCATTAAAATAAATTCTCGAAACAATTCCTTCGATTCCCAACAAATCCTGCAAATTTAATTTTTCATCCGGCAAACAGATGCTGTATGTTTTAATATTTTCGACAGCATCTTCAATCACTTTTGTTTTTTGACGTATGGATTTTAACATTGAAAGCTGACTGCCGATTTTATTGGCGACAATCCATTGGGCTATTTCAAGCCTTTTATAGTCATATTGTTTTTTTCGCAGCAATACATTTCCTTTTTCTTTTATACCCCAGAAACCGTAAACACGCAAGCTGTGTGTCATAAAAACGATAGAAAAACCGAACTTCTCCGCCCTTTGCAATAAACCACTTGTAATGCAAATATGCCCAACTATTAAAAGGGCAAACAAGCGGTAACATGTCGATTGATGTTTAATAGAGCCGTCAGAATCAGTTATAATAATATTATCATTTTTAAAGCTTAGCTTGTCGCCATCGCTTATCAATGCAAATATAATCTGTTTCTGTTCAAAATCCGGCAGTGTCAGCATAATGATTGGTCGCAAAGAGGCTCATATATACAGTTTTCACATTTCTTGTTATTTGTCTGAATAAAGTTTTTTAAATCATAGGAATTTATTTTAGAAATAGTATCCTCAAAGGCTTTTTGCATTTTCTTATCTTCAAAAGGCAACTTTATCGGGTAGGTTTTATTGTCATCACAGCTATAAAACCGGATGCTTTTAACATCATATCCCATTTCCGTTAAGCCGTAATATTGGGCATAAAGCTGAAAAACATAGCCATCATATATATTGGTTATATGCTTTTTTCTTTCTGTCAGCAGGCCGGCTTCTACACCAAACAAGTCTATTTTTCCGCATATCCGGTATTTTTCTGAGTAAACATCTATGCCCTGAAATATATTTTTGCGGGTAGAATATCGTTTTTCATCTATTGTTGTATGAGCAGCCTTGCCTTCTATCTGAGGCTTGTCATGATATAATCGTGTTGACAGTTCACCGTGCAATTGGTGAAAATATATCGACCTCGGACAAAATATAAAATCATTCAAATATGAAATTGGAATATAACCTTCCATAAGAAATTATTATTTGTTGCCCTGTGCAAAATCGAACCAGTCAGTATTCTTTATCGTTTCGGGTTTGCCGTTTTCATTTATCTGCTTTAAAACTATCAGGCCTTTTCTTGCGATATTAAATGCACCATTGCCATCGGCATCTTTAGGCTGATTGTCTTTGGCCTTGCGGGAATCAAAGAAATTGCCATCTTTATCCGCAACCGGTGAAAGGATAAAATCCTTTTCCTCCTGGCCGGATTTGTAAATATGACGCAGCTGCAAAGTAAGGCCAAGTAAAAACAGCAAGCCCTTCTCGTCATCTTTGCCCTTAAAAAATTCAGTTTTATCGCTATTTGATATTGAATTGACGAGATTATCTCCGTTGGAATAATCAATGTCGTATTTACCAAAGAGTTTTTTCAACTCTTCCGTAACATTATAACAGTTATATTCCTTTGTTTTGGGATTATAACGATATCGTTCTTTGCCTGCGGTGCAAATTGTCCAATTCTTTTTCTTGCCTGCCTTATCGGTAAAATTGGCATAATCAAAGGAAAACTCGAAATAATCCTTTTGAGCGTTAAAGACTATACTGTCAAATTTACTGAACAATTCCTGAGATTTATTGACGCTTGCATAACTTGTGTTAAGCAGATTTACAAAGCCTGTTACAGGGTCAATCTTTGAAGTATGTTGAGGCCATATATAAAATAGAAATCCGCTTTGTTTGCCAAGCTTTTGAAAACTTTCAAAAGGAGCTGTGAACTGGTATGCCGACAGATAATGCCCGGCCTCGCCTGATTTGTTATTTTTGAAAACCAGATAATTGAGTTTATCAATTAGAGCTTTTTCAAACTTCTGATAAACCTGCTTTTCAACTTTGAATCTGCCGCGTTTAAAGCCGAAATTCAAATCTTCCAGAACAACAATTGCATTTTTCTCAATCATAAGCGATGCAATCTTGTGAACAATATGGGAAAGATAGCCGCTTTTCAATTCCTTTATGTTTTCTATGGTTGACCACGATTTTCGGGCGGAATCACGATGTTTTTCTTTTTCATCGAGCAGGTTATGATAATCTGTTTTTACATCTATGTTTTTTCCATTGCTCGTATAACTGTTGGTAACTGCATTAAAGCTGCCTTGCTCTTTAATGTTTCCCTTTTGGTCAATTATGGAATAATAAAGCAAGTGCCTTTCGCCCCGGTCTATGCCGATAATATTAATATCAGGATTGTTTTTAAGATATTCGTTTACATCATCGTTAAACCTGCCTGCTATTGAAGCTGCTCTAAAGTTAAGAGTAATGGGGCAATGAAAAAAGAATTTATCCGCAGTAAATCTTCTGTCCTTAGTAATGTCATAATCAAAGGTACTATGCTTTTTGGGATTGAGAGGGTTCTTGTTATCTATAGGATGCTTTGCTTTATGGACAGCAGTTTGCGATTTCTCAAGCGATGCGGGACGGAAAAAGATTTCAGCCTGTCCATTGAGTTTTAATACTAAATCGTCAAGGTTTTCTTTGCTGAACAGCAATTTCCAGTAGCTTGTGTGAAGATTCGGCCTACCTTTGCTGTAAGATGAAAAATCCTTGCTGGAAATTTCAAACAGGTAAAGTTCGCCAGCCTTTATCTTTTCATCTATATAGCTTGCCTTGATTTTGTCAAAAGACAAATGATAGCCCTGTTCTTCAACTTCTTTGTAAAATTGACTGCTGTCTCGATAACTTTCTGTGGGCGAAAACTTAAAATAAAAATACTCATTCCATTCGGGATGCTTCTTAATGGATTCTTTGAGGAAATCAATCCACTGATTCATTGCCGCAGGGTTATTTGCGTTTTTTTTATGCAGTCCTTTTTCTCTTATTTCTAAAATTTTATCTGATGGATTATAATATTCTATATTCGTATCAGCAAAAATTACCTTTGGCAGCATTTTTGAAGGTTCAGGCAGTAATTTATAAACCATCTTTTCATAATAAGCATCTGTAACATCCGCAATGACTCGCTGCCTTAACTGGTCTTTTGTCTTTCGCTTTGCAGCGGATTCGTCCGGTTCAATTCTATAATTAAATATGTTGTTTGCATATTTTTGCATGACGCCAAGATAGTATCTGCCGTCTTTAAACAACAGCACACTTGTATTATCAGTTTCCTTATTTACATCCCAGCCGTCAAGCAGTGTGGAGTTTTCAAAGTTTATCTTAAATTTATCTGTAACATAAGGTTTTTTGGTAACATAGTTTCTTGTTTTGTTGTAAATACCAATTACAGCCGATATGTTTTTATACAGATAGTCGAAAGTATCATAAAAATCAGAATACTTTTCACCGTCAATTTCAATCATCTTGCCACTCTTAACCAAATAAAGAGGCCTGGCAAATTGAACAACTGCCATAATAGAATCGAGGAAAATTTTAATTTTTTCTATCTGCAAAAACCCCTTGCCGCCTTCTTTGCCATTTACAGGCTCTCTACGGTCTTTGTCTAAGTTGTCCAGAGATAATATTTCTATTGCCTGCTGATAGGCATTCTCAATGCGGGTTATTAAATCTCCATCCTCATTTTTGTCCTCATTATTAACCCTAAAATCGGCAAAATACCGGGCCACTGTTTTACGCTCCGCTTTTTCGTCAGAGCCATCAAAATAATTATCTAATGCCTTTTGAATATCATCGATTGAGAATGCTTCATGTTTCCACCATTTTTCTTTTTTGTTTTTACCAAGATTTAATACTTCATCTGCATACTTCTCCAAAACTTCGTTTATAAAACCCCAGTTGCCCCATATTTTTTGCGATATGTCTGTTAGCGAATCCTTTTTGATATGGATTTTGCCAAGATTATCTGCTGTAAGATATTGCCCAAGGCAGATTTTTACGCCTTCTAATTCATCTCTAATATCGATATAAAACTCATTTATCGTTTCAAGCATTTGCCTGTCATTTTCAAAGGCATCAATTCTAAACTTGCCTTCTACATCGCTTAGGATTTGTTTATAAAATATTGCCATTTTCGGCAATTTAACCTTTTTATCTTTGGTGCTGTTCTTTTGACAGTATTCATTGATTAACTGATTTATGCCTTTGGCATTTATATCATCAGCTTTATGCCCTATTTTTTCGTTGTAGCTATTAATACCTGTCTGGCTTAAACACGCCTTAAATGTCGCCGGAACAAAAATATTCTTATAGTCTTTTAATTGTTCTTTAAGGCCACTCAAGTTTTCGCTGTTCTGGATTGACTGAAAATTCAGGATGTTATTAAAATGCTTAACCATATTCTCGTGGACAATTCGATAACTAATAGCGGTTTGCTGTTCCTTGGCCGAATAAATGTTCTGCCTGTTTTCATTAAAGCCTTTGAAATATGTAGAAAACTTATCAAAATTCTTTATCAGCATTTCCGCTTTTTCAAAATCCTGCTGACTAACTTTATTGTTGTCGAGCTGTTGTTTGAGCCACTGCCAGAGAATTGGTTTGGTTTTATTCTGTCCAGAGCCTTTTTCATTAAGCAATTCCTTGCCGAACAAACTATATTTATCAAACTGATCTTTAAAGACTTTGGCTATTTTTTCTCTGAGAATTTTTTGGATAGCCTGATATTGTTTCTTTTTGGTATCATCTTTAGAACCTTTAAAAGCGACATAACTATCAAAGGCATTTTGAATATCATTGTCAGTTAATATTTCCTGTCCAAGTACTTTTTCAATAAAATATCTATGGTAATCATCTATTATTCTTTTGATATCTTTGTAATCTTCAGCCCGCTGTTTGTCCTGCTTTACAATAGAGGCAATAGCCTGATTTTTAAAATCATTAATTTTATCTGCTGTTTCGCCGATCGGTTTAAGCTCAAATCTCAATGTTTTTGATAAGGCATACTTACGCACAAAATTATCCATAATCATCTCCTATGTGAGTATCCGCAATTTCTCCGCCATTGATATAAACCCTCGAGTTTCGGGTAAATTATAATTTCCCTCGGATAGAGTTTCTTCGGTAAAATTCTATCTATCCATTGTCCTCTAAATGTTCTTAGATGTCAAGATACAAGTCTGATAGTTTGGAACACCTGAAAGCAACCCGCCGGCACGTCGGGGTGCACCTCAATAATACGAGGTATTTTAATGACCCCTACCGCGCGGGGTGGAAAGAAAACCAGACATAACCCCCACCGCGCGGGGTAAGAGCTGCCAAGAGCATATTTTAGGAATACCTATAGGGTATTTCAAATTGTAATCTGGTCAATGATATAGTAAACTTCACTTAGCAAATAACAATTATTCCTGTAAAAAGCTAAGCTTATGCGGATGTGAAGAAAAATGAGGCTTTCTAAAAAGAAATCCATACTGAAAAGTTTTTTGTTGTGTTGCTTCTTTGTTGCTTTGCCTGTAGGTTCTTTTGCCGGTAATATCGACAAAAAAGAATTTTACCTAAGTGCTGCTGTCGATTTTCCCGACGATGCCATCCAGGCTCATTACACACCGGAGCTGGTTGAAAAAATGATGCAAAAGCTCAAAGAGATGGGCGTCAAACGCGTCTATTGGATGCACTACGGGGATGAATCGTATGAGATGCTCTGGAAGGACTGCGGCTTTGGTGGTGCTGATAACGCAGTAAAATCGATAAGGTCGATTGGCCAGCCAATAGCCGTTGCTGTAAAAGCTGCCAAAAAGGTCGGCCTCGAAATTTACGGCTACATCAAACCCTACGAAACGGGTCTTTCTTATTGTTTCCCCGAAGGCTCACCCGAAGCCGCCAAATACGGCGGCCCGCCCAGAATCGGAGGACCTACACCCTGCATGACGAAATTTACCAGGGAACATCCCTGTATGAGAATCAAAAGAAAAATGACTGATGTCCCTGCAAATATTGACTCGATACCTATCTGCAGGATTCGGCTGGCAAAAAAGGATGATTCATACACCCACATAAAAAAGGAAAACATCGAGATTTGGACCAGCCCCGATAACTACAAATATACAAAGAAAGATGTTGATTTTGTTTTTCTCGACGTCGTCGAGCGAATCGACCATGACGTCGTGGACTGGTACGGCAAACTTATGACACCCAAAAACGCCTTCGTCCGTGTGCTTTACATAGATAACCTTAATCTCACAGACAAGTATATCATCATTACTACCAACCTGCGTGATGGCCGGGTCGATTTCGGCAATTCCGGAATTGATATGATAAAAGCGTACGGGCCGGGCAACAAAGAGCTGCCAATTGTAATAAACAGCTGGGATGCATGGTTTGAGAAGAGACATTTTATCAACAGCGGCCTGAATTTCGATACCGGCGCTGGTCGAATGACTATATACCTTGACCTTGAGAATGATAAGGGTATTCCCGGCTGGATTGGTTTTGCCCGCGGCAGAAACGAGTATCTGCCCGGCGCACTTTGCGAAGCATATCCGGAAGTCCGCAAATTCTGGCTCGGCATGGTAAAAGAGTGCATCGACGCCGGCGTTGATGGTATTGATTTTCGCATCGCACCGCATAGCACACACACCGACGACCCATTCTCTTACGGATTTAACGAGCCGATTGTAGAAGAATATGCAAGACGCTACAGTGTCAATATACTAAAAGATGATTACAACCCCAAACTCCTGTCCGACCTGCGAGGGGAATATTATACAGATTTCTTGCGGTCAGCCTCGAAAATGATTCGAGCCGCCGGAAAGAAAGTGCAGCTGCACCTTGAGGTCGACAGGCTGCGAGGTGACACACCGCCTTCACGTTATATGTCCTATCCGTGGAATATCACCTTTGACTGGCAAGGCTGGCTGAATGAAAACCTCGCTGATGAGATTACATTGAATAGCTTTGCTCAATCCGCATATATTTACCCGGATAATCTGCTCGATGATAGATTCGCACAGGAGCTAATCGAGGCCTGTTATGCAAGGGCCCTGCCGATACACTACAATCGTTATATTCGAATGGTACCTGCACCGGATAAAATCAAAGAAGAAATCCAGAAAGTCCATCGTGATGGCCGAATCCGCAGCTTTATTCTCTACGAAGTCGCGGAGATGATGTCACCTGACGAAAAAGGCAATATGGTTCTGCACTACGGAACAATTGAGCAGTGGAAACAAATCCTCAAGTCGCTCGAAGATTAAACTCTTATATGAAGCTAAAGGAAATAGAATGAAACTTTCGAAAAAATTTCTTGTAACTTATAGTTTTTTACTGGTCTGCTTTTTTGCTTTGGCTGTAACTTCTTTTGGCGCAAAAATTGACAATAACCAATTCTATCTGAGTGCCCTCGTTGATTTTCCCGACGATGCGCTGGCAGGGCCATATAATCCGCAGCTCGTTGATAAGATGATGCAAAACCTCAAACAGATGGGCGTCAAACGTGTCTATTGGATACACTACGGCGACCGGTCTTACGAGATGCTGTGGAAGGACGCTGGTTTGTCTTATGCCCCTAATCTGGTCGCGACCATGAAAACGATAGACGACCCCATCACCCTCGCGGTAAAGACTGCAAGAAAATATGGTCTTGAAATATACGCCTATATCAAACCCTATGAAACGGGGCTTTCATATATTTTACCTGAAGGCTCACCCCTGGCTGCGAAGTACGGCGGGCTGCCGCATCTGGGCGGACCGGTGCCGTGCGTAATGAAGTTCACACGAGAGCACCCTGAAATGCGAATAAAAAGGAGAATGACAGATATTCCTGAGAATATCGATTCAATACCAGTCTGTCGAATTAGGCTGGCAAAAAATGACGATGCCGAGACGCATATCAAAAAAGAAAACATCGAAATATGGACAAGCCCGTGCAATTATAAGTACACGAAAAAGGACGTGAATTTCACATTTCGTGATGTGATAGAAAAAGCCCCCTACGATGTTATAGACTGGGACGGCAAGGTGATGACCGCAAAAGGAGCACCTGTCCGCGTGCTTTATCTGGAAGGCCTGAATTTAACGGATAAATATATTCTTATCACCACAGACTGCAACGATGGCCGCGTGGATTTCGGTAACACGGGGCTGGAGATGCTCAAAGTTTATGGCCCTGACGGCAAAGAGATTCCCATTACTATAGCCGGCTGGGAATGCGTGTGGTTTGGCGGGCAAAACTATCGTTGGGATGGTCTTAATTTCGATACAGGCGTCGGACGAATGACGAGGTATCTTGATGATGTCGGGGGCAAGCCGGGCTTTGCGGCTTTCTGCAGAGGCAAAAATGAGTATCTGTTTGGGGCGCTGTGCGAATCGTATCCGGAGGTACGCAAATTCTGGCTGGGGATGGTGAAAGAATGCCTCGACGCCGGTGTAGACGGTGTTGATTTTCGGCTTGGAGTACACAGCACGCATACCGATGATCCTTTTTTGTATGGCTTCAATCCGCCCGTAATTCGTGAGTACCAAAGGCGTTACGGCGTCGATATCCTGACGCAGAATTACGACCCGAACCTGTTGGCTGAATTGCGAGGTGAATATTACACTGAATTTTTGCGATGTGCTTCTTTGATGATTCGCAGTGCTGGGAAAAAGGTACAGCTGCATCTGGATGCTGACCGGTTTCGTCCTAACCCCCCGCCTTCACGATACTTAGCATTTACGTGGAATATAAAATTTGACTGGGAAAAATGGATTTCAGAAGGTCTGGCCGATGAGGTGACGTTAAGATGCTTTTCGCAAACCGGCTATACGACAACGGATTCGTTTTTGCAAGACCCTTTTGCAGAAAGACTTATGGAAGCGAGCATGGCGAAAAACCTGCCAGTGCATTATAACCGCTATATCAGAAAAGTTCCGCCTGGGCGGGAGCTGCGAGAGATGATACAAAAAGTTCGCGAGGACGGGCGATTCCGAAGTTTTGTTCTGTACGAGGTTTACGACATTATGCGGCCTGACCCGAACGGTAATGTCTCCTTTATTTACGGTGACGCCAACTCGTGGCAGGAAGTTAAAAAGCAGTTTGGAAATTAAGGTTTTTGGGGTAAAAACGGGGGTGCAAAAGGTTGGTTTGTAACTATTTGTTAAGATGGGCAAGATGGAAACGGTGAAAAGCGTCAATCAAAAACGATGCGCTCGGTAAAAAACGGTCAAAAAGAGATAAAAAGGTATTAAAAAAAGTATAAAAAAGAGCAAAAAGAGTAAGAAACGAAGCAAAAATAGCGCTTTTTGGGTACTTTTTGAATACCCCCCTACACTTTTGATTGAAAAGCAAAACAGCGGACAGCGTTAAGCATTCAGAAAAGAAGAAAAAAATATGAAAATTTTTTTGGTCAATCAAAATGGGTGTATCCAAAATGATTGATTTTATTGTTCAGGATTTAGCGTTCAGCGGACAGCGTCCGGCGTACAGGTAAAGGAAGAAATCACAAATCACAAGAAACAAATCGCAAACAATTTCAAATAACCAAAATACTAATGTACAAAACGTAAAGGCAATAAAGATAGTCACTGGTCATTCGTATATAGTATATCGTATTTAGTATATCGTGTCTTGTGTCTTGTCCTGTGATAAGTTGACACATTGTTAATGAAAATCACAGGAGAAAATATGGAACAGAAGATAGTTTACCGGTACAGTATGGCATTTAAGCGGCAGGTTGTAGAGGATATTGAAG
>Ga0209777_10007041_pt1 | contig 12564 bp, 13 predicted proteins | sample FrelakmetHBP12HB_FD_187147 | JGI IMG/M metagenome (GOLD analysis project Ga0209777, IMG submission 187147) | Freshwater lake sediment microbial communities from the University of Notre Dame, USA, for methane emissions studies -HBP12 HB (SPAdes)... | ecosystem: Environmental > Aquatic >... | reverse complement strand
CTTCGTTGTTGGCTCTATTGTAAATGTGGTAGTAGTTGTTTTCAAGAAACCTCATCTTAATCCTAGCCGACGCAAGATGTCGTAAACAGAAATCCATCCGCCTCCGGCGAAAGATGTGCAACATCTAGTGGAGCATCGGTATCATTACGTCAAACTTCTTTGCATTCTCAATTGCCCTCTCGTAGCCGGCATCGGCGTGGCGCATGATTCCTGTGCCCGGATCGTATGTGAGAACGCGCATGAGCCGGCGCTCGGCTTCTTTCGTGCCGTCTGCAACAACCACCATGCCTGCATGGATTGACATGCCGATGCCGACGCCGCCGCCGTGGTGGACGCTCACCCAGCTTGCACCGCCAACCGCATTGAGAAGCGCATTGAGGATGGGCCAGTCGGCAATCGCGTCGCTGCCGTCTTTCATCTTCTCTGTCTCACGGTTCGGCGAAGCAACCGACCCGCAGTCGAGGTGGTCTCTCCCGATCACAATCGGGGCTTTCACTTCGCCGCGTGCAACGAGGTCGTTAAAAATTTTGCCCATCTTTGCACGCTCTCCGTAACCGAGCCAACAAATGCGAGCAGGCAGACCTTGAAACTTCACCTGTTTCTGTGCCTTCTCGATCCAGTTGCAGAGCGGTTTGTTTTCCGGGAATGTTTCCATCACCGCCCGATCAGTTCTGACTATGTCTTCCGGATCGCCTGAAAGTGCAGCCCAACGAAACGGTCCTTTACCGTCACAAAACAACGGACGGATGTATTCCGGCACAAAGCCCGGAACGTCGAATGCTTTTTTCACTCCATGTGCGAGCGCTTCCCCCCGAATGTTATTCCCATAATCGAATACGACAGCACCCTTCTGTTTGAGCTTCAGCAATCCTTTCACATGTTCAACGATGGAAGCTTGCGCTCTTGCAATATACGTTTTGGGGTTTCTCGTCCTGAGTTCCAATGCTTTTGCATACGAAATTCCTGCGGGGACATAACCATTCAGAGTGTCATGAGCCGAGGTTTGATCGGTAACGATGTCGGGAATGAATTTCCCGGAAGCGATTCTTGGGATAATCTCGGCTGCATTGCCGAGAAGTCCAACCGACAGCGGTCGCTTTTCATCCTTCGCTTCACGAATCATCGAAATCGCTTCATCAAAATTTTCAGTCATGCAGTCGAGATATTTTGTCTTGAGCCTGCGCTCGATACGCTGACGGTCAACCTCAACGATGAGGCATGCTGCACCATTCATCGTTGCAGCCAGCGGCTGTGCGCCGCCCATGCCGCCAAGCCCGGCTGTGAGCAGGAATCTCCCTGCCAGCGACCCGCCAAAGTGTTTTTCGGCAGAAGCTGCAAAAGTTTCGTATGTCCCTTGCAAGATTCCCTGCGTGCCGATGTAAATCCAGCTCCCGGCAGTCATTTGTCCGTACATTGTCAAGCCAAGCGCCTCGAGCCGCCGGAATTCGTCCCACGTTCCCCAATGCGGAACGAGCATAGCATTCGAGATCAGAACGCGTGGCGCGTCGGGGTGCGTCCTGAAGATGCCGACGGGTTTCCCCGATTGAACGAGGAGAGTCTCATCGTTCTCAAGGTTCTTCAAGCTGCGAACGATGGCATCGTAACATTCCCAGTTTCGTGCGGCCTTGCCTGTACCACCGTACACGATGAGCTCATCGGGTTTTTCGGCGACGTCAGGGTCGAGGTTGTTCATGAGCATGCGAAGCGCGGCTTCCTGAAGCCAACCTTTGCAGCCAAGCTGCGTGCCGCGTGGGGCGTGAATAATGCGTTTTCCAGTTCTCGTTTTGTTCTGATGTAATGTTCTCATAAGCATTTTCCTATTTTGTTTTGAACGCAATCGCCGAAATCTCGACGCGAGCATCTCGCGGCAGTGCAGTCACTTGAACAGTCGAGCGGGCTGGATAATTGCCTGCTTGGAAATATCCGCCGTAGATGTCATTCATCTTTGGGTAATCGACAATGTCCTTGAGGTACACTGTGGTCGAGACAACGTCATTTGAGTCGAACCCGGCGTTCTGCAGAATCTTCATGAGGTTGTCGAGTGCCTGTCGAGTTTCGGTCTCCGCATCTTTATTCTCAATCATGCCCGTTTGCTGATTCAGTCCGATCTGCCCGGAGACGAATAAAAAATTCCCGAGCTTTTGAGCTGGACTGTACGGACCGATCGTGTACGCATCCGACATCGCTGTGCGCTTCATTGCCGCGGTCAGTTCTTCCCGCACAATTTCTCGTACACGGTTCTCATTGACCTGACACGACTGCATTGTCATCATGATGAGCAATGACGTCAGGAAGTAGAATTTATTTACCATGGTAGTACTCCAGTTCTACGTTACTGCCCTTATGTATCCACGACTAGTAATCAAAGGTCGAAAATAATTACAGCTTGTATCCGATCTTCCTCAAGAATTCCTTCCTCGCTTTAATATCGGCCTCGGTTTCAACTCCTTTTGATTTCAGGCCGTCGATAACTCCCAGGATACCACGACCTTGCTCGCTCTCGGCGATAACGACTTCGACGGGGTTTGCAGTCGCACAGTAGATTGTGCACACTTCGGAGAGATTTTTGATGGTGTTTAGGACATTGACGGGGAATCCGTTCTCCATGAACAAAATAAAGCAGTGCCCGCAAGAAAGGCTGAGGGCATTCTTCTTGGCTATTTCTATGAGGTTCGTGTCGTTTCCGGTGAAACGAACGAGAGCAGGCCCGGACGATTCGCAAAATGCCATGCCGAATTTCATATTCGGATTCGTTGAAACGACCGCCTCATGCATGTCCTCCACCGTTTTGATGAAATGCGCTTGACCCAGAATGAAATTTGTGTCGGAAGGTTTTTCAATACCGACGATTCTTAGCTCCATAGTCTCTTCCTTTTTTAGTTTAACAAAATGTCGAATGAAGAATGCCGTTCAGCTTCTTAATCGTGTTAGTGCGGTGCACGCCGCCCCAGTAAACCGAATGGCAGACCGGACACTCGAAAAATTCTTCAAAACCGTCGAACGATTTCTGCGGGACTTTCCCGCCGATCAACTGCTTCTGAACACTCATAACGACGACATTGCACAGCAGGCACCGAGTAAACAAATGGTGTTGGGTATCAAGATGAAAGTGGTTGACAACAGATCGAAATTGATCCTCAAAGATTTCGCTCTCGACATTGAACAAGCTCGCCGCGCCTATCTCTTCGGGCATGCATTTTCTTCTTGTCAGAAAAACGGAGCCCGTACGATTGCTCAGTGCAACGAGGTCTCGCAATGAAGATGACTGGTCATACGCCGTGTCATATCCGATGATGCGGAGCCATCGGGCGAGCTTGCCTAACATCATGTCAGCGACGAATTTCACCATCCAGACAATTCCACCAGCTTGAAAATACGAATTTTTCTTGTCAAAAATCAAGCTGAAACCCCAAAAATCAACGCAAATTCGGAGAATTCCCAATGAAACGCGGGTGTCCACTTGCCTCTCTCCGGGAAAATTCGTATGTTAAATGCACAAACAACAGTACACCGTTTTTGTTCCAACGCGATTCACAAGGGTCGCTGTGGGGAATGGATTTGTCGATCTGGAATGATGGGCGAATTCACGCTTTTAAGTAGTAGCTGCAGATGTAATCCCAGTGCTCTGTTCAGTCCCTCAGTGAGGGGGAAACTTTCTTGAACGTTCCACGAGATTCGTCATCGCTAGCTGAAGTACCGTCGCGGGTTATCTCTATCGTTCTGTACGGTTGCGTGCATGAACACCGCACCTGCGACGGAGCTAATGAGTTAAAAGCCAAAAAGTTCTGGTCAACCACCAGTTGAAAACTGGCGCGAAGCCTCGGGTACATATTCTTAGTGAATTATCTGAAAGGATGGTTTCATGGAACAGGGAACTGTGAAGTGGTTTAATGGAGCCAAAGGGTATGGTTTCATTACGCGTCAAAATGGCGAAGACGTCTTCGTACACTTCAAGGCAATTTCTGGTGAAGGGTACAAAACCTTGACTGAAGGCGATAAAGTCCAGTTTGACGTCCAGCAAGGACCCAAGGGGTTACAGGCCGCAAACGTACAGAAGATCTGACGTAACTCTTAACTTCAAACCCCAGTCGCCAGCCACTGCGGACTGGGGTTTTTTTATCATTTTTGAAAGGGAACACTATGCTACAGGGTGTCGTGAAATTTTACAATTCGACAAAGGGGTTTGGTTTTATAACAGTAGAATCCGGTGAAGATATTTTCTTTCACAAAAGCAATGTAAAGAACACCGGCTTTCGCGACATGTTGGTGAAGGGCGACAATGTGCAGTTTGAATTGAAACAGGACCAGAAAGGAAAACGAGCTTACAACATCGTCCGCGTGTAAGGATGTTGACGACGATTCAGTTGTACTCGAGCACAAAAGCCCGGCCATCAGGTTGGGCTTTTGTCTTAATGTGATGGCAGGAAGAACCAGCTATCCGATGATTTCGAATCCCGTGTACCGATGGAGCACCTTAGGAACAATGACTTTTCCCTCAGGCGTCTGATAGAATTCCAGCAACGCTGCCACAACGCGCGGCAACGCGAGTCCTGAACCGTTAAGCGTGTGAACAAACTCCGGCTTTCCTGCGCCGGCTGAACGAAAGCGGATATTCATTCTCCGCGCTTGAAACGCTTCAAAGTTGCTGATCGACGAAACTTCTAACCAGCGCTGTTGTCCAATCGACCAGACCTCCAAATCATACTTCTTTGACTGGGTGAAGCCCATGTCGCCTGTACACATCAGAAGGACGTGGTAAGGAAGTTGGAGTTCCTGTAATATGTGCTCGGCATCCAAGCGAAGACTCTCCAACTCATTGTAGGAAACGCCGGGGTGAACAAATTTCACCAGCTCAACTTTGTCAAATTGGTGGACCCGGTTCAGTCCCCGGACATCTTTTCCATAGGAGCCTGCCTCGCGCCGGAAGCAGGGTGTGTACGCGCAATACTTTATCGGGAGGTCGTGTTCCGAAAGAATCTCATCCCGGTGAATGTTTGTAACAGGGACCTCTGCAGTTGGAACAAGAAACAACTCATCCTTCGAGGCAACATACATCAAATCCTCTTTATCCGGTAGCTGTCCTGTACCGGTGGCGCTTGTCGCGTTCACCAGGAGCGGCGGCTGAATTTCCTGGTATCCGCGTGCACCAGCCTCGTCAAGAAAGAAATTAATGAGAGCGCGTTCCAACTTGGCTCCTTTATTTTTGTAAACCGGGAACCCTGCACCGGCAATCTTTGCTCCTCGCTCAAAGTCAATGATGTCGAGCTTTTCAGCCAGCTCCCAATGTGGTTTTGGTTTGAAGTCAATGACAGGCGGTTCACTCCATTTGAATATCTCGACATTATCTGCAGGCGTTTTTCCGACCGGGACTGAAGGATGCGGCACGTTAGGAATTTGGAGCATTAATTTGTGCAACGAATCCTCAGCGTCTCGCGCGTTGGCATCGAGTTCTTTGATTTGATTCTTGACCGTTTCCATTTCGGCAATGACGGGCGAAGCATCCTTTCCAGCTTTTTTCAATTTTCCTATTTCCTCGGAGACAACGTTGCGCCGGTTCTTCAGAGCCTCGCCCTTTTGAAGTATTTCTCGACGATGTGCGTCAAGCTTCAGCAATTCGTCGATCATGTCGTCTGCTCCTTTCTTGCGAATTCCGTCTTTGACCAGGTCAGGATGTTCTCGAATGAACTTGATATCAAGCATGGACGTTCCTTAATGTGCTACAAAGAATACGAATGATGTTTCGTTGAATCGTCGCCTTGAGAAAACCTCTTTTGGGCGTCGAGCTGATTTTTTAGCACAGCTATTCCGTCTTCTACGCCCATAGGTTTTACTCCGAGCTCCGTTTCCGCCTTGAGCGTGATCAGGCCGGATTTCAACGGTCGCGGGGCTGGCTGTTTCAACGCGGTCGTTTTAATCGGCGTTATCAATCTCTTGTCGAAGGAAAACACACGAGCGAGTGTAAGTGCAAAATCGTACCGGCTCGCCAAATTCCGACCGGCGACATGATAGATTCCGGTTCTTCCAAGCTCAATTGATTTGAGAATCGCATAAGCGAGGTCGTCGACCAGTGTCGGATTTCCGACCTGGTCATCGACAACGCGGACCGGTTTTCGCTCACTCAAGTTCTTGACAAGCCAAAGCGCAAAATTCAATTTTACATTGATTCCGACGCCGTACAGAATCATCGTGCGAATTATCGTGAACGGGTTTTCACTCAGCCGGAGAATATTCTCGCTCGCAAGCTTTGTCTTGCCATAATAGCTTAATGGGTTGGGACGGGCGTGCTCATCGTACGGTCCACTCTTTCCGTCAAAAACATAGTCTGTGGAGAGATGAACGATGGATGCCCCGACAAGTTTGGCGGCGTACAACAAATTTTCCACCCCGCTAACATTGGCTTTCCATGCCTGGGCTCGTTCTGTTTCACAAAGATCCACGTCCGTGATTGCGGCGGTGTTAACGATAATTTCCGGCTCAAATTCATCGACAACCTTGCTGACGTCCAGTCTGCGGGTGATGTCGAGCCGAACGTAAGGGAGAATGTCATCGTGGAAGACGGATTGCTCTTCTATGGATGTCAATAAGAAATTGTAATTTCCTGTGTGCGATAACAGCTCGATGACCTTTTGACCCAACAAGCCGTTGGCGCCGGTGACCATGACGCGTTTCATAGCAAAGGCTGCCGCAAATTTTCCTCAAGGATAGTAGAAGCGTCAGTTTTCTCGTCGCGATACTTGATGATGATTGGAGCGTAGAGAGAGAGACCATGTTCCTTCGCAAAGGGTTGGTCGATGCGGCGATTCCCCGGAACGACGACTGCCCGTTCAGGAATGGTCAATGGTTGTGATAAAGACTTTCGGTAGATTCTTTGATTGACAAGGTCGTACACCGGAGTTGAGCCGGTCAATATGACGCCGGATCCGATTACAGCACGGCGATTGACAATCGCTCCCTCATAAATGCCGCAGTTCCCGCCGACGAACACTTCATCCTCAATGATGACCGGCAAAGATCCGATTGGTTCCAAGACACCGCCAATTTGAGCGCCGGCGCTGAGATGCACGTATTTACCTACTTGAGCACATGAACCGACGAGCGCATGCGAATCGATCATCGTGTTCTCATCAACGTATGCGCCGATATTGACGTAAGCAGGAGGCATCATGACCACGCCCCGGGCGATGAATGCACCGTCACGGATGGCACTCCCGCCAGGAACGACGCGTACGGCATGGGCCGGGGTTAAGCGTTTCAGCCCCATCGTATCCTTGTCGAAAAACCTGGCATTGTGATTCTTGGGCTGTGCTACCAGTTTCCCGACCCGAAATGCAAGGAGAATGCCTTTTTTTACCCAGGAGTTTACTTTCCATGTTCCATGCTCGTGCACTGCAGCGCGCACATCACCACAGTTGAGTAATTTCTTTAGCTCCTGAACTGCTTCGAGAATTTCCTCACGGCTGGCCTCCTCAGCCGGAATTTCGAAAAGACGCTCTATGTTTTGCTGAAGACTCATGCTAACCAATCAAAGCCAGGTCTTCGAGAATCTTCTTCAGCCTCGGACGGTGCTTTTCACTCAGCGGCACAAGCGGCAAGCGATACTGCTCCTTCATCATGCCCATCATGGCGAGTGCAGCCTTTACGGGTATCGGGTTCGATTCCACAAAATTGAAGTTCATGAGCGGCAGCGCCTTGTTGTGAAGCTTCACAGCTTGCTCGAACTTGCCTTGGAGACACAATCGTACCATATCAGAAAATAACTTTGGCAATTCATTCGACACCACGGACACGATACCGTCGGAGCCTAACGCCACCATCGGCAGCGTAATCGCATCATCGCCGGACCAAACACCAAAGCCTCTTGGACGGTTGCGGAGTATCTCCATAATCTGTCCCAAATTTCCCGATGCCTCTTTGATGCCGGCGATGTGAGGGATTTCTTCCGCAATTCTCAGCGTTGTCTCAGCCTCGATGTTGCTTGCAGTTCTTCCGGGGACGTTGTAGACGATTATCGGGGCAGCGATTGCATGAGCTATTTCGGCATAGTGCCGGAAGATACCTTCCTGCGTCGGTTTATTGTAGTAGGGTGCGACCAATAAAACCCCTTCGGCGCCGGCTGCGAGCACTTTCTTAGAAAGAGCGATGGCCTTGCTCGTGCTGTTGCTACCGGCTCCCGCGATAACCTTCAGACGACCCTTTGTTTGCCGTACCACAATCTCAACGACACGGACTTGTTCATCATCCGTCAAGGTGGCACTTTCCCCGGTTGTTCCGGCTGGGAGCAGTGCTTCGATTCCGTTCTTTACCTGGAACTCGACAAGACGTTCGAGTGCCTTCTCGTCGAGCTTGCCATCGGTATTGAACGGCGTAACGAGCGCCGTTCCGGTTCCTCGAAATAAAATGGTCTTGTTCATATTGAGATCAGTACATCTTTCATTGTGAAGAATCCTTTCTTTCCATTCAGCCATTCCGCTGCAAGCAGTGCGCCAAGAGCAAACCCGCTGCGGCTTTTTGCTGTATGAACCAGCTCAATACAATCAGCTTGTGAATCAAACACGACGCGGTGTGTTCCCACGACATGACCGATCCGTGTCGAGGTGATGTGTAACTGCTCGGGTTTCAATGTGCCATGTGGTGATTCGTGCATGACTTCTTTCTTCCGGTGGAGTTGCTGAAGCATGATTTGTCCAAGCGTCAAAGCGGTTCCGCTCGGGCTATCAGCTTTCCCTTTGTGATGCATTTCCGAGATCGCAGCGTCATAACAATCAAACTTGTCGACAAGATGTGCAGCCGACGTCACGACCTGGTAGAAAATGTTCATGCCGATTGAGAAATTGGACGAGTAGAGCAAACCGATCCTTTTTGTCTTTGCCAGCTTCTTGATTTCCTCGAGTTGGTCGTACCAGCCGGTAGTGCCAACGACGATATTTTTCCCGCAGCCAGCAACTGCTTCGATGTTGTCAACGACAGCAGTCGGACTCGAGAAATCAATGCAAACGTCGACATTTTTCAGTGACTGTTTGGTAATTCCACTTCCTTGCGAGTTGTTTTCCAGAGTGAAAATCTGCTTGATGCTCACGTTACGGTTTGCAGCAACAAGCTCGATTTCCTTTCCCATCTTGCCGTAGCCGATTAATGCAATATTCATGTGGCACGCTCCTGTTCAATTGGTTTTTGTAAACGAAATGCAGACAGCCGGTCAATCTCGGTCGATCCAGCCGACTGTGCTTTAAACGCGGCAACCCGATTGGCAAACCGTGCTGCCGTAAGAATATTTCTTGACGTCAGATAGTTTGTGCAGTATGCCGCGGCGAAGACATCCCCGCACCCGGTGGAATCTATTGCGTTCTCCGTCTGAATCCCGGGCTCATCGACGCGCCGTGTGAATTTGTGTTCATCGATGAACACGGTAAAGCCGTTGGCACCCCGAGTTACCAGGAGTGCCTTCGTATTCAGAGATAACGTCTGTTTGGCAAATGTTTCTTCATCGAATTGCTCGGGCGTGATGCATGCGGCTTCGTTCTCATTCATCTGTACCGCGTGAAGCCAGAAGAGCCAGCGTCTCCAGTTCTCGATCGGACGGTGAAATCTCGTATAATCTTCTGCAATTCCCAATGTCAGGCTGTGGATGTCCATGTAAACCGGGAGATGCCTATCCCGGACCAGCATTCGAATCGAGTCGAGCGTCTCGAGGGTGATGTCAAACCCGGATATCATGTTGACCAGAATCATCTCGGTTTCAAGATACGGATTAATTTTTTTCCATGGAATGGGTTCGGCGATATGTTTGGAACATTCGACCCGTTCCTTTTGATTCTTGTACACGAGATGAACTTGGTTCGTAGGTGCATTGAATCTGTAGATTCCCGAAGTGTCCACATTGTGGTACGCGCTTAGGCGATCGACTAAGGGGTCGTAGTCTGCTTTTCCTACACCGAAGACGGGGAACACTGTGCTGTTTTCGGGAAGCAAGCTGGCAAGCGTTGCCAGGGAAAAGAAAATTCCGCCATAGCTCTTTGTTTCCTCTCCGTTGGAGTGGTGTATGACGTCGAGACAGAGATGACCGAGGACGGTGATTGTCATGAGCTACACTTTGGCAGTGTACGGGTAATCTCCAGCCTCACACATTCTCCAGAGACCCTGACAGGAAAACTTGTTTTCATAAAGGGCACGGCTGATGATAACCGAATCGAGTCCGAGAGGCTCAAATTCCTGCAACTTCAACAGATCGTCCAGACTTGACACACCGCCCGAAGCTGTAACCTTCATGCCGGTCTTTTCTGCCAGCATCTTTATCGCCGCGAAATTTGGCCCGCGCATCGCTCTGTACAGGAGAATATCTGTGTAGACCACGCGCTTGAAACCCAGTTGTTTGGCATTCAAAGCGACGCTGATCGCGGTGAGGCCGGATTCCACTTTCCTTCCTTCAATCTTGACCAATCCGTTCTCAGCATCAATGCCAAGAACAACTCTATTTTCCCCGAATGCATCGAGTGCTTTCTTCGCCTCCTCGGGTTTTTCAATAAGCATCGTCCCGACCACGACTCGGTAGACTCCAAGGTTAAAGGCTTTTTTCACTTCTTCAAACGTTCGCAATCCACCTCCGAGCTCAATGGGGATGTCCACCGCCTTCACAACTCTGTTGATTACGTCGACATTCACTAAGTGCCCTGCGATGGCTCCGTCAACATCTGTGAAATGGAGCGCTTTCGCATTCTCCTTGCGCCACAGAATCGCTCGCTCGACGGGATCATCCGTGTACTGAAATCCTTCCGCGCCCTGTACGGAGCGAACACATGTTCCGTCTTTGATCTCAATCGATGGAATTATGAGAAGCATGCTATCATCTGCATCTGGACTAAAATGCAGAAATTTCAGGTGAAATTCAAACAGAAATTGGAAGAGCATCTCCACATTCTTACAGGTGAGTCGCACCTTGTGGATGTGAATCACTCAACTGTCAGAGGCTTTGTCGTTCCTACGTAGCGGCCTACCTGAAGGCGATAAATGTACACTCGGCTAGAGAAACCGAGGACTTTCATTAGCGCTGGTTCGTACCCGGAGTCTTGCATGCCTAAGTTATGAGGCGGCGACTCATTTCCTAACCCCTTTGGGTTACGTCTTTTTATGAATCAATGCGCGGTCCACAAACGAGTTTCATTTTCCCCAAGAAATGCGTACTTTAATCAATCTCGATAGTGAAGATTGCCTGCGAACAAAGGTGCTCCCATCACGGAGACTCGCTGGAATGGCTATCGTTGATCAAATTACCAATTGCATGATTGTGCTTGACAAGGAAGAAGCCAAGTAATATTCGTTTCTCTTTGAGACAACCTATTATTTTCATCGTTACCGTTTATTGTTTGAGCACAGCAGCTCTGGCCCAGAAGCAGCCTACCCTTCGGGGCATGGTGACGGATGCGTCGACAGGCGAGGCGTTGGTTGCAGCGAATATCCGCCTGCTTGGCACGTCGAGAGGCACGATTACAAATTCTGAAGGAAGCTATTTTCTTTCTTTAGACTCAAACTCTTACGAGATCGTCGTCAGTTATCTTGGGTATCAACCGGATACTCTCTCGGTGGCCCTCAAGGTTTCAGAAATCCGGAACGTCGCACTCAAGCCATCACCCATCAAGCTCCCAGAGCTTCTCGTATTGGCGGAAGACCCGGCGCTGGAAATCATTCGCAAGGCTATTGCACATAAGCATGAATGGATGGGGAGGTTGAAGTCGTACAGCTTTGAAGCGTACACTCGACAGGTTCTGATGCGCGACAGTTCAATTGCAAGTGTCATGGAGGCATATACAGAAGGTTTTCAAAAGGTCGGAGATGCACTCCGCGAGGTCATGAAGCAAAAGCGCGAGACAAAGAATATCCCTTCAGGGGAAAACTTTGCCTCTGTCCAGCGCATTGTCAACTTCAATGAGGACCGAATTAATCTTTTCTCTATGAACGTGAACACGAGCTCGTCTAGTTACACGTTCGTCGGTCCGACTGCATCGGACGCGCTCGACAATTACGATTATAAGCTGCTGAAGACATCGTGGATGAGCGGGCACGAGATTTACTACATCCGGATGACTCCAAAGTCACGCATCAGACCTCTCTTTAGCGGCGAAGTTACCATTGCCGACGGAACATTTGCAGTGATGGGAGTGGATGTCCGGCCGAATGAGTCTTTTACCATTCCATTTGTCAACAATATTGACTTGAGATACCAGCAGCAGTTTGCACTGTACGATTCAGTATTCTGGATGCCGGTTGACGTGAGAATAAAGGGTGGCTTCAGCATCAGCTTAATAGGATTATCTTTGCCAAGGATCGGCATTGACTTGGTCTCCTCGATCTACAGGTACACGATTAACCCGGCAATTCCTGACAGCGTTCTGCAAAAACCTCGACTTACCGTCGATTCAAGTGCTTCAAAGTATGATTCGACTTTCTGGCAAGCCAACGTGGTTCTGCCGCTGACGCCTGAGGAGGAGCATGCATACACGACTCTGGACAGCAGTCAGACGCTCGAGAAACAATTTGAGCCAAAAGGTCCGCTTGCATCACTAGGAGGGC
>Ga0209777_10007040_pt1 | contig 12564 bp, 7 predicted proteins | sample FrelakmetHBP12HB_FD_187147 | JGI IMG/M metagenome (GOLD analysis project Ga0209777, IMG submission 187147) | Freshwater lake sediment microbial communities from the University of Notre Dame, USA, for methane emissions studies -HBP12 HB (SPAdes)... | ecosystem: Environmental > Aquatic >... | reverse complement strand
GGTCACTAATGCGGCTACAAAAAGGTATTCCACCATTGTGAGAACAACCTTCATCTCATCTCTATTCGATAGGTCTCAGAGGATACCTTTACGAGCCAAAGAGCGATGAAAGTTGGTGTCCGGTTTGAGCGGTAGCAACAATGTTTGGGCTGTCCATCCGCTGCAGTCATAGGGTCCACTTCTCAAGCCACTTTCTTCTCGTCGGGAGGTCTCACTACGAACAGCTAATGCCCTATGGCAAAGTGCCATTAACTCAGCCCAGCGCCATTCACCCTGAGCGTGAAGCATTTCCAGAAGATGGCCTGGCAGACAGCCTGCGCCTTTGTTTGCTCTCCTGAATCGATGCCGGAAAAGTCGAAGATCTCCCATTGGATCCGGCGACTTCGATGCCGAATAGCCCAATTCTGCATGCGTTCTTTGATCTTCATGGCGATAACCTCGAACTGCTCCAACTCGCATGCTCCCTCCAATGTGGTGATCGCCTCTTCAACCCACCATCTAAGTACAACTGGACGCCAACATCCACTCTCTGGGAAGAGTGAATCTGTGCCATACCGCGGGAAGTCCAGCTGCAAGGGGGGACAATCACAGAGATAAGCACCTCAACGAAAAGGACTTGTTTCATTCTCAATTTCTTCCTGCTGCTTCGAATTGGGAGCGAAGTTTCCAAACGCAACTACAGATTGAAATGAATGCTACTCAACCTGGATCTTGCTTTCCGAGTTTGAGTCTATCGTAACTGTTTCCTCTCTGACGGGTTTCCCATTTCTCTCTATGCGAACGATGTGACTTCCAGGCTTCAGCGGCCAGCTTCCCGGAGCCTGACCGGCTAACCTCACTCCGTCAACGAAAACGTCGCCCCAACCTCCGTGTACCGTAAGTTTTCCTGGTAAGCGAAAATCGTGCTTCAACGGCTTCGTCTCTCCACTTAGTAATTCCAAGGAAACGGTCTTGCGGTCATAGCCTGGCACTTCGAATTCGGCCTGGTAATTGCCAGGAGCCAAAGAAATGCTCTCCGAACGATTCGGCCCTATAGCTTTCTTTTGACCAGCTATTGTTATGGTCCCTTCCATGTTGGTTGTCACAATCAGTCTTGCCGGGCTTGGCTGCAGGGGAATCGACACATCAATAGTATCATTGTAGGTGATCTCTTTCGAAGTAGTGTAATTCTCGAACCCTGCCAGGGAAACCTCAACAACATACTTGTCAATAATCAGCTCTTGGGTAACTCCGGTTCCCACTGGCTGTGTCCTTCCGTCGATGGTGACCTTTGCATCGGGGTGCCCACTGCAAGTGACATGAATCCAGCCGCGCTTACGACGAATTCCAGTCACATCGAACATTTGGGAATCGTTCTCGTCGGACAGTGTGAATTCAATGGTTGTATCGATTACTGTTTCCCCGCTGACAAGCAGCTTGTGCTCTCCAATGGAGGTCTTTATAGCCGCGAAGTTCGTACGGTCAATTTCTCGGCCATCGAGAAGAACTCTTAGGTCGCCTACAGGGACTCTGATGCCGAAAGCTGCCTTAGCCCTTTCGAGTGTGAAAAAGTATGTATGCAATGAGTTCTGCGTATTCTCTACTTTTACCGTTGTCGGAGCAAAGCCCCGCTTCTTGATCTGAAACGTGAAAGTGCCATCGGGAAAATATCCGTTGTAAGGAGTTACTCCTATGATGCTGTTTCGCTGTCTGCTATACGCGCCACTCTCGTCCTCCAAATAGTATACATCGCATCCAGGGGGACTAGTTGCGATAGTCAACCTCCAAGTATTCACACCCGGAGGGTAAGCGAACTGCCCCGCGCTGTTCGCGACTTCCGGAATTGCATCGCGTCGCGGGGGGATCGGCCCTAGTACTGAACCGGGATCAGGGTGCTGCTTCAATGCCTTAAAGACCGCAGCAACAGTAAGAGTCAAGAGCATAACTACCAAGAGACTCACTAGTGCCGGCGAACGGCTCGGCGCGGGACGTCGAGTCCGGGCCGTTGCTGCCGAGCTGACCGGGCCGGACGCCTGCAGAAATCCACTGATGGAAACTGCTTCCTTAGATAGAGTGGCTCGAATTTCCCCGATATCTGGTCGCGCAGATGGCTCGATACTCAGCATTTTCCGCAGGATCCCGTGGTACTTCTCTGGCACGGAGCGAATCAGCTTGTCCTCAAAGCGTGCTTCTTCGTGCTGCCTCATCACAACTAAAGGGTTGGGGTCGTCATAAAGCTTCGTACCCGACATCATTTCGTACCAGACTACCCCCAGTGAGTAGATGTCTGACTTGCCTGATATCCGACCGCCTACTCGACACTGTTCGGGTGACATATAGGCGGCTGTTCCGTATCCGCCAGCTGTCATCGATCGTGAATCGACCTGTTTCGCTACTCCGAAATCGCAGATCACTACCTGACGGGGATCCTCATTTGCTAGGAGAATGTTACCCGGTTTCAGATCGCGGTGTACGGTGCCGGATCCGTGTGCTGCCTCAAGAGCGCGCAACACCTGTTCGACAACAGTCTCAGCAACCAATGGCTCCAATCGACCATGGGTATGGACATACTCTCCAAGGTCGAAAGAGGGCGGAATGTATTCCATCTCAATAAATGGGAGGTCAACCGTCATGGCCGTGATAATTCCCGTACCGTAGAGACGCGTCACCGGCGCATGCGGATAGGCCCGATGGATGTGCTCCAGTACCTCCGCCTCCTGGTTAAATCTCCGAACTGCATCCCCATCTCCCAGGTGAGTGCTGCGCAGGACTTTCAGCACGCACTCCCTCCCCATTTCCCTGTTAAAAGCTCTGTAAATCCGGGCAAAGGCACCTTTGTCGGAAAGCAACTGGAGATTTGCATAAACGCCCAGCTCCATTCCGCCAGTGGATCCCTTCGCTTTCTTCCCGTGCACGAATAAGTAGTATAGAAGCAACAGCAGGGCCAGAACCGCTGCCAAAATCAATATTAGGACTGGTGATTCCAAATTAACCTCCGAGAATTGCCTAGGACCCGTGCACGGCTTCAATCATAAGTGTGTGCATCATATCGTCAATTGACACAACGAACTGCTACGACTTCTAAATCCAAACAAGTTGATCTGAGAAGCTGATAGCGACCATAAATGTTCTGCTTCACGTCTTCTCCCAGTATCAGGTGTACTTTAGCTCGATCACATCCGGTCACGAAGACCGATCCGAAACGTGCCCGCCCAAAGCCCATTGCGATACAATGCAATAGTATACTCTTCCACTGTCTGATTTCCGGCTTCACGAGTTTTCTTGAGATAAATTGGATGCCGGTTGGCTTCAGAATCATTCAATGTAGCATCGTCCAGAGTAACCAAACCTGAGAGCTTCGTGACAATACAACTGTCGCCACTTCTGAGACTCACTATCTCATAAGCGGAAGCAGACTTTGGGAACTTGCTCCCCCACAAACGGATGAGCTTTAGAAGACCACCATCGCCATTCGCCACATGCTCAAACGCAAATCCCAGTGTCTTTACTGCCGCTTCAATCCTTCTGCTGTCAAGAACGCGGCGGTATTGACTCCAAGTCTTTGAGTCGTTCGGATTCGTCTGGAGTTGACTTGCTAAAATTTCCTCGTCTCTCCCTCCTTCCGCGCTGAAGGTTGTGACAAGGTATCTTCCTCCCCCTGTAGGAATAATCGCACGTCCGAAATGTCCCGATGTGTCAAATTCCAGGGCAAACTCCTTCTTCTTGGCAAAGGCAGTTGCCAATCCTGAATTCATAGACCCCTCGAATTTGCTCGAGACTGCTTCACCTGACTTTGACCTACTGATCCGGAATATGGGAGTTAGATTCGCCCCACAGAGTGAGACTGTCAGTATTTCAGGGAGATTGAGAAGGAGTTGATTTGCGTCCTTTAGATTAGCTTCCTGTGACTGCGCTCCCAGAGATTGTGCGGCGAACCAGCCGATAATGACCGCCCACTCGGACTTAAGGATGAGGATTGCCTTACTAATGCCAGAACTATCACCATCAGATTTCTCTCGACCCTTGAGCGCAGATTGAAAAGCACGCTCGAAGTCGCCAGAGTTCGCGTACAGGTCCGCCATGTCGTTCATCAGTCTTTTGGTCTCTGTAGACGTCAAATCAACATTGTTATATTTCCACTCTGCTGCATTCAGCGCCCGCTCATAGTCGTTGTTGTATCGTGCCTGTTCTTGGATGAGCTCCTGGCTCTCCTTTGTAGCTTCATATCTAAAGCTTCTATCTGCCAGATCTACGGCCTGTGAGTGATTGTTCCTTTTTGCCACGATTCTCGCCGCTTTGAGGTAAGCCGTAGCAAAGTTTTGGCGCCATCCTAGATCCGCCTGAAAGAGGCCCTCGAGTCGTTCGACTAGTTGCAGCCCGTCGGACTCATCACCGTCTTCGAGGAGGGCGACGGCGCGCTGATAGATTGCGTCCATCAAGTGCTCGCACTGATCGAGCGGGACCAATTCCGAGATTCGTTGTACCACCTGGTTGATACTATCTATGGTCATCTTGCCCGTGTTGATCGCTGCTTCTCCGAGAATTCTCCCTTGACTCCTTCGGCAATACAGCGAATCATATTCGATAGGCACACTAATGAGTGTATCCCTTTGGTTACACTGAAGTGTCAATTCGAATTCGCTTCTGCGGGTGCTTTGGACGATCCAATCATTGGTCCATGAGATTTCAATGCGATTCGGACGCTGCTGCCTGACCCTGAGACCGAGCACCCCAAAAGCGTTATTCATCCAGGCAGAATCCTCAACTGCACGGTCGTTAGCATACTGATCCAATATATCCTGCTCATCATCATTCGAGTTAGAAGTGCCAAACCCGTCACCACTCAAGAAACATGCCAAGAGCTGACAGTCGATTGATAACTGCTTGAAATCACTTATGCGTGACATCTCCTCTCGCGAAAGGTCTGTGACTAGAAAAACGATGTCTTTACCACCGGGCCTGCGAGGGCTCAGTCGTCTAATATTGACTGATCGTTCTATCACGCTCATTGCGTCGTTCTTTGAGGCCCTGCGGACATATGCCCCGTACAAACTTCGAAGGCTTCTTTCCAATGTGTTCTTGTCAGGCACTGCGCCCCCCATGTCGTTCAGCGAATACATGGGAGTGGTAATCTGCTCCAAGCTGTCTAGAGGCTCGCGAAATTGGTCTAATAGCTGTTCGAACCTAAGAGCGGAAATCTCGGATTCTGACAGGGCAATAATCAGGTGAAGACGAAGAGTATCCTTGACACTCCCTCTAGGACCTAACCGTCTTGGCCGAACGGAGTAGAATAAATCGCCAAACACAGAATCAACGGCAACAGAGTCGCGGTCTCTTAGTCTTGCGGCTAAGGCAGCAAGTTGTGCGCGCCTCGAAATTGCTGAGTTGACCGAGACTGCGCTCTCGTCACTTAGTCGGCAGAGGACAACAGAATATCCCTTGGCACGGGTCTCTATCTCGCTCGGCAAAATCTCGTCAACCTTCTCCTGCTGCACATCGGTGACTATGAGAAGGAGACTAAGGTTCTGATCGTTTCGAAAACCCTTGTTCCTCTTCTTAACCGATCGGTTAATGATATCCAGAGCCCCTTGCTTTGAGTCCAGTCTAGGGTTACTCATGGATTGTTCCATTGCATACTTCAAAGACTCTAGTCCTTCTGAGCGACTCACTTGAAAAGACCGATCATTGAACCAGACTACTAGTGTGGTAATGTGCCCCAGGCTGTCAATCTTTTCGGATAGTTGCCGGATCAGTTTCTGCCGCTCCACAGAGCGACTCTCGGTGCCGGAAAACGCCAAGACCAAGTGAAGATAAACCGTATCCGTAACTATGTTGCGCACCCCAATCTTAGATCCCAGTACCGGGATCCACTTGCGGTCGCCCTTGATGACCGCCCTGGCAGCTTGCTGCCAAACCCAGGTATGCTGTAGCGTTTCGCCAACGACGTTCTCTATACCGATTACTTTGAAGTTCGATGCCGAGGCTGAATCCATCTCCAGAACAATGGATACTCTGTTCGAATCTTTTCGTGGATCACCAATCTGTGTGACACATGACTTCGGCTCCCCCGCCGATCGCGGCGAAACCTTGGTCCTGACCATTCCGTGGAGTAACACCGAAAGAGCCATGACAAGAACGAAACCACTACCGACAATTGGACCCAGTGAAAACGATGAGGTACATCTTCTTGTGCTCATTTGTGTTCAGACCTTTCGATAAGAAATAGCAGTTCTGTCTCACCAATCTTAATATGATCTCCATGCCACAGTCGCGTGTGAGTTACAAGCTCTCCGTTGACCCAAGTACCATTTTCACTGGCGTTATCGACAAGTTCAAATCCGGTTCCTGTTGATAGGATCTTTGCGTGGACAGCTGATGCTAAAGGATCATTCAGCATCAAATCACACGCACCTGATCGACCGATTGACAACACCTTGGAATCTAATCGAGTCGATGCTTTTGTGCCTCGATCAACTATGCATGCCATAGGCTGATTTCGTGCCTGAATCCACCTCTGGGCTGGTTTCGCGATGATCATCGCGGACAGAACAAGGATCATCGCTGCAAGAACAATAGCCAGTGCGACATGAATCCCTCTGATCTTTCTTGGTGGAGTCGCTACGCCACCAGTCGACTGTGGCTGTATGGCACTCTCAGCAAATTGCTTCAGGGAGACCTTTAGCCCGTCAGAAATCATTGATCTGGCATAATTGATGGGAATCGAGAAATTGAGATTTTGGCCGCCTCCGATACTGGCTGTTGCTATGCCGATTACGTTTCCTTCTTCATCAAAAACCGGGCTTCCACTACTGCCGGGTGAAATTGGTGCACTCATCTGAAACACCTTGAATCCCTCGCCGAGATCGCGCACCCCACTCAGTAACCCGTTCGAGACCGTGTTGCTGAGTCCTTTGGGATTTCCTATAACCACGACTTTCTGCCCAACCTTCACACTGTCCGAGTCAGCTAAGTGAACACAGGGCAATTTCATTTCCTTGACTTTCAGCACGGCTATGTCTCGAGTCGAGTCGAAGTCAACTAGCGTTATGTCGGTAAACGTTTCGCCGCTTATCAATTGCACAACCATGCGATAAGCATGCGCAACAACATGGTAGTTAGAAACAATCAAGCCGTTTGAATCGACGATAAACCCACTTCCTTGACTTAGCGATGCGTCAGTCTCATTGAAGCTGGCGATGAGTACAACTGCATTACCGTAGTTCTCAAGTATCTTAGTTTCATCCATCGCCACTGCTCTGCCCAATAGACACACGACACTGATTACCATGGCAATGGCTAACGTACTTCCCATTCTAGTTTGTTTTCCTAGCATAACAGCTTCCTCCTTCAATGCCAGTCTTGCTGCTGCATCAGCTATCGATTTCACTCGACCTTGTTTCATCTTATCTCATGCCCTTACTGAATAAACAACCCTATTAACATCTACTCAAAAACACAAACTCGGATGATTCGAAGACCGAGGGACCAATCAGCTACGTAAGCATAGCTGCCAGAAACAGCAGCGCAAACGGCTTCGCCCCGAGTATCGTGGCTGCCCGCCAATGTCGGAGCGGCTGGTTTGCTGATGTCGATAATCTGTAGACCGGAGGGCCCATCAGCTACATAAGCGTGGTTGCCAGAGACAGCGACGCCATAGGCATAGCCCGGTGTATCGTAGCTGCCCGCCAGAGTCCGAGCAACCGGATTGCTGATGTTAATGATCTGAAGGCCGTAATTCCAGTCAGCTACATAAGCATAGCTGCCAGACACAGTAACGCCCCAAGCATCGCCCGGTGTATTGTAGCCACCCACCAACGTTGGAAAGGCCGGATTGCTGATGCTAATGATCTGCAGACCGGAAGATCCATCAGCTACGTAGGCATAGCTGCCAGAAACAGCAACGCCATAGGCCATGCCCGGTGTATCAAAGCTACCCACTAATGTTGGAGAGACCGGATTGCTGATGCTAATGATCTGCAAACCCGAAGATCCATCAGCTACATAGGCATAGCTGCCAGAGACAACAACGCCATACGCCAAGCCCGGTGTATCAAAACTCCCCACTAATGTTGGAGAGGCCGGAGAGCTAATGCTAACGATCTGCAAACCGGAAGATCCATCAGCTACATAGGCATAGCTACCAGAGATAGCAACGCCATAGGCATAGCCCAGTGTATTATAGAGACCCACTAAATTTGGAGAGGATGGATTGCTGATACTAATGATCTGCAGGCCGGACTTTCCATCAGCTACGCAGGCATAGCTACCAGAAACGGCAACGCCCCTAGCGTCGCCCGGTGTATCATATTCCCCAGCAAGACCTCGTTCAGGATTTGCAGGTGTCACGCATTGGGAGAACGCGGATACTATTATCGGAGGGAAGACATTGGAATCAGGGACATAACCGGGGTTCAGATTCTTGCTCATACAAAGGTCTGTGCGCCAGTTCGTATCAAGTTCCAGCTTCAGGCGGCAGTATCCTCTCCAAAGATAGGCCTCTGCAAGCTCTGTACACGAGGATACTGTAGAATTGATCACACCATCAAACTCCGCTTGGGCCTTCTGGAATTGAACGTCGCCAAAGAGTCGTTTGCCCTCGGCGAGAGTTTCGACAGAGGACGACGCGAAAGTCTTTGGCACAAGAATCAATACTACTACCACTACCCAGAGTAGTTTCTGGCATCTGTCGGTTAATAGAACAAAAACCACTAAACCTGTGCGCTCTTTCACTTACTTATCAAACAGTCTCTTTCCAAATTCACAACTCGTCTCTCATCAGCTGACAAGCTGCACATGCATCCTGTTACCATGGTAACTTCACCTTTATCTGTCAGACTTAGCCTCAGGGCGCGATGTCGGCCGAATTTGCGTCTCTTGACTGCCAGCGGAAAATGGCCTCGTGACAATGGGAGAGGCTGCCCCGCTGGAATCACTGACCTGTGATGACAGAGATTGGTAAACGCCGTAGACAGACAGATTGTCTACAATAATACCATTGGTAGTGCCATTGGTGATGATCCCAGGGTCTTCGTATTCGATCAAACGTATTGCATCGGTGCCCCCCTCCGTGCCATAGAACCCTTGCGTATCTAGCAAGATTCCGTTCAGATAAAGCTTGCACGATCGGGTCTCAAAATCCAGGTCAATCTTGACATTGTACCAAGCGCCGACGACCACAGTCTGAGTAAGCATGGCACCATTGAATCTCATAGAAGTGCCAAGAACCTCGAACAACAGAGCCACTCGCGAATAGAAATCCGAAGTGCCATTAGCATATGACTGAATGCCCCAAGAAGTCCTAGTTCCTGTCGACTTGAAGACGAAAGTGCAACTGGACATTCTGAGTCCAGTATCATCTCTGTATATTTCGGCGTATGAACTATCTGTCAAATCGTCGGTGGGGTCACTGAACAAGACTCCCTTTCCAGAATATCCGGAAGCAGTGATAGTAGCCTGGCTGGGATATCTAGACACGTAGTACCAACCATTCGTGGTTGGCGCTTGCCCTACCACGTAACTCTCGAAGTCGTCGCTGAAGACAGGGATAACTCCGAACTGAGTCACCGTTATCGTCCTTGGAGAACCGCTCACCCCATTTGTCGTCGCCGAGACTGTCACAGTTCCCTGACGCGTGTTTCCTGTACTGTTCTCCGTTGCCGTGATCGTGAAACTGCCGGCGGTCTGTCCACCCGTCTGCGACAGACTCAGCCACGACTCTGTCTCACTGATCGAGTAGCTGAAACGAACACCATTCCCGCAATTCCTCACACCGATTAAGGGACTTGTCCCACCACTTGTGGGTGCTGTCCAGCTGGAAGAATCAACACATAGAATAGCTCCGGATTGTTGCGTCACTGTCAATGTCTTCGCAGATTCATTCACTCCCGTTGCGTTCGCACGAATTGTGATGTCTGCACTTCGGGTCGCACCGCTGTAGTTTGGCTCGGCCCTCAACGTGAAGCTTCCCGGCGTCTCCCCCGCTTGAGTATTTTGATTGCTCAGCGCGCTCAGCCACCCGGCATTCTCGGAAACACTCCAGCCAAATTTGCTGTACTTTCCGCAATTAGTCACATTGATCGCCTGGCTCGTTCCACCAGTCACCGGGGCCGGCCAAGTGGTCAAAGAAACACAGAGCTTCGCTGAGTCAACTTTGATACTTTGTGCCTGTCCTGGCTCGTTCTCGCCCCCATTATCATCCACCGCTGTAAGCCTGTAATAATAGGCACTGTCGCACCAACAAGTCGTATCCACCCATCGAGTCCGGTTCTTTGGAATCACGATGGGATTACCACCTATACCATTTGACGTACGGCCGCAGTATATCCGATACGAGGCCAGACGCGACATGGCTAACGCCTTCCACTGTAGCTCAACTCCTTGATCTATCATATTGACAGAAAGGCCGAGAGGATTACCTCCGGCACTCGGATTCGACGGATCCAGGGGATTCGAACGCTCCTTCTTGGAACAGGTCAAGAGAAACAGTCCAACCAAGAGAACAAGTCCGAAGCCGGCAACGATAGAAAGCTTTGACGACAATTGATGAACAGGGTCCTCTTTCATAGAGTCTAATTTCCCCCTGGATACTTATAAGGTATTTTTCTCTGCGTAAGGCAGGAATCAGCATTGTTTCTCACCTCAATGATCAACATCCCAATTGTCCCTTTGCGGGAAAGGCTCTTCAAATAGCCCGCTTCGACGCTAACGTGTCCGTCCAGCACCTTGATCGAGTCGCGCTTGACTTCGCTTTTGTCGAGCTTCATGAAGACGTGATTGCTCTTTTCTTGATAATTGCTGATGTCAAATTCGATCCCACCATTCAAATTAACAATATCACCAGTAATCTCTATCGTAACTGAACCTTGCCGGTGTCCGAATGGCAGGGGAGGAATAATTTTCGTGATAGACTTCTGTGTCGAACCCATCGTATCCGTAGCTATGGTCTCTCCAGAGCCGCCTCCTCCTGGAGTCGGCGATTTTCTTGGAACTACTTTAATGACAAGCAGGATTAGCAGAATTGCTGTCACGGCCGCAAGGATTACCTTCAATTTGGAGAACGCCACAGTAGTGCGTTCCCCACCTTGTCCGGAAACGGCTTTTTCTATTGGTCGGTAAGGGCGCCGAAATCCCGTGAACGGAAAGGCGCGACCGCAAAGGAGAACGGCCGTGATATTATCGCTGCTCCCATTGGCGTAAGCCGTCACTGCCAGATCGTTGACTGCTTGTTGAGGAGTTTTTGATTCGCGTAAGAGCTTGTCGATTTCAAAGTTCGTGAGAAGAGGAGTCAGACGGGTGCCAACCAGCCCGTCCGTACACAACAAGAAGGCGGAGTCCTCGTCGAAGGGAAGCTCGACGATATCGGGTTCATCGCAGGGATCGGTGCCGAGATTCTTGACGAGCGCTGAAGAGAGATCCATGATCTGTTTGGTTTGCAGCACCTCTTCCTCAGTGTAGACACGCCTCCGCAAGGCATCCTCCACGGCGCTATGATCCTGGGTGACCTGCGCGAATCCATCGCCGCCAAATCTGAAGCACTTGCTATCGCCAAGATGAGCCACAACCACCCGATCCTCAAAGACCAACATTGCGACCAAGGTGGTTCCCATACCACTAATAGCTTGGTCTTTGCGAACCGCCTCGAGCAGGGAACGATTTGCCCTCGCGAAGACGTCTGTCAATACTTCCGATGCCTGGCGATAGCTGACCGACGGCAGTGCATCAATGTACTGTTTGCAGGCATCCACGGCGAGATTACTTGCGACGCTGCCGGCAGCTTGACCACCAATTCCGTCAGCCACAAATGCAGCGGACAACAGTTCCCCTTTTCGCGAAGGGAAAGTCAAGACCGTATAGGCGTCTTGGTTAGTTGCTCGTCTGCCCTGGTGCGAAATACCGGCAGTTCTGAACAAACTCATTGATACCGGGATTCTTGCATCACTCACGCAGTCCTAAAAATGAGCTTGACGTTCCCCATCACCAACTGGTCACCTTCCTTAAGGATGGCTGATTCATCAGCAGTCATCGGGCGACCATTCAGCACTGTGGCGTTTCTGTCTGGGTCGGTCGGATCGGGGATATTGATCAGGGTGAAAGAGCCGTTACGGTACTTCAATCGGGCCTGCCTGCTGGATACGGTCGGATCGCCAATTTGTATATGTGTGATCTTGTCACCCGCGGTCCGGCCAAAGGTGTACTCAACTTGATCGTCACGCACTCCGCGCTGGCGGATCAGAGTGATCTCCTTGATTGAAGATCCACCCTCGACTTCAAAGCGGCCCGGCAGTACCTTGATCGTTCCGTCCTGAATGGCTCTCTCGTCAGCTGCTGCAGCAGTAATCTTCTTTGTCTTGTCGATCATTGAAACAACAGAGCCTGCGGGGAAGTCAGCGAATTCATTGTGTCCGCTGCGACGACCACGCACAAGTACGGCTGTCATCGTACCACCAACAAGCACGATCCCGCCGATAAGCGCGTATAGCATCCAGTCGAAACCGGAAAGGCTCTCGCGACCGCTCTCCGTCAGCATGTATTGGCGACTAGGTGCATCGAAAGTGACAATGCCTGTGACTCTATATCGCTAGATCG
>Ga0209777_10007039_pt1 | contig 12565 bp, 10 predicted proteins | sample FrelakmetHBP12HB_FD_187147 | JGI IMG/M metagenome (GOLD analysis project Ga0209777, IMG submission 187147) | Freshwater lake sediment microbial communities from the University of Notre Dame, USA, for methane emissions studies -HBP12 HB (SPAdes)... | ecosystem: Environmental > Aquatic >... | reverse complement strand
GATGCCGAACCGCGCCAGCTGTTCCTCTACCGTCAGGTTAATTTCTCCCCTGCTATTGCCCCTGATTTTTAACCCCGATGCCACATTTTCAAAAACCGTTGTATCAAACAGAAGCGGCTCCTGAAACACCATGGCAAGCTTTCTGCGGTACGCAGCCCGGAAATTTCTTGAGTCAACCGGCTGTCCATGAAAATAGATGGAGCCCTGGTGCGGCTTCAGAAGAGATGCCAGCGCCAGCATCAGTGTTGATTTTCCCGCGCCATTGGGCCCGATGAGCGAAACAACCTTGCCGCGCTCTATGGCAAGCTCTGGAATATCTATAACCGGAACCCCGCCTCTGCGTATCAGAATATCCCGGGCTTGCAGAAGAACGGCATCGGCCTGTTTGATGTTCATCGCGGCCGCTCCCGCTGCTGCACATGGGTAAGCACCGCATTGATGAGAAATGAAAGAGCCAGGAGGATGATGCCCAAAGCTATGGCAATGTCAAAGTTGCCGCGGCTGGTCTCCATGACGGTTGCGGTGGTGAGCACCCGCGTGTAGCCTTTTATGTTACCGCCCACCATAATCGAGGCGCCGACTTCGGAAATCACGCCGCCGAACCCGGCCATCACCGCGGCAAGCAGCGGCAGCCGCGCTTCCCGCACAAGCAGCCGCATCATCTGCAGGCGCGTAGCGCCGAGCGCGAGAATCTGATAGCGGAGGTTTCGGGGCAGGTGCTGTATGGCGGCAACCGTTATGCCCATGACCAGCGGCGCTGCGATGATGGTCTGGGCGATGACCATGGCAAGCGGCGTGTAGAGAATCCCGAGAAAGCCGAAGGGCCCGTTACGCCAGAGAAAGATGCTTACAAACAGGCCCACGACCACGGGAGGCAGCCCCATGCCGGTATTAATGGTGCTGATGACAAACTTTTTCCCGCGAAACTCCGACAGGGCTATCGCAAAACCCAGGGACACCCCCAGGACAAGACTGATAAGCGTTGCCGCCCCTGACACAGCAAGAGACAGAAGCGTTATGCGCAGGACTTCAGAGTCCAGGGTGAAGAGAAGAATAAAAGCCTTGCGAATGCCCTCAGCAATAAGGTCCACAATCTATTATGTACCGCTAACAGGTTGTTGAAAAAGTAGTTTTCCCCCAGGCTATTCTTTTTTACCTGCATCAGGGAAAAACAAAGGCTGGCCGAACCGGTCAACGCCGAATTCTGTAATGACTGTCTGCGCTTCTTTAGAAACCATAAAATCCGCAAACGCTCTGGCACCTGCTGCATTCACCTTTGGCCATTTGGCGGGATTGACCACAATGACATGATACACATTCACCAGTGCCTTGTCGCCCTCGCAGAGTATCTCAAGCCCCAGTTTGTTTTTTAGGGACAGATACGTTCCCCGGTCTGCCAGGGTATAGCCCTTTTTCTCCGCAGCAACGCCAAGGGTCTGCCCCATGCCGAGCCCGGTCTCCTGATACCACTTCTGCCCTGAATAAACCGTGCCGCTTGCCTTCCAGACAGCCTTCTCTTTTGAGTGGGTGCCGGAATTATCACCGCGGGACATGAAAAGAGATTGTGTTTCAGCTATCTTTTTAAAGGCGTCTGCAGCAGACTTCTTTCCTTTTATTTTAGCGGGGTCGGCTGCGGGTCCCACGATAATAAAATCATTGTGCATGACGATCAAACGGCTGCTGCCGAAGCTCTTGTCCATAAATTTTTTCTCCGCGTCAGGAGAATGCACCAGCAGCACATCAGCTTCTCCGCGCTCTCCCATGGCCATGGCCTGCCCGGAACCGACCGCAATGGTCTTTACCATAAAGCCGGTCTTCTTCTCAAGCAGGGGAATGAGCACATCCAGAAGCCCTGAGTCCTGGGTGCTGGTGGTTGTGGCCAGGATGATGGTTTTCTCTCCGGCCGCATGTCCCGGAGATACAAACCCATACAACATGATGCTGAATGTCAGCGCTATAAAACAGCAGAGCCTGGGCGTACATTGAGCTTTCTTCATAGCTGGTTTCTCCTCTTACTATGTTTGTATAGATGACAGCCGGTTTGACTGTCAATGTTTTTTAACGCACGGGCAGGCGCCCGTGGTTTGCACCCCTATTTCCGGGGTCTTCATTGCCTCATCATGTTTCCGTATAGCCGAATACCACGAATGTTCCGGCAAATTCGAAATTTACCAGGCTCACGCCAACGCCGCCCAGAAAATCCGTCACCAGGACGCCGCTCAAAAGAAGCAACAGATTATCCTCCTTTTGATAGCGTGGCGCTGAAAAGATGCCGGCAAACGCCGGGCCTGCCGGAACATATACCCCGAACCCGTCATAAACATCAATAAGCAGGGTCAAGTTTTCTTGAAAAGTAATGTTGATTGATACTTTGTCAGCCTGGGACGAATAAATGAATGCTTTGAATTTCTTTCCCACAACTGAGCCGTCACCATCAGCTGCCCCTGCGCTGCTGTTCATCAAAAGCAGCATGAAAGCGAAAACAACCATCGCTTTTTTATTGATCCTGAAAAAATGTTCCATAGCTACCTCCGTGCATTACCGCCGATTATTTAAAAGCGCTACCAAGCCCTGCCGCAAGAGTTCCGTCGCCCATATTTTTCTCAAGCAGGGCAATGGCTGCCTTCAGTTTCGGGCTGGCCGCCTTTTTAATCGCCTGAATACAATCAATTATTTTTTGCCGCTGTGCTGCGTTCACCGTCAGACCGCCTCCCTGCAGGCTGGCTCTAATCGACGGCGCTACAGCATAGAGTGCTGCAGCCATCTTTTCCCTGACGGCCTTGTTGAAAACCGCAAGCGAGGTCATCTCTGCGGCATGAATATAATAAAGCGCAGTGTACTGTTTACCTAAACTGTTCTGCGAGAGAACCCGGTCGCGGTATGAGCGCAGGAGCGCAAGCATCCCGCTGTCCGCACCGGCAACTGATTCAGCCGGGCAGGTTGTGCCGCTGCCCGCGGTAAGACTGAAATCAATTGCTTCCGTTTCATCCTTTGCCACGGTGATCGTCCGGGTTGTTGCCCGGTAACCGCTTGCCGAAACCGTCAGGCTGTAAGAGCCGACTGCAACGCCGGGGATAGTGAAGGTTCCGGCAGCGTCGGTGCGCGCAGAGTAACCGCCTTTGTCAGTAACCGCTGTTGCCTTTTCAACGGGGCTCCCGGTTTCCGCATCCTTCACCGTGCCGGAGATGGTGCCATGGGCAAGGTTTCCATAGATGATGACCTGTTTGTCATCAACATAGCCCCATCCGCCTTCATACCAGTTAAAATCTGCCGTGCCCTCCGGCAGCGGCTCAACGCGGATTGCCACAACCGCGCGCTCTGAAAAGCCGGCATTGTGATCAGCGTCCCGGTCATAGGGCCAGACAACATCCTGGATGGACGCGGTTGACAGCTGGTCAGGCGGGCCGGGAATTATCTGCGGCACCACGGTTCTGAACGGGCCCTCGCTGTCAAGACTTAATTTGTTCTCTTCGTCAAGATAGCCCGGCACCAGATCCGCGCCGTCCCTGAGATACGCAAGGATAAACTGCAGCCCCCCGTCTACGGTGATCTTGTCACCATGCTGTCTTCCCCTGCATGATGGCGCTGCATAATTACACCACCCGCCATTTGCTTTATCTGCATCAACATCATAGTAATATGAGGCCTGCGGATAAATGCCCTTTACATAGTAGGATGCTCCCCCGGGTTTTAAGTCATAGACATAGGAAAACCCGTCGGGTGAAAATACCGCTATGCCGGTGGTGGTTGCCTCATCCATGCCTGCATCTATAAGAAGATCATACAGCGGTACGCCTTCGTACTCGGCATACCAGTCACCTGACCGGTTGGTGTTCATGAGGAGAAATTCCTTGTGCAGGGGCAGATTATTTTTTATTTCATCAAGGCTGTAGGTTATGCGGGGCGCAGGGACCTTGCCGGGATTGTCATCCGGATCACCGGGAAAAGCGAGCGCTGCAATCTCCTGCTGGTTGGTGTAGGTATCGCCATCCGAATCTTTGCTCTCTATTGAGGCAAAAGCGCTTACGCTTCTTCCGGCGTTTAAATAATCCTTTCCATAAGGGTTTATGGTTTCCGTAATATCGCCGGATGCATCATAGCCATAGCTGTAATGGCACCACTGGCAGGTCCCCATGGTCCGTGTCTGCCCCTTCTCATCCACATACTGGCCGCCCGTATGGCACAGGGTGCAGTCGTCAAGCTTTGAGCCCTTGAGATCAGGATAGGCTTGCTGGAACTTGGGCGCATCCGCCTCTCCCATGTGAAAGTAAGCGGCATCAGCGCCACTGCCGCAGATAACCAGGAAGAACATGCTCAGTACAACCAGTTTCTTTTTCATGAAAACTCCTTTCTAGTGTTCCGTCAGAATGCCAGCTGAAATCTCGTTACCCATGCGTTTTCGATGTCATCATAATAGCCAATTCCTTCAGGGTCGGTTCCGTAATAGAGCGGCTGGCTGAACCACGTTCTGCTGTAATTCAGGGAAAACCGCATCTGCTGGTTCAAATACCAGTTAAGTGCCACGGTAAAAGAAGTAGCCCGGCGTACGCTGTCCCCCGGCTCAACCAGGTATGAATAGACATTCGGGGACCCGCTGAACTGCTGATATTGAAAACCGACGCCCAGCGCTCCCCACCTGCACTGCCGCACATCAAAATTGTATTTCGGCGTTATCCCCTGCAGAAGACCGTTTTTAAATACCGGGTGTTCGCCGGTGAGCATGTAGAACATGTTTACATACCAGGCCCGGAGAGAAAAATTAAACGGCTCGGTGTCGGTATATTTGAGCCGCGTGTAATTGTTTTTAAAGAACTCGCCCGTGAGCGCAAATGGGCCGCAGGTATAGGCTACGTCAAAATTCATTCCGTGGAGCTTGCCGATATCCTGCAGGACATTGAACTTGGTCTGCGCTGCCACGGAAAAGAAGGTGGTCTGGGCGGGTGTCTTAATGTTAATCTTAAAGTCCGAAGTGGTGGGGTTGGAGTAGGTAAAGCTTCCGCCGAGCTGCAGCCCGTTAAGCAGTGCTGGGCCGAAATTTTTAAATGGTATAATTACCAGGCGGCCGGTGGCCTGCTTGTCATTGGCCTGCCCCCGGCGGTACGCGTCGGTGCCGTCGCCATTAAACACTCCGGCACTGTACAGCACCGAGTCCTTCAGTAGGTTGCCGTATATCATAAACCCCACATCCCTGCCGGGGGTAAGGTAGTAGCCGAAGGACCGCTCGTTGAAGAAAAGGTTTTTGTCAGCGATCAGCTGCTCAAGGCTGTAAGGCTCCTTGAACTGACCGATCTGAAATTTTATATAAGGGAAATACTCATAATTCATGTACGCATCGACCAGCCGGTCGGTTCTGGAACCCTCAAACTCGCTTTCCAATTTGAAATTAAAATCCTTGAAGAGCCTGCCCGCTATCCATAAGCGTGCCCGCCTGATATCAAAGTCATTCTTTATGGGATAATGGCGCTCAAACTGCGTGAAGTCTGATTGTATTAAACCGCCAAGGCTGATATCAAAACTTTTATCATTGGTGCGGAAATGCAGGCCGTCGTCATAGGCTACCGTAACTTCCCGGGCCTCTTTCTTTTCCTGTTTTTTTACTGCCTGCTTATCTTCATCATCAAGCGTTTTTTTAAGTTCCCGCACCTGCTCCTCGGTCAGGGCCCCATTCTTTTTCAGAAACTCGAGCAGTTTCTGGTCAGCAAGCGGGCCGGCAAAGGTCAGAGCTGGAGCGGCAAGAAAAATAAGTACAGCGATACGGAGCAGCAGGTTTTTCATGGTCATTCCTTCGCATGCACGGGATAAATAATAAGGGTAAGCCGGTGAAATTAAAAAAAGCCAATACCGTGTTTGGGATATTGGCCTGAAAACATCTCGTCGCTTTTCTCTCCTTTCCAAACACGGGAGGCAGCAACTTTTCAGATACTGCCGTATCGGCCACCTTTCATGGCCCGCAGGCTTTAGAAAAGAGTGGCTCGGAGAGGTTTTTATTTGCTTAAATCTTTTATATTATTATTTCATTATTTCTGTCAAGGAAAATTAAAATTAAAATATAAGGCTTTCTAACATGCAATCATTAGAGGAAATAAGAAACATTATAATAACTGAAACTTTGTTGCATATCGCAGTGTGTTTATGATACTTTTTAAGCCGTATATAGAAACTACTCATAAGCCACAGAGGGGTTTGCTCATGCCCAGACCAAAACGGACCAATCCAGCCGGAATAAAAACCACCCAGAACTATCGTCATCCGGAATCTGACAGCCCCATGCGGCCTGATATGGGAACGCAGGCACAGTTTCGGAAGAAAAAACCACCAGTGACATACAATATGATTCATCCCTTTCACCATCACTTGACTGGGATGGGCAGAACTCTGCGCGAGAGAAGGGCGATGCCCTGATAAAACAGATTATTGAAGCCCCGTCACTGGAGGGAGCCAAAGCAGCAGCCGAGCAACTTAAAGCTTTGAGCAAACCGTTTCTTAACTGGGCAGGAAAAGCAGAGCGGCTTTCATTGAATAGGAGAACATTATATTTTTAAAGACTAAGACAAAAAAACAACATGAAGTTTTGGGTTGGTATTACTGATAATAGCTGGTTTGACTTTCTCGCAATAAAAAAGCCTGATGAAATAAATTTCTGGCGTCCAAGTAGTATTCTTCAATTTAAAGCCATTGAGCCAGGGGCTCTTTTCCTTTTTAAACTACACAGTCCAAAGAATTTTATTACAGGAGGAGGTTTTTTTGTCCGTCATTCCGTCATCCCCCTAACATTAGCATGGCAGGCTTTTGGTGAAAAAAATGGTGCCTCAAGCTTTGAATCTTTATCAAAAATGATTTCCAGATTGAGAAAGGATAAACAAAGAGACCCTTTAATTGGATGCACAATTCTTGCTGAACCATTTTTTTTGCCTGAAAGCGAATGGATTCCAGTGCCAGATAATTGGAGTCCTAATCTTGTCCAAGGAAAGACCTATGATACAAATGAACAATACGGTAAAAACCTATGGGAAGCTGTTTTGTCTAAAATACAGAAGCCTTCTGTTCCAAGTTTAGATAAACCTGAGAATGCAGTTGCACGCGAAGCAAGATCTGGCTATGGTGCAGATTATTTGACAAAAGCACGATTGGGTCAAGGCACATTCCGCATTCTGGTTACAGAAGCTTATAAGCGAAGATGTTCCATAACAGGAGAAAGAACATTACCTGTGTTACAATCTGCACACATAAAACCTTTTTCAGAAAGCGGCCCTAATAAAATCAGCAACGGTCTTTTGCTTCGTTCTGATCTTCATATTTTATTTGATAGGGGCTATGTAACCATAGATGATAATCTATCAGTAGTAGTCAGTAAACGCATAAAAGAAGAATTTGAAAATGGAAGAGACTATTATGCGTTGCATGGAACCTCATTGAAAGTATTGCCAAACAATTTTTTGGAACATCCGGCAAAAGAGTTTGTTCAATGGCACAATGAGAATATTTTTATAGAATAAGCTAAAGCAGGCGCGCAGGGTCAGATAGCAGTAAAGGTTATAGATGACCTGGGCAATGAACTGCTGGTAGTTAAGAGCCTGAAAGAAGCGGAATAAATAACTTTAAAACTCCAAAAAAGGAAAAAGAATATGCTATCCCTTGACATTGAAAATAAAATCAAGTCCTGTGCCCTCGAATTTAATGTTAAAGCTGTGTGGCTTTTTGGATCTGCCCTGGAGGAAGGGGCGGAGCCTCAGGATATTGACTTGGCTGTTGAAGGCCTGCCGGCAGATAAGTTTTTTAAATTTTATGCGAGCCTTTTTATGGCGCTTCCCAAGCCCGTTGATCTTGTTGACCTTTCCCAGAATACACCAATAGCTGCACTTGTGCGGGACAAGGGGGTGCTTATTTATGAGCGCTAAAAGTTCATTTCTCTCTGAAGAGCGGAAAAGCATAGAACAAAGCGTCACCATGGTTGATGCCCTGCTGGCAAGGGAATCTATGTCGCAATATGAAGTTATTGCCCTTGGAACACTTTTGCAGAATATCTATACCGGAATTGAAAGCATTGTGCGTTACCGACTTCAGGAACAGGGGCATAAAATTCAAAAGACTGAAAACTGGCACAAGGAACTTCTTCTTAAGGCAAAGGAAAACAATTATATCTCGGAACTACAATTTAAAAATTTGCTTGAATTGCTCCTCTTCAGACACCTGCATGTGCATGGGTATGGCTATATGCTGGATGAGATACGGTTACGGGAACTGGCCCGCCCCGTACATGCGCTTTGCGATGAACTTTTGAAGGACATAGAATAATTGATATGAGCAGCTACGAAGTCCCGCCCGGTTTATCAGCATCTATATTAAATGAGAATAGAATCGCTGTAGCCTAATTTGATAAGTTCAATATTCCTGGGGTCGGCAGTGCCGAGATGATGTCGGGTGTCAGCAAGCAGGATATGTTTAGCTGGCGGGCTTAAAGGGCGCTCCTCTCCAAAGAATTCCCTGCGCTTGGCCTCGATGATCCGCAACCCCGTCGAATCTACTGCCACAGGATCAAACCCGACAAGCAGGCCATTATACTTCCATACATACTTGGGGTTAAAGCTGTGAGGGCCCACGCCATGAAACTGCGGGGTCAGCATGACCAGGACATTGAGCCGTGTCTTGCCCTTGACGATCGGTTTGTTCCATATGGTAGCCAGGTCAGCGCAGGTATCGCCATGGTAATTGGAGGGATCGGGGACGAACATGATGTAGTTCTTGATCAGAGAGCCGACTCCGGACCAGTGATGCGTGCGCATGGGACGCGCATTGATGAGAGCTGTCGCTTTGAGAAAAATTGGGTTCTTGAGCACGCCACGGTCATCAATGCCTATCTGCGATTCCTTCACACCCGCATCCATAACGCGCTTTTTCAGGGCCTGCTCCACCTGGGTGGTGGTGGGGATGTATTGCCACACATTGGTCTTGATGCCTACTATATCATCGGGCGTGACGAGAGTCATCCAGGCATCCAGCGGCTGTTTTTTCCCGGTGAGCGCTACCAGCGCCTCGTCCAGCATCTTGAGGATGATCTCTTCCCGGGGATTCCCGTTGCTGTCAAGGACATCTTTGTCCCGCATCAGGATGACTCTGGATTTCTTCCGGGATATTGCCCAGAGCGATCCTGGAGCGCCAAGTACTAAGCTGCTTCCCAGTGCAGCAAGTGCTGCGTCCTGAATGAACTGACGACGTGTGATGACTTTTTTCTTCATGGGACCTCCTGCAAAATGGCTGAGTATTTTTAAAATGTAACCACCGAGCACACCCGTCCTCCGTAGCACCCATCCCACCTATCACTGCCTGCCTTCCGCATAAAGCGTGCTTTGGAAGGCGAGAGGATGAGGGACTGCGGAGGGTGGACAGAGAAAATTATAAATAAGAAGCTGAAAGCTATTTCAGTTTTTTTATGGTTCTGGCCAGTACGTCCTCCACAGTCTTTTTACCAGCGGCGTCCAGAACTACTGCCAGGCAGGTGCCCCTTCTCCTGATCCCCGCAAAACGGCCATTTTTAATTCTCATGATGCCAGAAGACGCTGCTGAAAGGTATTGCTTTAAAAAGCTCGCCTCAGCTGCCTGCGCTTGCTGCGGGCTTGAATATTTTAGCAGAATAAGAACATACTTCCCGCCGTCGCTGTTGTATTTGGCCAGAACTGCCTCGGTCTGAGAATCAATCAGCAGGATGTTGTCATTGGAGATGAAATAATGAGTGTTCAGCCAGATGTAGTGATGAACGTAGCGGATGCTCTCTGCAATGAGCCCCTCAGATGACAGATAAGAAAGGATGGCTGGCTCAGGCCCATCACGGGGAATGAGCCGGGAGATTTCAGACCCCAGCTTTAAGATTACCTGATGTTTCTCGCTCGATTCTGGATATCCCAGCAGGGAGACATAAAAGCGGTCCTTCCAGAAGTTGAGCAGGCCTGAGAAATATTCCGAGCCCTGGCCCACCTCCGTACTCACGCTCTCTCTTCCATGGGAAAAGACCCCATAGGCGTTATATGAATTTCCCATATCAAACAGGTCCACCTTTATTTCTTCATCGTTTCCCCGGACATAACGAAATGCTGTCAGCTTTTCAAAGAGGTAGGAAATATAGAGCTCAGCGCCACCATCGATATATTTAAACAGGGTTTTACGATCATATATCTCGGGAGGGCCTGACCTTTTCCAGCCATCTATGTCGGGGGGCAGCATCCTGAAGAAATCAATCGATGCATCAGCCATGGCAACACCTTTTACCAAAAACAGACACAATAAAATTAAAAAAGCGCATTGCCTCACTATCATCGGATTCAATCCGGGTAAGCGATGATCCTGGGAACTCATTGATAAGAACTCTGTTTTGACAGCCGCAGTATAAAAGAACGGTGGGTGGGTGTCAACTTCAAGTGTGTAATAATACAGGCAGGCTGTAAGCACTGGTTAAGCAGCACCAGCATTTAATCTGCCGGACAATGACATGCCAGATGCAAGCTGCAATCTTCTGCGGCTGCAGACACTGACAACTTTGATACATAAGCTTCAGTTTTCTTCCTTTGACACTCACCACAATATATTAATATGTTATCAATAGCCCCGCCTTTTCCCTCAGGCAAAACAGATTGTTCCAATCCAGCCAGCTTTTAACGGTCAGTTCTCAGCAATTGGTTAATAACAGCCTTCACTCCGGTTCGTCTCTACACGGCTCCTGCCCCAGGGTAACAAATCCTCGTTAAATAACGTATTGAAATAATGCATATCTTTTTTATTCCGGCACAAGAATCCACCAGCGCAACAGCAAATGGCATAGTCATTGCCAATAGACTATTTAAATAAAAACAGCGCTCCCTCTCTCTAGAGGATACTGTACTGTGAGTAGATGATAATACATCCACGATAATACTGTAACATCCTTCTCGTTTCGCTTAGCGTGCATTATCTCCATTGTTAGGGGTCTCTAACCAGTGTTGGCCCTGACATGGAATATGAAAAAATATAGGGCAAGATTCAAAAACTAATTGAGGCGTAAGAGCATGCAACAAAGCGAAATAATAAAAAGTACAGGTTTTCAACGATTAACATGCAAGAATCCCGGATGTAGCTTTTTACTCAAAGAGATTTGCTTTTTTGAAGGTTGGACACAAAAAACTAATGTTAGCGATGGGGTAACATTTACAAGAAATAATGGGTCGAGCTATTATCTTTGTCCCAAATGTAATGCTAAAAATATTGTTACCAAGCAAGGAGAAAAATAATTATCGAGAAGATTATTAGTTTTGAGCTTGCATGAATGCGCACTTTACACGGTGCTCTCTCTTGTTATTTACTGTCTACGGCACAATTACTGAACAGTACACTTGAACCCCACACCCTCGACGGATCGATCCACAGGCGTGGGTGGTCTCAGTTATGATTACAAGATCAAGTATACACTGACTTTAAATTGTATGACTACTCTCTCGTCTGATACATAAGCTAAACTTTTCAATGGTTAATGCCCACCACAACATCTGGCAAGCATCCTTGATTTTCTTTTCTAAAAAACCTCTAGTATATCTTGTGGTGAATAAATAAAGCGGTTGAAGCGGAACACAATCAATCACTTGACAATTTAATCAGTGGCTGTCCCCTATTACCCCTTCCCCTATTACCCCTCACCGCATCTTCTACCGGAACTCTTTTCATTATACTTCCTTATGCCTTGAGGACCTTTTCAGCTTTTTAGCTGCATAAAAAAACCAGTACCGTGTTTGGCAGGTACTGGTTTTATTATTTACATGTCTGTATCTCTCCTTTCCAAACACGGGAGGCAGCAACTTTTCAACTGCTGCCCTCACGGCCACATTTCATAGCCGGCAGGCTTTAGAAAATAGTGGCTCGGAGAGCTTCGCTATTAATTTTCAAACGTAACCAACCCTCCTGTCAAAAAAAATGAAAGAACCGTTTCGTATCTGCTATGAGTTCAGCACGTTAGAATTTAAAATTCATATCCGTCTGGAACAGGTTCTCGGGTTTGCCCGGCCCGCTGATCTGGAACGCACGGAAATAGGTGGTGGTGAAATTAACATTTTTAAGCAGCCCGTATCTGAACTGGGCCGTGTAGCCCGTGACACCCGTGTAACCAAAATAGAAATTCGAGTCAGGCAGGATGTCCGGCGCAGCATTTTTTTCAAGACGCCGCCACGATCCCCTGAAATTCCACTGGGCCTTCTCAACTACTTTTTCATCCCCGAACGTTAGGCCGGTCAGGTAACCGCTCTTGCCATTCGAAGTCGACACATTGTTGGTATATTCAGCAAACAGCCCGGCATAGCGGATCGGCGTAAACGCGGGGATCGGGTTCCTGACCCCCAGTTCGCTCGCCATGTTCACGAGGTTATATTTATATCTGTACACCGTGTTAGTTCCATCTTTCATGTAGGTGTTCGTCACGCTCGAGTATTTCTGCTGCGGGTTGTCCTGGAAATTTTCAAATGAAGTAAACCCCGCGGCAACTTTCAGCTGGGTTTTTCCGTTCGGCCGCCACAAGACACCCGGCTGTATGGCCCACATCCAGGCATCT
>Ga0209777_10007038_pt1 | contig 12565 bp, 6 predicted proteins | sample FrelakmetHBP12HB_FD_187147 | JGI IMG/M metagenome (GOLD analysis project Ga0209777, IMG submission 187147) | Freshwater lake sediment microbial communities from the University of Notre Dame, USA, for methane emissions studies -HBP12 HB (SPAdes)... | ecosystem: Environmental > Aquatic >... | reverse complement strand
GCCGTTTACTATCCCATCGGGGATGTCTGCTATCTCTCTGGGGAAAATATAATTTACCCGAAACTCGAGGGTTTATAACAATGGCGGAGAAATTGCATGTAAAAGACAATAAAAGCATATCAATTGCTAAATCAAATTCCAACGGAGCAATTCCCGACTTTGAAGCCAATCTGTTTAAGGCAGCGGATAAACTGCGAAAGAATATGGAGAGAATATAAATGGCAGGGAAGAATATAGTTTACGGGCCGGATAATCCGCATCCCTTGTCAACTCTACGAACAGAGCTTGTTTGGGAGGGAAAATATGACCAGTTCGGCAACCGCAGAAGCGTCGATATCGCCGGCTGCTCAATGCCGATGCAGAAAATCGAAACCATCGACGAACCCCGCAGGCAGGCAATCGCAAACGGCAAACTTTCGCTTTTTGAAAACCAAATTCGCAATAAAAGAACAGACGATTTCCGCAATATGCTTATCTGGGGCGATAACAAACTCGTTATGGCCTCGCTCCTCAAGGACTTCAAAGGCAAAATCGATTTAATCTATATTGACCCACCTTTTGATGTCGGCGCAGATTTCAAGATGAATGTATCGCTTGGAGATGAGAATGAATCCGTCACGAAAGACCAGTCAACATTAGAGATGGTTGCCTATCGTGATATGTGGGGAAAAGGGATTGATTCTTACCTTCAGATGATTTATGAGCGATTATTGATAATGCGTGACTTTGTAAAAACGACGGCGAGTATTTATGTGCATATTGGGTCTCAAGTAGTAGATTATGTTCGCGGTATTATGGACGAAGTATTTGGGCGGGAAAACTTTCGTAATATGATTACTTGGCAACGTATGTATGCCCATAGTGACCCAGACCGTTATGGTGCTATCTCAGATTATCTGTTGTATTATACAATGTCAAAAACCAGGATATGGAATCCCACACATACAGATTACACAGACCAGTATCTAAAAATGTATAATCAGTATGAAAAAGATGGCAGAAGGTTTAAGGTCGAGAATACGCTTGGCCCTGGTAATCGTGGCGTTCTATACGATTGGAATGGCCATACACGTTACTGGAGGTATACCAAGGAAAATATGCAGGATCTGCACGACAAAGGATTACTCTACTATACAAAGTCCGGTTTTCCAAAGAAGAAAGTATATCTCGCTGAAATGCCCGGTAGACCATTACAGGATATTTGGACGGATATAAATGTTATAGCAGGTCAAGCTGATGAGCTTACTGGTTACGCCACACAAAAACCCGAAGCCCTTCTTGAACGGATAATTAAAGTGTCATCCAATGAAGGCAACCTTGTGGCAGATTTTTTCTGCGGGTCGGGGACAACAGGAACAGTTGCAGAACGGCTGAACCGCCGATGGATTATGTGTGACTTAGGCCGCTTTGCAATTCATACCTCACGGAAACGCCTGATAGACCTTCAAAGAAAACTGCACGATGAAGGAAAGCCGTATCGCGCCTTTGATGTTTATAATCTTGGCAGGTATGAACGGCAATGGTGGCAGAAGGAAAATCTTCACGGGGCCGATGAAGAACATCGAAAAGTAGTTCTCGAATTTTTCAAGGCGGAGGTTCTGCAAAGTGCGCCATCACCATTGATTCACGGCAGAAAAGCCGGGGCGTTCTGTCATGTAGATGGGATTGACTCAATCTTTGACCGCAACGAGGCAAGAGAAGTCGCAAAGGCCGTAGCTCAATCGGGGGCAAAAGAATGTTACGTCCTTGCGTGGGAATTTGAGATGGATTTACGCCTTACGACGGCTGCGCTGGAAAAAGAATTAGGCGTCAAACTAATGCTTATCCAGATACCGCGTGAGATAATGGAAAAGAATCGCAAGAACTCGCCGCCTTTTCTGGAAATGGCGGTATTGGAAGCACAGCCGGTCTATAAAGGCAAGGGAAACGATAAGACCGTGGATGTAAAGATAACAAAGTTTATGCCCTCGCTTGCGGAAGTTCCTTCAAAAGAGATAGAAGCCCTCAAAGAACGGGCAATTAAAAGCGGCACGGATTTTATTGACTTTTGGGCGGTCGATTTCGACTGGCAGCCGAGCAAACCCTTTAATCACCACTGGCAGGATTACAGAACAAGAAAAGACCGCTCATTAAAAACCGTAAGCGATGCTGGTTATAAGTATCCAAAGCCGGGGGTTTATATCGCCTGCGTAAAGGTCGTCGATACCTTCGGCTGCGATACGAGCATTACTGTTGAGATAGGAGTATAGCAAATGCATTTACTTTTTATTGACGAATCAGGTTCGCTTTCTCCAAAAGAAAAACATAAACCCGATGACAAATTTGTTTTGGGCGGGATTATCATATCTGAAGATACCTGGTTTAAAATTGATACCGACTTAAAATCTTTGAAAAAGAGATACAACGTAGAGAAGGAAATAAAATGGCGATATTTCCATCAGAATAAAGATAAGGAAACGTCAATTTCTCATCTTGACGAACAACAAAAAGAACAACTCAGGACAGATATTTTCAGCATTATTGCAAAGTATAAATCTATAAAAATTATTTCAGTTATTGCAGATGTCGGGCTGTGTTATCAGAGAACGCACATTAAAAGCGATGACGATCTTTACTGGTTTGCCTATAAACGGCTTATTGAGAGATTTCAGTATTACCTTCAAGATTTGTCCAAAGAAGCCGGCGAGAAAATGAATGGAATAGCTATCTGCGACCACAGGGAACGGAGACAGGATACACGCCTACAGGATATGCATTACAGAATGATGCATGGACAAGAAGAACATACATCCAGTTTTGCGAATATTTTAGAAGGCGCTTTTATTGTCCCATCGCATTTCAGTACAGGGATACAGCTTGCGGACATGGTGGCAGGCGGTGTTTATCGATGGTTTGCTAAAGATGACGATCGCTTCTATAGGCAGATAGCAGGAAGAATAAGGACTAGCCCAAGCGGAAAAACAGATGGATATGGGATTGTGAAGCTGCATCGTGATTAAAAAAAAAGACGCCGTGTCAGGATTGCTCCTAACCCTGCATTTCGACGCAGTCACGGCGCACTTGATATAATATCCAAAATGATACATAGATGTCAATAGTAAAAATAAAAAATTAAGGATTTTTTTAATGTCTCAAAATAATGGTATTGTAATCAATTCGTCTGCCCTTGAGCCGCTTTTTATGCCGTGGGAAGAACCGAATTCTCACCGTGTAAAGGCGGAAAAAGAAGGCCAGCCTGCAAAGGTCATCAAAGGCAGACGTCCTACGCCGATAACCATAGCCCAAAATATTCGTTCTGCTGTTCGGGACTGGCGGGAAAGTTTTTACGCTGATGCGAGCGATACAAGCAGGCAATTGCTTAATCACTGGCTCAATAGAAGCCACCGCAAAAAAACTGCTGATGGAGAAGAATACGAATTTCATTATTACTTTTGCCAGCGTGAAGCCATTGAAACGCTTATTTACCTTAAAGAAGTACGCCGAATCGATTGTCTTTCTCAGATTGTAGCAGAATTCGGCGGAGTAAATGCGGAACTAATGGCTTTAGGCATTACCGAAGAAGAAGACTTCTGGAGCAGATACGCTTTCAAAATGGCAACCGGCTCAGGAAAAACCAAAGTAATGAGTTTGGCAATAGTCTGGAGTTACTTCCATTCTCTGCGCGAATCCGATTCAGATATGGCAAAGCATTTTGTTGTCGTTGCACCGAACCTTACCGTATATGAAAGGCTCAGAGAGGATTTCAAGCCAGTCGATGGCGGACAGGATATTTTCGACAATGACCCGCTCATTCCTGCTGAATGGAGGGGAGACTGGAATTTGTCTGTCGTCCTGCAGGATGAGGCAAGCGGGGCTTCTATCGGCGGAACATTATATTTGACAAATATCCACAGGCTCTATGATTCATCAAAGCGGAAAACAAAAAAAGATGCTGAAACTTATGACTGGGTAGGGCCTTCTGTTTCAAGGGCAAAGGCTCTTGATACCGGCGCAGCTTTAAGAGACCGTATCACTTCTCATCAGCGGATAATCATTTTTAACGATGAGGCACATCATGTCTGGGACCCTGATTCGGCATGGAACGAAGCCATAAATTACCTGCACAATGCGATAAAATCCCGCACAGGCGGTGGGCTTGTTGCCCAGCTTGATTTCAGCGCAACGCCGAAAGATAACAAAGGGCAACTTTTTAAGCATATTGTTTGCGATACTCCACTTGGCGAAGCTGTTGACGGCGGTATTGTTAAAACGCCGGTAATCGGTAGAACGGATCAAAAACTATCTGAAGAACCCAGCGACAATGCCGCTTATAAATTCGACAGACATTTGCGTCTTGGTTATGAACGATGGAAGGCAAGTCAGAAGGAATGGCAAAGAAGCAATAAAAAGGCGCTGCTTTTTGTAATGTGTGAAGATACGAAGGCGGCAGATGATATCGCAACCCGATTAAATACTGATGATGCCTTTAAGGAATTAAACGAAAAAACCATAAACCTGCATACTAACCTCAAAGGGAAAGTCAAAAAAATCGGGAAAGGCCAGAATGCTCAAGACGTTTTTGTTGAAAGCGAAAAAGAAATAACTGACAAAGATTTAGAAGCACTGCGAAAACTAAGTCGTGAACTTGACCGAAACACAAGCCCTTACAGTTGTATTGTTTCAGTTTTAATGCTCCGTGAAGGCTGGGATATTCGCAATGTTACTACGGTAGTTCCTCTGCGTCCCTTCAGTTCAAAAGCCAACATTTTACCTGAACAGACTCTTGGCAGAGGTCTTCGGCGAATGACTCCACCCGGCGGTGCAAATGAACTGGTTACCGTTATTGACCACCCTGCGTTTGCAAGTTTGTATCAGCAGGAGCTTGCCCAGGAAGGTCTGCCGATAGAAATCATTGATGTTGACACAATTCCTGCTACAACAATTTCAATTTATCCGGATGAAGCCCGCAAGGACGTAAAAAAGTTAGATATTTTACTGCCGCCTCTTAGTCCGGGTTATCGTTTAATTCCTTTGCTACAGGGACTGACTTTAGAGGATGTTAGAAAAGAGTTTTCAAAATATAAAAAGCTTCCATTGGGTGGAAAAGGATTAACGGAGATAAACTACGAAGGACGGCATTTAATTACTGGCGAACTGATAGAAAAATTCAAAATTCACCTGCCATTATTGGAAAGCGGTGTTGGTGCAATTTCTTATTATGTCAGGCAATTGGAAACTATATGTAAACTGCGGGGATTACATTCGACACTTGCACCTTTAGTGCAGACTTTTTTAGAAGAAATACTCTTCGAAAAAAAGACAGACCTTTTTGATCAGCAACTTGTTACCCGCTTAGGTGATTCTGATGTGCAGGAGCATATCAGGGCAGTCTTTGTTCCTCTTATTCGTTCCAGAACCACTACAACGGAAACCCGCACACAAGAGAGAGAATCCATATCTCTTGTAACATGGAAACCTTATCAGGTTACTCACAGCGAAAGACATCCGGTACTTGAAGCCGGCAAAACATTGTTTAACCTTGTTCCCTGTAACCGCGACCTTGAAGTGGCAATGACCAAATTTTTAAATGTAGCCTCCGATGTTATTGCCTTTGCTAAAAATGCCGGGCCGCAATGTTTGCGTATTGATTATCTTGGCAGCAGCGGACAGTTAGCTTTTTACACTCCCGATTTTTTTGTTAGAACAAAGTCTGGAAAATATTATCTGGTTGAGACCAAAGGCAGGGAAGATAAAGACGTTTCACGTAAGGCAAAAGCCGCTGTTGAATGGTGCAAATCCGCTTCATCAAAAAATTGTAAATGGGAATATGTCTATGTGCCGCAAGGCGTGTTTGAGAAACTTAGCGGCGATACGATAGATGAACTAGCTCGAACGTGCGCCCCTGCTTTGCAGAATTTGCTTACTGAAGAAGATTTTAAAGTCCAATGTCCGTTATTTGCATTGACAACAGAAGTAAAAGAAGAAAAGTCTCTTGAATTAAAAGGTTTAGTTGACGCTACTGTTTTGGAATCTTTGCCGGACCGGTACCGTAAAGCTGCAGAGCAGGCTATCTCGTTATTCAGATTTCTTGAAAACAAACCAGAAATTGATTATAGCCCTGTATTTCAGGCACTGCTCGGGTCGATTGACGAATCATCAAGAGGATTGATTAAACGTAGGCTGTTACCGTTTGTACCTTCATCCGTTCAGGAACAGAAAGCTTGGTTTGCACCGTATTGGGAAAGAGTCGCCAACCGTGATAGCAAACACTATGAGAATATGGCACAGAACTTGAAGAAAACTCTCGTTTTTGATAACGGTGTTTCCCCTCTTGGCTTACTTCGTAATTGCATAGATTACGCTATGAATGACAATACAAAAATCGGTGGTGTCTTTGATGCTGTAAAGACAAAATTCAAAATCAAAGGGGTGATGGATTTGCTGACGGTAGTTACAAAAATCAATGATTTCCGCAATACCCGTGTCGTTCATAAAGAAAAAGACTTGCCGTTAACGGATGTAAATCTGACCAAATCTCAACTTACTACATGGATCAACGGATTAAAGACTATAAGCGAAACAGAACACTGACGGAGCGGAGCCGGATAAACAGTTGCTTGCAACGGAAAATGTTTTGAAGCAGGCTGAGCTTTTTGTGAATTAGTCACAACTTAACCTGACAAACCACAAATTATTTTTAGCTGGCTTACATAATTGTTGCACTTTTTTTGCTCATCGCAAAAAACGCTCAAATCGCGCTCTTTTTGCTACGTTTTTTACTCTTTTTGTTCCTTTTTTGACTTTTTTTAACACTTTTTTATCTCTTTTTGACCGTTTTTTCACGTTTTTCTCCCGATATACGGTGGTTTCTCATCTCCCGAAGCCTTGAGAGAAAGCAGATTGAACCATTGAAATTTGTAGGTTTGTTTTGTATAATCATTCACCTTATGACTAAATTACTGGAACAAATAGACAGTCCTGCTGATCTGAAAAGTCTTTCTGCTACTCAACTTAGGGCTTTGGCAGGTGAAATACGAGAATTGATTCTCAATTCCGTCAGCAAGACCGGCGGGCATCTGGCCAGCAATCTGGGCGTAGTGGAATTGACGCTGGCGCTGCACTATGTCTTTGATTTTAAAGGGGATAAGCTACTTTGGGATGTTGGCCATCAATGCTATACGCATAAAATAATCACCGGCAGAAAAAAAACGTTTAGTCAGCTGCGACATGCCGATGGTCCGAGCGGATTTCCCAACCCGGCTGAGAGTGAATATGACCAATTCGCTGTCGGGCATGCGGGCACCTCTATAGCAACGGCTATCGGAATGGCCTTAGGGCAAATTCATAGAAAAAAAGATGATAAAATCGTGGCCTTGATAGGCGATGCAAGTATCGTCAATGGCGTTTCTTTTGAGGCACTGAATAACCTCGGATTAGTCAAAAGGCAGCTATTAATTGTGCTGAACGACAATTCGATGGCGATAGACGCCACCGTCGGAGCGGTAGCAAAATATTTTTCCAAAGTCCGTTTAAGCCAGACTTATGAAGACCTGCGCAAGACCACGAGCAATATACTCGAGCACATGCCTGTCATCGGCAAAAGCGTTGAGGATGCGATTCAAAGAATAAAAAAGAGTATTCGAATGGTTTTGCCAGCCAGCCAGATGTTCGAGAGTCTGAATGTTCCATACTTCGGTCCCGTCGACGGGCACGACGTTGAATCCCTGATACAATTGTTCAAGGCATTGGGGCAGTTGAATCATCCGGCGATTCTTCACGTTTACACGAGAAAGGGTATGGGCTTTAGCCCTGCTGAGGAAAACCGGCGTAAATTTCATTCGACCGGACCATTCAAGATTAATGGTGATAATGGTGATGTTGTAGAGTCGAGCACAGGTGCAGCACAACACAGCTTTACCAGGGTATTCGGTGACCACCTGACTAAATTGGCTGAGAAGGACAGCCGAATCGTTGCCATAACCAGTGCGATGTGTGATGGTACAGGGCTGGGAGAATTTCGAGAAAAGTTCGGTGACAGGTTTTATGATGTCGGTATTGCCGAAAGCACAGCGGTGGATATTGCGGCTGGTCTTGCCAAGAGCGGCCTGCGGCCGGTGGTTTGTATATATTCAACCTTTCTGCAGCGAAGTTTTGACCAGATATTCCAGGAAGTTGCATTGCAAAATCTTCCGGTTGTTTTTTGTATCGACCGGGCAGGTGTTGTCGGGGCGGATGGGCCGACGCATCACGGGCTGATGGATATCGGATTTTTGCGGATGATGCCGAATATGGTGGTCGCTGCTGCCGCAGATGAGGTCGAGATGAAACTGGCTCTGGAGTTTGCTTTGGCCGAAAATAAACCTGTATGTTTAAGATATCCCAAAGATTTTGTTCCTTCAGATGAATTCGACAGGTCTGCCTGTACCGAGCCTTTCGAACTGGGCAAAAGTGTGGTTGTTAAAAGCAGTCCAAGTTCGTCTGTTGCGATTGTTACATACGGCAGCGTACTTACAGAGGCCTTGAAAGCAGCCGAGCTTCTGGCCAAAGAAGGTATTGGAGTTGATGTGATAAACTCGCGGTTTGCCAGTCCTGTCGATGAAAAAATAGTGCTATTATTAAACGAAGGCAAAGGTATAATAACGGTAGAGGACCACTACCTTGCCTGTGGATTTAGTTCAGCATTGCTTGAAAAGGCTGCGACAATTTTACCGGGGCCAATAACAAAGCCGATAAGAGTATTGGGGATGCCCAGTGGAGCGATAAAACATGACTCTCGCAGTGCTCAGCTTATGCAGGCGGGTGTAAATGCCGATAAAATAATTCAGATGGTAAAAGAAATGTTGTCAGTAGATTATTTTCCTGCAAAATCGAGATGACAAAAAGCAGCGTACCCAGATTAGTGATTTTTGGCGACCCAAAAAAAGTTGATGTCGCAAAGGCTATAAAGGAATTTACGGACTTTGCAAAGCCGAAAACAAAGGTGGTTGCCAGCTTCGGTATAGACGAATGCACAGCTGATATTTTGAAAGAGGCTGATTTTGCGGTAGTGTTTGGTGGTGATGGGACCATTATCTCGGCAGCGAGGCAATTGAGCCGGATGAGAGTTCCTGTAATAGGGGTAAATCTCGGCAAGTTAGGTTTCCTTGCGGAGTTCAGTATCGGTGAACTTAAGGAATTTTTCCATCGTATCATAGAGGGAAAGGCTCTTATCGAAAAAAGAATGATGCTCAACTGCCAAGTTTTTGGTGAAGGGAAAGAAAAGTTCGGTTCGGTAGCGATAAATGACGTTTTTATCACAGCGGGGCCACCTTTCAGGATGATTGAGCTGAAGATATCAGTGGATGGTCAACCGCTTGCCGGCTGCGTAAGTGATGGATTGATAATTTCCACTCCGACAGGCTCGACGGCATATAATCTGTCGGCCGGTGGACCGATAATTTCGAGCAAAGTAGAAGCGATGGTGATTACGCCGATTTGTCCTCACTCACTGAGCTTTAGGCCGATAGTTATCAACGCTGACAGCAAGGTTGAGGTTTTCGGCATCCGTGTAAATGAAGGCACGACAGTTTCAATTGACGGCCAGATTTCTTTAAGGCTGTCGATTAATGATGCGGTAAGGATTGAAAAAGGGAAAAGTGAATTTTTGGTTGTGAATAATCCGCTTAGGACACATTGGGACACATTAGCGACAAAACTCAGCTGGGCGGAAAAACCGAAATATAAAACAACATAGAAAACTTATGAAGAGGCGATTGTTATATATTATTGGATTGATGTTTTGGACCTGGTTATCGGGCATAGGCTGGGCAATTGAGAATACTATGGGCTCTGCAACTGTACCGCCAAGCAGCATCCGTAGTGGTCTGATTAACACTCCGAATCCGATTGATACGAGCGGAAATCTATTGATTACCGGCAATGTTGTCGGTGATAGGCACTTTCGTGGTGTAGTACCTTATAGTTCGACTACCGACTTTCGCGCAGTTACACCTTCATCGTCCTTTGATTCTTTCTTAAGGCGTTCGGCAGGCACAGAAGAAATGAACTATTATCGAGGGATATATGAGCCATATTATTCACCTTCGAGAACTGTGACAACTACAAGCCCGGGTGTATCCGGTGTTATCAGGCCACCAACAACAGAGTATGGCAGCCAAAATATGAAAGGATATGTCCTGCCGCCATTGTCGAGCGGGCAAGTTTTGCCTATACGCGACAGAGGAATTCTTTATACGGGATTTCGGCCGTTGTCAAGAAGTCCACAGGAATTGGAGGAAATAATCTCAGACGAAGCTGACGGTCGCTCACAAGACATGACATTGATGACTAAGCAGCGTCAGGCTCAGATGGAACGTTTCGGGTGGGACCTAAAGCAGGCAGAACAGAAGGAATCCGAATTGAAGCAGGATAAGACTATTCGGCAGGATGATTCCCTGAAGCCTTTTCCCAAAACCGAACCGGATAAAGGATTTCCACCTCGGTTAGAAACTCCTTTAGTCGAAGGACAAATGCTCGAAGATAGTCAGACAGACGTTTATGAACAGATGAAACGGCAGACCAGTTTACCGAAATTTTCTGAAAAATTACCCGCTACGGAGAAGACAGAAGAAGCTGCTGCTGATGTTAACAAAGATTCGATTAAACAAAACATTGAGGGGAGAAGTTTGCGCCAGGATAAATCCGGACTTTCCGGCATTGATATATCTGCCAAAGCAAGGAGCATCTTAGGTCCATACAAAACATTTGCATCATATTCAGAAGATAAATTCAATCAGCACATGAGAGCTGCGGAAGATTATTTAAAACAAGGTAAGTACTATCGGGCTGCGGATGTCTATACTCTGGCGATGCTTTACAAGCCTGACGACCCGCTCGCATATGCAGGCAAGAGTCATGCATTGTTTGCGGCCGGTGAATATATGAGCAGCGCTTTGTTTCTTTCGAGGGCGATAGAGATTTTTCCTGAATACGCACAGGTTAAAATCGACATTGCGGCTATGATAGGTGACAGGGATAAGGTCGAGAACAGGATTGTCGATATTGAACAATTACTGCAAAAAATTGATGCTGCCGAGCTGCGTTTTCTGCTTGGCTATGTCTATTATCGATTAGACAGACTGGAGCGTGCCAAGCAGGCAATTGATGCAGCTTATGAGAAGATGCCGGATGCGCCGGCGGTGGCCACACTTAAAAAGGCTATCGATGATGCCATAAAACTGTCAGCCCCCAAAATGGAATATTGATTATCTTGCCCTGCGATTGTCCGGTGGTTATACTGGACTTTAACAGCATGGTTAATTTTGGCAGATATTTGGTGGTCAGACAGATTTTTTTATTTTACCTTCAATAATGGAATCGAATATCTCTTTAGATATCCAGGAAGCTCTTGGGCAGGGAGGGCTTGTATCAAAATCTTTCACCGGTTTTGAGCTGCGAGCCGAGCAGATTCAAATGGCCTGTGCGGTTCAAGAGGCACTTTTGCAGAGGCGACATTTGGCGGTGGAAGCAGGCACAGGTGTAGGCAAAAGCTTTGCATATCTTATCCCGGCAATAGAAGCAGTCCGGCGCAAAGCAGGCAAGGTGCTGGTCAGCACCTTTACGATTACACTTCAGGAACAGCTGGTCAATAAAGACATTCCGTTTTTGGCAAAGTGCATACCCAGCAGCTTTACAGCGGTTTTAGCAAAGGGCAGGGGCAATTACCTTTGCAAAAGGAGGCTTGAATTTGCCATACGCAGACAGCAGGGTTTGTTTGACAATTGGGGCGCAGAACTTTCGACGCTGAATAGCTGGGCCTCCCAGACGAAAGACGGGTCACTCAGTGACATTGATTTTGTGCCGAGAAATTCGGTCTGGGATGCTGTCAAAAGCGAACATGGCAACTGCAGGGGGCGTAAATGCCCGCATTTTCGTGATTGTTTTTACTGGCGAGCGAGGCGTCGGCTGGAGAACGCTGATATTATTGTGGCCAATCATGCGTTGATGTTCAGTGACCTTGTGCTGAAAGAAGAGGGGGCTTCGGTTTTACCGGATTATCGCTTTGTGATTATCGATGAGGCTCATAATATCGAACATGTAGCCGAAGAGCATTTCGGAATAAATATCAGCAACGGCAATATCAAATATTTGCTTGACGGTCTTTACAGTCCGCGAACGCATAAAGGCCTTTTGGCATACAGCAAAGCAGACAGGGCCATTGACATTGTCGGCAGGACCGGTGTTGCAGCAAAAACATTCTTTAAAAGGGTTGAGGATTGGTATGAGGCGACAAAAGATCATACTAACGGGAAATGTTACAACAATTTTATTGATGACACGTTGTCAGGATATTTAAAGGAGCTGGAGGCAGAATTGGCCAAGCTGGCAAAGGGATCCCGCGATGAAGATGAGAAATTCGAGGTCATTCGCTTTTTTGACAGGTGCAGGGTTTTGACAGAAGATTTAGATAGTTTTATGTTACAAAAGCAGGCTGATTACGTCTATTGGGTTGAGGTAGAACGTAACAAGCGGTCGTCAGTCAGTATGAGAAGTGCTGCTGTGGATGTCGGCCCTGATGTGAAAAGATGTCTGTTCGACAAATATGAAT
>Ga0209777_10007037_pt1 | contig 12566 bp, 13 predicted proteins | sample FrelakmetHBP12HB_FD_187147 | JGI IMG/M metagenome (GOLD analysis project Ga0209777, IMG submission 187147) | Freshwater lake sediment microbial communities from the University of Notre Dame, USA, for methane emissions studies -HBP12 HB (SPAdes)... | ecosystem: Environmental > Aquatic >... | reverse complement strand
GAGACCAGCGGCGGCCCCAGTTGATCACGCGATCAATGGTTGTCGTGATATATCCCGGCCCGAATACCGTTTCTAATCCCACTCGAGGGCCCCCTTCTTCCAGATGTAAACAAGGCCCACCGTAAGTATGCCGACAAAAACCAACATTTCCCAGAAAATAAAAAGCCCTCCCCATGAAGCGATCGCAGAACGGTAGATAACCGCCCACGGCACGAGGAAGACCGTCTCAATATCGAACAGCACAAACACCAGGGCTATCAGATAAAACTTCACCCTGAAACGGCTGCGCGCATCACCCACGGGGTCAATGCCGCATTCATAAGGGTCCAGTTTCACATGACTCGGGCGCTGGGGGCCGAAAAGGTGCGATATCAGGACAAAGACAATCGCCAGTCCCGCCGCCATTATAATCAGAACCGCTACTGCAAAATATTCTGAAAGCATCCTTAGCTAAACCCGATTTGATTAAAATATTATGGACAACCTATTCCGTCCATTTCGGCGCCTTCAGCTTGATATTCGCTGAACGCTTCCCCCTCCCCCCGGCCGAAATTGCCTTTTTCGTAAAAAGTGGAAAGAAATGTAGATAGTAGAAAACGGTTTGTCAAGTGCTGGAGAAAATTATTTCTAATTCCCGCTTCTAAAGCGGATGTCGAGGGCATTTATGCCAGACGCAACAAGAAGATTCGCGCGCCATGTATAAATGACTTTTTATTCCCTTTCGATGATGGCGCCGTTGTCGGTAAGGATTTGCTGAAGATTTTTTACTGACACCTTTCGGGGAGCGATTTTTTCCCTGGCTGCGATATGCGCGGCCGTTCCGGCCGCCTGGCCGGTGGCCATACATATTGCGATAGTGCGGGCGGACGCGAGGGCCTTGTGGGTGGCGGAGAAGCATCTTCCTGCGGCGAGCAGGCCGTCCACTTTTTGAGGAATGAGGCAACGGTAAGGGACCTGATAAAATTTCCCCGGCGGGCATTCTATCCATTCGGTTTTGCCGCCCGCGATGTGATCCTCAATGGGCCATGAATTTGCGGCGACGGCGTCGGGGAATCGGCCTGCGTTGATTATATCGTTTTCGGTCAAGGTGAATTCGCCGAGTATAGTGAGGGTTTCTCGCACCCCTATGCGTGGGGCGACATGGCTCACATAAGATTCCTTGAAGCCGGGCACAATCTCGCGCACAAATCGCGCCACTTCGTCAACCTGCCGCCTGCCTTCTATCTCGGCGAGGGTAAGCTGATCCGGCTCGGCGGCGTCGGCAGGGGGATCGTCGCGGCCGCCCACCGTTATTCGCGTTGCGGCCACCTGCGCTTCACGCGGCCTCATGGTGGGGATCAGCGCTCCCTCGCGGCGGGGCAGGCGGTATTCGGGATCGTCCCAGTGCTCGTCAAGCAACTTGGCGAACAGGCCGGGGTTCCTCCAGAGGACCTCCGCCGAATCGGCGTTCGCCATTGAAAACATCATGGACGGGTACATTATATGTTCGCCGCGGCGCAATTCCGCTCCGGCCGACCGGGCCACTTCCGCGTCGCCCGTGGCGTCAACGATCACGGACGATTTTATCGCGCGCAGGCCCCCAACCTGATGAATCACAAGCCCCGCTGGCTTACCCACGCCAGCTATAACACCAATAACGCGCGCATGGAGAAAGAGGCGAAGGTTTTTCTCCGCCATCGCCATCTCGTCGCACTCGCGGGCGAAAGCCCATGGATTAAATGGGATGACCGAGCTTCCCTTGAAGGGGAAAGGGCCGGCAGCCGAGCCAGAATTTTTGAGGCTTTGGACGATTTCTTCCGCAACCCCGCCTACGATGCGGCGCATTTTCCCGCCCGGCTCGACCCAATGCATACCGCAAACGGTGGACACGCCGCCGGGTCCTGCATTTCCTCCAAGCAAGCCCTCTAACTCGATGAGGGCCACATGGCTGCCGAGCCGGGCCGCCGATATGGCCGCGGCAAGGCCCGCCGCGCCTCCGCCGGCCACCGCCACGTCAAATTCGCCCGCGACCGGCGCATCGAGCGCGGGAAGTCGAATCGTTTCCATCGCTTATCTACTCGCGGAGCTTATCAGCACCTCGATCAGGCGCTGCAGGCCCCGGAGCGCATCGGGACGGCGCAATATCGCCTCGAGGATGGTTAAGGGATTTATGAGAAGTTTCGTGCGATTGACCACATTTCCGCAGGCGGGGCACGCCTGCGCCGTGTACTTGAGCGCCTCATGGCAGGATTCGCAGATGATGACGCGGCTCTTGCACGCCGAGCAATCGAGGATCGGCTGGATGGGCATCGAGGGAAGCGCGAGACTGAACAGCGTGAATTGCTTTAGGATGCGGTTGAAGCGCTGTTCGGTCGCCATCTTGGGGTTTTCAATCGCTCCCGCCCTCCTCCCGCAGTAGGGACATTGCATCAGAGGCACGTAGCAGCGGGGACATACGTGCGCATTTTCTGGCAACGGATTATCGCACAGCGGGCACTTTTCATAAACCGGCTCATCGGCTTCAATCATTTTTTCAAGGGGCGAAGCCGGCCGGGGCATCTCGACCTTTTCAGGCTCTTCGGAAAAGGAGCGCTCCTTCTCCCGTGCCATACGAAACTGCTCGATAATCTTCCGGCGGTCTGCGTCGCCGCCATCTTGGGCGGCGGCGGGCGCTTCTTCAATGGGAGGCGGAGGAGAAACAGGCGCGGTCGCCTTTTTAGCGGCTGGTTTTCCTTTTCTTTGGGGCGATTTGCGAGATGCCGAAACGTGAGCATGTTCAGCAGGCGGTTTAGCCGCAGTTTTTTTCGGTTTTTGCGCCGGTTTTGGCTTGGACACTGCGCGTTTTTCTATGATCTTACCCGTTTTGGCAGCCGTTTTAGCAACCGGTTTGGGCTTCTCTTTGTCTTTTGCTGGCCCTTGCTTGACAGAAGCGGGTTTTCCTGAGGGGGGCGAGCCAAAGAGGTCGTCCGGGAGGAGTTTCTTATCCATGGAGAATTACCCCCTCTCACCCAACCGACGCAGGACTTCGAGGGTGAGTTGCTGATAATCTTCCGCACCCCTGCCCTCTTCGCCTTCATACTGAAATGCCGTTGTGCGGCGGGCGGGGGATGCCTTCAGCTTGGTGTTGATGCGTATGGGCGTCGGGAAGACCATTTCGCCGAACCTTCTTTTCAGAAGGTCTTCGGCCTCTAAGGTCATTCTCTCGCGCGGATCGTACATCGTGATGAGATATCCCAGCACCTGGAACCTGGCGTTGTGCTCATTTCGCAACCCTTGTAGGGTGTCTTCGAGAAGTTTGAGGCCGAGAAGCGGGAGGTATTCGGCGGTGACGGGCACTATCACCCGATGGCACGCGAGGAGCGCGTTCAGGGTCACCATCCCCAGATACGGCGCTGTGTCTATGATGACAAAAGAAAATTTTTTAAGCGCCGCGTCGCGAAGCGCCTCCTTCAAAACCTTCTCGCCGTCTCTCTGCCTCGCCAGCTTTCTCTCGACGTTGCTCAGGGTTTCTTTCGACGGCGCAAGCATCATCTTTTCAGTACCCGTTTTCACAATTATATCGGAGATGCCCGCCTCACCATTAAACACCTCCGTCACGCTCGCCTGATCGGAGAGCAGCGGCCCATAGAGGCCGTGAGTCGCGCTCGCCTGAATATCCAGGTCAACGAGCAGGGTGGTGTATCCCTCGCGAGCGAGGCCCGCCGAGAGGTTTATTGCGGTGGTTGTCTTCCCCACCCCGCCCTTCTGGTTTGCAACACTGATTACTATCATGCTTTGTTAAGAATACCCGAATTTTTAAACAAAACAAAACCTGTGAGCTGTAGGGGCGACCGGCCGGTCGCCCCTACAATCAGGATATTCATGCGATTATCAGTAAGATAAGGCACGTTCCCGATCACCGCAACCGATTTGGCGGGATACCGGATGCATTAAGCGTTTATTTCGGCAATGGCTTATAAATCTCAAACAAGACAAACGGATGCTTTTCGCGGCGCTCGATCTTCGCCACGGTGTCGTTGGCCTCGGGCGTGCCAATGCGCCTCAGCGCCAGCGCCGCCGCCCCCCGGACGGCCCAATCCCCGCTCGCGAGAAGCGGGATAACGGCATGAACGGACTCTTCGCATGGGATTCCGCCGATCGCCTGGAGCGCCGCGATTACAACCTCCGGATTGCCCGATTGCAGCGATTTCTCGAGGGCGGGAAGCGCCGGCCTGCCGATGGAGGCCAGTGCAATCGCCGCGGAATAGCGGACAACGTAGGTGTCGTAAAGGAGCGCCGCCAGTGCGTCAACGGCCGCCGGGTCGCCTATATGCCCGAGGGCGATAGCCGCCGCCCTTCGCACTGCGTCCTCGGGATCGGCTGTCGCGGCGATCAGCGGGATTGTTGCTTCAACGTTTTTTTGTGTTCCCAGGCTTTTCGCGCATGCCGTCCTGAGATGCCAATCGGAGGATTTCAACCCTTCGAGAAGGGCTGGCACGACTCTGGCGTCATGAATATCTCCCAGCGTCAAGGCCGCCCGGTAGGCCACCTCCGGATCGTCCCCCCGCATCGCCGCTATCAGGTAAGGCGCGGCGGGAGATCCTATACCGGCAAGCGCGCCCATTGAAACGTTCACCTCGAGGATATTCATTGCGCCGAGGTGTGGAATGAGCGAAGGGACCGCCTTCTCACCCAGCCCGACTATCTGCTTTTGTATTTCCACCCGCTTCTCTTCCGGAATCCATGCGTTGCCTGCTTCCTTGAGCAGCGCCTCGACGCGCTTAGATACTTCGTCGGCCACTGCGATCGTGAAAAGTCCGAAAAGGCACGATATGAGCAGGATTATCGGGGATTTCCCTCTTATCACTCTTCCCATCGAATTTTCCCCTTGCCGTCAACGCCAACGCCCGCTTCCCTGCCCGTCCAGATCGAATCGTTTCTGCCGGGGCCGGCGTACGAGTCGTTTCCGCCCGCATCTATGAAAATGCCCACGCTTGGGAATTCCCGCGCTATTTCGCCGCCTCCTTGCGTACGATCCCCGGGGGCGATGTATTTATCGTCGCCGGAGCCGTCCGCGAATATCCCGATGCCGTTCGCGCTGCCCGCGCCTTGCGACAGCCATTCTGCGGTGTACGTGTCATTACCGACGGCATCGTATAAAACGCCCACCGCCAGATCGTGGCCAACCCCCTGGGCAACCCCCCATGCCACATAATTATCGTCCCCTTCGAGGTCAACCAGACCCCCGACCGATAGATGCACGCCCGCACCCTGACAATAACGCCGCGCAATGTACCGGTCGTTGCCTTTCAGGTCTATCAGGCCTCCCAGCGCATACCAGTAACTCGATCCCTGCCCGAAATAATCCGCCTCGTAGGTGTCATTTCCCTCGCCGTCCACCAGCAAGCCGATCCCACCCGACGCTATCGGCCTTAACCCCATCCCGAACCCTTGCGCGAAACTCTGATAATATTTGCCCTCCTCGCGGTGATCGCGAAGCATCGCGCCCGTGAAATAGCTGTCCGCGCCCTTATAATCGAGCAGAAGCCCCGCGCCTCCGGTAAGACCATACCCCTGCGCGTTCTCCCCTGCTTCGTAGCGATCGTTGCCCTCGTGGGCGATCAGCATGCCCACGCCGATAAAACCCGCGCCCTCTGTAAAAATGCGCCCCTTGAAGCTGTCGTTTCCGCCCATATCCTCAAGGACCCCAACCCCGAAAAAACCTGCGCCAAGCGAATAGTCCCCGCCGATGTAGGTGTCATTCCCACCCGCGTCGAGCAGAATATCAATGCCGAAATATCCCGCCCCAAACGAGGGCCGGTTTCGGCCCACGTAAATATCGTCGCCTCCGAGGTCAATGGTCAGCGAAACGCGCCCGAATGAATCCCCCTCATTCTTGTTTTGCGCCGCATCATACAAATACCGGTCGTTTCCGCCGAAATCCACGAGGATGGATGCGTCGCCCTTGTGTGTATCGTCCGTGGCGCCGCTTATTTCTATCGCTCCGCCCGGCGTTTCCCATTTGTAGTGGAACCGTTTTTTCTTGACCTCGGCCTTCCTCAGGATTTCAAAAGCGCGTTCATCCGCGTCGAGCGCTATCCGGCCCGCCGCCATGAGCTTCGCTCGGTCAACCTTGCCCGCCACGGCGACGAAGCGCTGAAATTCCTTGTCCGGCATATCCTCATCCTCACTGACAACCGCCAGGGCTTTTTCGCGTAAAAAGGCTATTTCCTGGGGGGTGAGTTTTTCAAAGGCGGCGACAAATTCAGCGGCGGCGGCCCTGCGACCGTTTACGAGAATGGCAAAGGCTTTTCCCGAACCGGTGGGTATGGCGCCATCGGCATCGAGTTTCTCTATCTCCGAAAGCGCCTCAGCCTCCTCGGTCGCCAGATGTAAGGGAGCAGCGCCTGCCGGGGCCGTTCCCCCATCCGGTCGTAGGGACGACCGGCCGGTCGCCCCTACAGGATTCTCGTAAATCTGAGAGACAATGAAATCATAAGCGCCGATGGTGTTCGACCCCACAAGCTTTTCACCGGCGCTCTTTAAATACGGAACGGTTTTAAGCGGATGCGCGAGAAGATCGTCCACGATTTTCAGGCGAAATGGGTCTCGCTGAGCAAAATCCTTGCGATAGCCCAGGTCATCGCGCTTCATCCCTATGGCATGAAGCGCCACGTCGAGAAGGTCCTCATGGGAATCCCCCAGCTCAAATGGCGCATAAAGCAACCGAAGGGCCGACCCTTCCCCTCCAACCCGCCGGATCCGGGCGCAACCAATGGCGGCAAGCGCGAGGAGCAAAATTATCCCCCATCTGAAATTGCGCATCATAAAAACTTCGGCATACGGCCCAGCCATTTTTTTGCCAGACGAAGTACGAATATCGGCCCCACGGCCAGAATCAGCCAGACCCAATCCAAGCCGCTTTTAGGGTCTTCCATCGAGCAGCCGCAACCGCTGCCTCCACCGCCCTCCTTTAGCAGCAGGTCAGGATGGGGCGGAGCGTAATTAACAACGCAATTGATGGAGGTTATGGGCGCCTCGCTTGTTACCGCGATTGTCTCGGCGGCGGCGAAAACCGCGCTTGGCGGCGCAGCATCGGCGAAACTTGTTAACTGATGGTTGTTGTAAAGCACAGGATTGTATGATGTCTGCACGTTTTGATAATACGGCGCCAGAGTGGATGGATACATTATCGGCTCGCATAGCGCCTTGTACGATTGCCCCGTGGGAACCCACTGAATGCTGTAGTTTCCATCCGGGCCGGACACGGAAGCGACGAGGGGGACTCCGGTAGCCGAATCCAGCAGCGTAACGTGCGTTCCGAAAATTGGCCCCGTGTTATTCGTCACCGTTCCCGTTACGGCGCCTTCCGGTGTCGCGGAACTGTTGGGATATATCGCCGATATGCCCGATTTATCGTCCTGTTTGAGGTTTTCCTGGTCCATGCCGGGCACGGCCGCGAAAAACATCGTGGCGATAATGGACGGCGTCAAGGCATTGCCGACATAAGCGACCATGCTGTGATCGAGACCGATCACGTGGCCGATCTCATGGGTCGCAATGCCCTGAAGGCTCTGGTAATTTGCGGCTGTGGAATCGAAAAAATTGAACCTGCTCGCGTTAAACCTTATATCGGAATCCAGGATGCTTCCGTCGATATCGTAAAATGTTGTGGTAAGCGCGATTACATTTCCGGACAGGTCGGGATCGTTTTCGACAAACAGGAGCAGATTTATTGAGTCGCTGCCCGCGGTCGTCTGGGCGCTGTCGCCGCCATTTAAAAAAGCAATTGAAGTGGTAGGCACGGACTCCCATGTCCCGAAGGAGTTATCAAAGAGGGTATGGCATTGATCCTGATTCGCAGCGGCGACGTTGAATGCGCAGTTCAGGTGATAAATGACCTGTGTGGCGTTTGCATGGGCGCCATCGTTGGCCGCGAAATCCCAAGCCAATCTGACGCCCTGGTCTGTTTTCTCGAAAATATATCCGAACGCGCTCGCCGAAACCGCGCAAATCAAGAGGGCAATTATCGCCATTATTCGCTTTTTCATGGCCGCTCCGCCTTCAGCGCAGCGATGATGCGCGCCTCCAGGTCTTCAAGGGGGGCATAATTAGGCTCGCCGGCGCTTCTCGCCCATTTCCTGCCCGTCTGGAGATCCGAAATGACATCGTATTTGCCCTGATGGAAGCCCACAACGCGCCAGTCGCGGATGGGGTGCGGCTCGAGAAGCAACAGCGCCTCCTGCCCCACCTCGAACCTCGGCGAACCGGCGACATACATCCCCACCCCGCCCACTTCGCCGCCCAGCGTCCTGATCGTAAGCGGCGATATGGCCTTCCCCTTGAGCGTCCGGTTCACGGCTACCGACACCTCCGTGATGATGTACCGGTGATTCTCGTCCCACCGTGAACTTTTGTCCACAACAACGCCTTCCACCACCAGCGACGCGCCCTGAGTCATTTGCGCCAGAGACATTTTGACAACCGTTGTCCCAAGCGTTACGGTTGCCGGCATGATCGCAATCGCCGCGCAACCGAGCAACAAGAAAAACATCCGATTCCTGAACTGCATTATCAGTTACCTCCCCAGCCGATCTCTGAGCTTATTTTGAAACGCATGGTTTATGCGGGCACTCTCACACCCTTGCGGGACGCCCCCGCAAAACCTGATATATTGTGTGTCATTTATCGCAGGATATGTTGAATTGAAGCGTTTAACGGTATATGATACCCTTCCAAATTCATATTATACATTCGGTTATCAAGGCTATCAAACCAATGAGCGATTTGCAGGCAATAAAGGGTTTCAAGGATCTGCTGCCGGGGGAGGCGTCGCAATGGCGCGTCATCGAGGCGGCAGCGCGAGAGGTTCTCGATGCCCATGGATACCGCGAAATTCGACCGCCGGTGCTTGAGTACACCGCGCTTTTCAGCCGCTCGATCGGGCAATCCACAGACATCGTCGAGAAAGAGATGTTCACGTTCGAGGATCGCGGAGGCCACTCGATATCGCTGCGGCCCGAGGGCACAGCGGGCGTTGTCCGCGCATACATCGAGCACGGCTTATTTAAATCCAATCCCAAGTCGAAGCTGTATTATATAGGCCCCATGTTCCGCCGGGAAAGGCCTCAGAAGGGGAGGTTGCGGCAATTTCATCAGATCGGAGCTGAGGCGTTCGGGATTCCCGGCGCGCTGGTTGACGCGGAGCTGATCATGATTGAAACAATGATCTTCGAGCGGCTCGGCGTCCGCGACCTCGATCTCGTTATAAACTCATTGGGCTGCAGAAATTGCCGCCCGGCGTACCGTGAAAAGCTCGTGAATTACCTGAAATCACTCCCTGCGGAGATGTTCTGCACGGATTGTCAAAGGCGCCGCGAGACGAATCCCATGAGGGTGCTCGATTGCAAGAACGAGGGATGCCGCGCCGCCGTCGAAAAGGCGCCAGACATCTTCAATGACCTCTGCAACGATTGCCGCGAACATCATTCTAAGCTGAAAAATTACCTTCGTATTTCCGGCTTGGAAGCATATAATTTTAAACACATTTTTAATGTAAAATTTGAGACCAATTGGAGACTAATGCGGGGTCTCGATTATTACACCCGCACTGCCTTCGAGTTCCTTTCGCCAAACCTCGGGGCGCAAAGCGCCGTCGCGGCGGGCGGCAGATACGACAACCTTGTCGAGGAACTTGGCGGCCCGCCCACACCTGGTGTAGGGTTCGCAATAGGTATAGAACGGCTCATGCTCTTAATCCCCGAAGCAACTCACGAAAAGCATCCTGATATCTTTTTAATTTTTATTGAAGGAGGGTGGAATTTTGCACTAGTCCTATCAAAAGGTTTAAGCGATAGAGGAATAAGCATAGAAATGGGACACGATGTGACCCGCGGCCTCAAGGGACAAATGAAGCAAGCAAATAATTCCGGCGCGAAATTCGCGCTGATATTAGGCCCGAGAGAACTAGAAACAGGCTATGCAATTCTTCAAAACATGGAACCCGGAGTGAAAGAACCTCCTATGCCAATAGAGATAACACCTGATTTAATAGATATGGTAGAAAATATTAGAGGTAAGGTAGAAGATAAGAAGAAAAAATCTCAGCGATAAACATCTTTCCTATGCCCGATCGCTAATATAGTTACAGTTTTTAACTCTTCGGTTATTTCATAAATAATCCTATATGCACCGACGCGGACTCGGAAGCTGGTACTATCGCGTAATTGAATACTTCCAATGAATTTCGGTTCTTCCGAAAGTTGAATCATCTTTTTTCGTATTCGGATTTGAATTTCCTTCGGCAGTTTTCTGAAATCCTTCTCTGCTGATCTCACAATCCGCACTATGTAAGCCATAAATCAAGACTCTTCATCATTCAATTCTTTAAGAAATTCCTCCAACGGTCTGGACGGTTCCTTTCTTCTCTCTTCCGCGACGGCGAGGTCCATAAGGTCTTCCCTCATGCGGCGGTCTTTGATCAAACGCATGATAAAGAATTCCCGTTCTTTTTTAGGGAGTTCGCGGAAACTTTTCCAGACATTGTTCGCAGAGAGTTGAGAACTCATCGTAAATTCTCCCTTTGACTCGATCCCGGCTTATTTCTCCGCCAGAAGGCCGCCGATGATCGCGCCGGCTATGAGGGCGATTTCGAGGAGAGCCAGGTGTATAAAAATGTACGTTCCGGCCACCACGCCGATCCCCGCTGCTATCGGCCCGAGAAGCGGCCCCATAAAAAGAAAGAGGATAAGGAATACGACAACGCCCACCACCGCCATCGGCAGCAGCGCCGCCTGGAAGGCATGGCTCACGTCGCCCGCCCTTTTGCCCCCGACGTACCCCGCGATGAGAGGCCCGAATCCCGGCAGCCAGAAAAGAAGCAGGCTTATAATTATCATCCACGCCGAAGGCCCTAAAATGCTGGGTTCTTTGTCCACGATAAAACCTCTCCTTCTCAATAAAAAGCCGGGCGCCGGCCCGGCCACGAGGTTCCCATTCTCCCGTCAGGCGCCGGATTTCGACGGGAGAGTACTTTCCTTGATACGGACCTTGCCATCGGCTATTTCACGAAGAGAAGTTATAATTTCCTTATTTCGTGGCTTTTCGATCAGGGGTTTCGACCCCTTCAGCATCTGCTTGGTGCGCTTTGACGCAAGGATCACCAGCGCAAATCGGTTCTCCACTTTCTGCAAACAGTCTTCTACGGTTACCCGCGCCATCTAAAACCTCCTGACCTGAATTTTTTTATCCTTTAAACTTTTCCACATTAACGCCCGAATAATTATAACATTTCCTCCCGGTGTTTTCAAGCGAGCAAGCCGTTTCCCGTTGACACTCGGGTTTAAGCATGTTATTTTATTCCAAGTTTCAGGGGGAGAATGAGCTATGAACGACCGCCGAATTATGCCCGATGACGCTGGATACAGATGTCTTCTGCTTCCTGCGCTCCTGCGCCTGTAGGGCGCATTACAATTTCTCCAGGACCGGTTTTGCAATTTTAATGTAGTGTAAAATTTATTTTTTTAGGAGGCTCCCTGTGGAAGCCAAGTACGATCACAAGCGCATCGAGGCCCGCTGGCAGAAATACTGGGCCGAAAACAAGCTGTTTGAAGTAGACGAGTCGAAGCCTGCGGACAAGAAATATTACCTGCTCGAGATGTTCCCCTACCCCTCGGGGCGCATACACATGGGACATGTGAGAAATTACTCAATAGGAGATGTGGTTGCGCGGTACAAGGCCATGCGCGGCTTCAACGTCCTCCACCCCATGGGCTGGGACGCCTTCGGGCTGCCCGCCGAAAACGCCGCCATCGAGCACGGCGCGCACCCCGCCAAATGGACCCGCGAAAACATCGCCCGCATGAGGGAGCAGCTCAAGCGCATCGGGCTTTCCTACGACTGGAGCCGTGAGATCGCCACATGCGACCCGGAATATTATAAATGGGAACAGTTGGTATTCATACAAATGCTGGAGCGGGGACTCGCTTACAAAAAGAAGGCCTCGGTCAACTGGTGCCCTTCGTGCAACACCGTGCTCGCCAACGAGCAGGTCGAGCAGGGGCTGTGCTACCGCTGCGAGTCGCAGGTCGAGCAGCGTTCCCTCGAGCAATGGTTCCTCAAGATCACCGACTACGCCGAGGAGCTGCTCGCCTGGTGCGACAGGCTGACCGGCTGGCCCGAGCGGGTGCTCACAATGCAGCGCAACTGGATCGGCAAATCGCGCGGCGCGGAAATAGATTTCCCTCTTGTCGAGCCGGTCGTCGCGGGGGGCGAGCGCTGGGAAAAAATACGAGTCTTCACCACGAGACAGGACACCGTCTTCGGCGCGACGTTCATGAGCCTCGCGCCGGAACACCCCTTGAGCCTCAAGCTTGCCGAAGGGAAAAAGCAGGAAAAAGAAGTAACCGCATTTGTTAAAAAGGTTGCTGCGGTGGAAAAGATAAGGCGGGGCAGCGAAGATTACGAGAAGGAGGGTGTATTCACCGGGGCATATTGCATGAACCCCTTGACAGGCGAGAGAATGCCAATATACGTCGCCAACTTCGTCCTCATGGAATACGGCTCCGGCGCGGTCATGGCCGTCCCCGCGCATGACCAGCGCGATTTCG
>Ga0209777_10007036_pt1 | contig 12567 bp, 10 predicted proteins | sample FrelakmetHBP12HB_FD_187147 | JGI IMG/M metagenome (GOLD analysis project Ga0209777, IMG submission 187147) | Freshwater lake sediment microbial communities from the University of Notre Dame, USA, for methane emissions studies -HBP12 HB (SPAdes)... | ecosystem: Environmental > Aquatic >... | reverse complement strand
CTTCTACGAAAACTACGGTCCCGACGCCATCATCTGCGGCGCGCAGCCGCGCTTCGTGCCGCTCCGGCCGCCGGACTGGAGCTTCGATCCGCAAGAGCTCGCGGCGGCATTCAACGAGCGGACGCGCGCCGTCATCCTCAACACGCCCAATAACCCCACGGGGAAGGTCTTCACGCGCGAGGAACTGGAATGTGTCGCCGCGCTTTGCCGCCAGTGGAACGCCTGCGCCCTCAGCGACGAGATCTACCAGCACCTGGTGTACGACGGCTGGCGGCACGTTTCACTGGCCACCTTGCCGGGCATGCGCGAGCGCACCATCACTATCAACGGCATGTCCAAAACTTATAGCGTTACGGGCTGGCGGGTCGGATACGCCATCGGGCCGCCTGAGATTACGAACGCCATCCGCAAAATGCACGACTTCCTCACGGTGGGCGCTGCGGCGCCCTTGCAAGAGGCCGGGGCGGTGGGTCTGCGCTTCCCGGAAGAGTATTACCGAAAGCTGTGCGCCGATTACCTCGCGCGGCGCGATCGGTTTCTGCCGGCGCTGGAGAACGCCGGGTTCCGTTGCTTCAAGCCCCACGGTTCGTATTTCATCATGACGGACATCTCCGGCTTCGGCTTTCCCAACGACGTGGCCTTCGCGAGTTACCTGGTCCGGGAAATCGGCGTCGCCGTGGTGCCCGGCAGCAGTTTCTACAGCCAAGCCGAGACCGGCAGCCAGCAGGTGCGCTTCACCTTCTGCAAGACGGACGCGACCCTCGACGAAGCCGCCCGCCGCCTGCAAAAACTGAAGGGGTAGGGAAGCCCGCCGGCAGGCGGGGTCCCGGTTGGTGTCGGCCGGAGGGCCACCCCGACAAGGTCAGGGCAGGTTCCGGCCCGACGATCCTCAACAGGTAGGCGCCCGCTCCCGGCCTCTGGGATGCGCGCATCCAAAGGAGCTCCGATGGAGGAATATCCTCGATTTGATCTCGCCGGGCAGGTGGCGCTCGTGACGGGTGCGGCGCGGGGCCTGGGGCGCGCGATTGCGCTGGCCCTGGCTCACGCCGGCGCCGACGTGGCGCTCGGCTTGCGCGACGTAAACACGGGGGGCGGCCTGGCGCGCGAGATTGAAGCCGCAGGCCGCCGCGCCTTGCCGCTGCAAATGGACGTGACGCGCCTCGAACAAGTCTCCCGCGCGGTGGACGAGGTGATGCGGCATTTCGGACGGCTCGATATCCTGGTCAATAACGCCGGGGGAGGGTTTAACAATCTCGCGCAGGATGTGCCCGAGGAGGAGTTTGATCAGACCCTCGCCTTGAATCTGAAGGGGACGTTTTTCGCCAGCCAGGCTGCTGGGCGCGTCATGATTCGGCAGAATCGCGGCTGCATCGTCAACATGAGTTCGCAGGCGGGTTTTGTGGCGTTGCCGACCGAATCGGTGTATTGCATGACCAAGGCCGCCATCGCGCACCTAACCAAATGCCTCGCCATCGAGTGGGGGAAGTACAACATTCGTGTGAACGCCGTCGCGCCTACGTTTATTCTCACCCCGGGCACCGAACCGGCGCTGGCCGACCCTGCCTTTCGCGCCGACACCCTCGAGCGAATTGCCGCGCTGCACCGGATCGGCGAGCCCCCGGAGGTCGCCGGGGCGGTCGTCTTCCTGGCTTCGCCGGCGGCCTCGCTCATCACCGGTCACACCATCCTCATCGACGGCGGCTGGACGGCCCGATGATTCGGCAGCAAGCGCCATAACCTTCTGCGAAGTGATTGAGGTCTCAGCACGTCCATGAGCCTTGAATTCCGGCCGGCTACGGTTTCGAAAACGACTAACCCGCCGATGCCCTACACGCTGACGATTTTTGTCGGCGCCTTCCTGCTCTTTGCCGTGCAACTGCTGCTGGCCAAGTACTTCTTGCCGTGGTTCGGCGGCGCGCCTGCCGTATGGACCACCTGCATGCTTTTCTTTCAAACGCTGCTTCTGGCCGGTTATGCCTATGCGCACGGGCTTGCCCATGGGTCTAGCCCGAAGGCGCAGAGTGTTCTGCATGTTTCTCTCCTGCTCGTCGCGCTGGCGCTGCTGGTTTACCTCGCGTTTGTGTGGCCGACACCGCTCACGCCGGGCGCGGGATGGAAACCGCAAGGAGCTGAGCAGCCCGTCCGGAGCTTAATCGCGCTTCTTGCTGTGAGTGTCGGGCTGCCCTACTTCGTTCTCTCGACGACGGGACCGCTTCTCCAGGCTTGGTTCGCGCGCACTCATTCGCACGAAACTCCTTACCGGCTTTACGCCGTATCGAATCTGGGCTCTTTCCTGGCGCTTTTGAGCTATCCGTTCCTCGTGGAACCATGGTTGACGCTGAAGATGCAGGCGCGTCTCTGGTCGCTGGGTTTCCTTGGCTACGCGATGGCATGTGGGTATTGCGCCCTGCAAGCCGGAGGGAAGAAAACCTCGGAGGGCCTATCGTTACTGCGCGACGGCAAGGGCGAAGGCGGCAGGGAAACTCGTGTTGAGCCAAACAAGCCCGGCCTGCGAAGCTACGCGCTCTGGCTAAGCCTGGCGGCGTGTGGGTCGGTCATGTTTCTCGCCTCGACGAACCAGATCTGTCAGGACATTGCTGTCGTCCCCCTCCTCTGGATTCTGCCGCTCAGCCTATATCTGCTCTCTTTCGTCATCTGCTTCGAAAAGCCAGATTGGTATTCGCGCCGTGTCTTCCACCCGGCGTTTGGACTGGCCCTGTTCGCGGCTTGTTATGTACTTAACGGAGGCGCGTTCCGCAGTATTATCGGTCAGGTTGCAGTCTATTCGTTTGCCTTGTTCACGTGTTGCATGGTGTGCCATGGAGAACTGTATCGGTCGAAACCCAGTGCACGTTTCCTCACTTCGTTCTATCTGATCATGGCCGTCGGCGGCGCCCTCGGAGGGGTCTTCGTCGCGCTGATCGCGCCTCACCTTTTCAGATCGTTCTGGGAATATCAGTTTGGATTGTGGGGATCAGCGCTGCTCATGTTTATAATTCTCATGCGGGACAAGAGTTCCTGGCTCTACTGTAGCAAGTTCGGAATGGCTGGCCTCGCCGTGGGCGCAGCGTTCTTACCCGCCTGCGCCGCGTTGGCCTCACCCCAGAAGATGAGCCTCTCCGACATGACCCCCTTCGTGGCGGTGTTGTTGGCGGCCATCTTGCTGGCTCGCAGGAGTCAAACGGGTTTTGATGCTAGTCGGGCGCGAGCCGTTCCGCTTTTCTGCGGTGCCTCGTTAATTATCCTCGGCGCGGCTTTTTTCTTCATCGCGCGCAGCCAGATGAAAGGCTCCATGCTGGTAGTACGTAACTTCTACGGCGTGCTCACCGTAGGTGAGCAGAACGCCGACCAACCCGACAGGCGAGCGTACAGGCTCATTCACGGTCGCGTTGTGCATGGGTTTCAGTTTCGCGCGGAGGCCAAACGGGGTTTACCCACCGGCTATTTTGGGGCGACGAGCGGCGTGGGGGTGGCCTTGCTGCGCCTTGAGCAGGACGCAGCGAGATCGGCGGACGGTGGGGGCCTCCGCATTGGCATCGTCGGCTTGGGAGTGGGCACCTTGGCGGCTTACGCTAAAGCTGGGGATTATGTTCGCTTTTACGAGATCAATCCTGAAGTCGTGCGCATTGCACGGGACTCGGGGTATTTCACTTACCTGCGGAACTGCCCCGCCAAGCTCGACGTGATCCTGGGCGACGCTCGCCTCTCGATGGAAGACGAATTGCGCCGGAAAGAACCCCAGCAATTCGATTTGCTGGCCATTGACGCCTTCACCGGCGACGCGATTCCCGTTCACCTTCTTACCCAGGAAGCGTTCCGGGTTTATCTGGATGAGATTCGAAATCCCCATGGTGTACTTGCCATCCACATCAGCAATGACTACCTCGACTTGAGCCCTGTCCTCAGGGGAGTTGCCGAGCATTTTGGGCTCAGATACCTATCGATCCATACGAGCGGAGACGGAAACGTCGTCAGTGAGAGCATTTGGGTACTGCTTTCCCAGGATGGGAAGTTGCTCGACTCCCTCTCAAATTCGAAGGAAAGCAATTCGAACGAAGCGCATCGCCCTGGCGTCCGCTTTTGGACCGACGATTACAGCAACCTTTTCCAGGTTCTGAGATGGTGACGCCAAAGGCCACACCCACGCGCCGCCGTAGTATCGTCTATAAGCCATGGGAAGCCTCCTTCGCCCGGTCGGGCCGCGGCAAGGATGTCACTACGGTTCCGCGCGGCTTGTCATGTGCCTCATGGAAAAGCTGCCCCAGGTACTCAACGCGCCAGACTGGCCACGCCCGAGATTGCCTGTAGAGATAAAGCTTGACTTTTCCCGAACTTCTGGCATCATATGAGTGCAATTCGCTGGTCCTTGAGATCAGCTATTCCCTAACCGAGGGCCATAATTTCGGTAGAGCGGGCTGGAGACGGCCCGCTCGAATTGTTTAGGGCCAGACCCTACCCAAAAGCTCTCTCTGCGATATCCGCTCTCTTGGAAATACGGTGACCACTTGGCGTATTGTTCCGATCACCTGACAAATCAACACGCGGAACTTCGGCTCCGCCTCAGTTCCGAAGTTTCTTAGGAAGGCTTCGTCTCCCCGCCCGAGCACTTGCCAATTGAGATGAATGGAATTGGGGTTTGTGGCTATTTCCGCCGCCCACGAAAGCTCGGCTGTCCTTTGTGGGTCAAACCTGCTTGCCACAAACTGGATTCTTCCGTCTCTGATGTTTCGAAGCGTCAGGCGCGCATTGCGCGGTTCCTCGCGGTGCTTGTTCTTCAACTGGATGAGGTGCGGAAAGTTCTCTGCCAAGAAGCGCACGCGGTAGCCTCGCGGGTCCAGCAGTTTCACTCGGCATAGATTTCGCTCGTACCACTCGAGCGTCTCAAGGATCGAGTCCAACGGTAATAGCGCAGGGGGTCCGACCACGGACCCTACATTAACAAAACTGACCGCTGATGTTCCATCTCTCATGCCGAACGTCTCTCCAAGTTGATAGTCGTCCATCCCTCTAGTCTGATGCGGCACCGAGAACTTCGGATCTGGTCTCGGTCCACCCTTCTCGATTCCACTCGTGGATCGCCGAAATCCAACGGACGTTGAGCACACGCCTCCTGCAAGACAAGCCAACCTATTGAATTACCGGGGGTTACGCTTGCGCGGGTTTCTCGACCGGCCTGTGAGCTTCCTTAACTACCTCACTACCTTAATTGTAATGTGCCTTTCGGCGCTTGTCAATAGTAAGTTTCCGAACCAGGGCTGAAAACCGCGAAATTACTTCTTGAGGCCTGTATTTGGAGAGATCGATGCGTCGTTCGGATATCCCAGGTTTGCGCAAGGCCAACACAGAATGTCGCCTCCCTGGGCGCTCGACACGGCGGATAAACGTCTTGCTTACTGGATCGGCATCTCGAAGCTCGGTGCGGCGCCGGTAACGATGTAGTTGACCATGGCGTCGAGCAGGTCGGTGGCGTAGGGGTCGGAGCCGTAGGTTGTGGCGAGAGAATACGTGCAGATCAATAGAGTGCCTTTGCCGGATTTGGCCTGCACCAGCGTTCCCACGTTAGAGTGGATCCAGCCGTAGAAAGCGCCGGCAAGCACATCATTGAAATTCTGGGCAGGGATACCCTTCACGACGGCGGCGGGGGTGGCGGCCTGCGATTCGAACCCCGCCAGAGTGTCGAAACCCGTTCTAGAAAACACCGGATGGCTTTTGCGGACCCAGAGGAAATCGGAGATCCAGTTGCCGTCGAAATCTCCGCCGGAGCGCGGAACAATCTCGATTCCCGGGGCCAGCGTTTGGTGGTCACTGGCAATCAGGATGACGCGGCCGCCCGCGGCCAGCGTCTTTTTCACTTGGTCGTCGAAGATGGAGGCAATCATTACCGGCAGGGCTTCAGAGCCTGTAGGCGCCAGATAGTTCCTGGCCCTCATTTCGACGACCAGACGGCGGAGCCGGCCGTCGGGGTCGTGGAAGGAGACCGGGGGAGGCAGTTCCGGCTGCCGGGGAGGATAGAAGTACAGGTCCAGGGAGTTTTCAGAAAGGGTTTTTCCCGCCACGACGAGCGCCGCTTTCAGTGTTCGCCTGACCGGATCAGAGCCGGCTGGGACTGCGAACTCAAGTTTACCCACTTCCGAGCCCGACCCGCTGGGAGCCTCGGTAAGAGGAATGCTGCCGCTTAGTTGAGTATCCGCGATTTGCCAAGTTACGCTGCCGCCGGAAACCATTTCCGGGCTGTAGTGGGAGAAGAAAACTCGGACCTGAGCTTTTTCCCCCACCGTAAAGTTTCGCTTGTCCGCACGGAGAACCAGCAAATCATCTTGCTGCAATTTGCTCAGCAGGTCGGCGTAAATTTTCGGATGCCGCCACATATCGAGCAGGCCGTTGGATTCCCAGTTGATGTCCGTGAATTCGGTGATGACGTACCCCTGCATTTCAGGGTGCGAGCGCAGGGACTCGATTTCGTACTTGAGCGACGCGTACTCGTGCCACTCGGTGGCATCGCTGAGGGCATCGAGATTGGCGAAGAGGCTGTCGTAGTGAAAATCGCTGAAGCGCTGTTCGATGCCTTCCGGACGAGTGATTTCTCTCCCCCCGAAATCCCGGGAGAACCACCACGGCTTATTTTCCGGGAGGCGCGGTAGCCCCCAATTGCCGAATTCGGAAAGTACCAGCGGCTCGTCGCCCTTCGGCGCCGCATCGCCATAAGGGCTGAAGAGCCATCCCGGGCGCCGCGCCTGATCGTCCACCAAGCGGTCGAAGTTCGAGGCGTAGTCGGGAATCGCGGCGTACTGATGGAAGTCGGCGATGTCCGTGGCGAGATGGAAATTGTCGCAGCAGGGGCTGTTGTCGACCACCAGCCAGCCCGGAACGATTTTCTTGGCTTCCTGATAGGCTTGCTTCAGCCACTGCCGGTCGGCCGCCTCTCTCAGATCCGCTCCCCAGCTTTCGTTGATGATGCTGGTGATGATGATGGACGGGTGGTTCCAGTCGCGTTCCACCATGCCCCGATAGGTCTCGAGCGCGCGTCGCTGGGAGTCGGGCGTGAGTTTGTCCCAGTTGGGGATTTCATACCAGACCAGCATGCCGACCTCATCCGCTGCCTCGAGGTATCGCGGATCCGGCACCTTGATGTGGCAGCGGAGCAAGTTCAACCCCAGGGCTTTGGCCCGGCGCATCTCCTCCTTGATGTAGTCGAGGGAGGGTGGGGAATAAGCCGTATCGGCGTAGAAGTCCTGGTCGAGCGCGCCGCGCAAGTAGATGGGCCTGCCATTCAGATAAAACTTGCCATCCCGAGTTTCGAATGTGCGGAAGCCGAAGCTATAGGTTTGGGAATCTCCGGAACTCAGCCAGGCGTGGAGCGTGAAGAGCGCAGGATTGGCGAGACTCCAGGCGTCGAAGGGGGAGATCTTGGCGGAGAATGCGTATCGCGCCTGGCCGAGGATCAGATCGTGCGATTCTTTCCACCGGATTTGGCCTGTGCCGTCGCGAATCTCCGCGCTGACGTAGGCGGGCGATTTCAGCTCCGCTGCCGAGGGCAGGTTCACAACCGGCATGTCGATTTTGAAGCTTCCGTCAGCGCTCGCCGTGATGTGGACCGTTCCCAAGTGCATGCGGGGCCGAAGATCGATTTCGACGTCCTGCCATAGCCCGCTGGTCTGGACGTACCAGTTCTGTTTGCCATGCGGGATTTCGGCGTAGTTATATCCTTCCACGAGGGAGGGCTTGGCGCCGGGATCCACGACGCGAACGGCGATCTGGTTTTCGCCGGCGCGGAGAAGGGAAGTCACGTCCAGCTCAAATGGCATGTAGCCACCTTCGTGCGCGCCGGCTTTCTGGCCATTGACGAAAATCTCGGCAAAGTAATCCACAGCGCCGAAGCGCAGCAAGGCGACCTGCGCAGGGGCGGGAGATTCAAGGCTTACCGAGCGCCAGTACCAGGCAACTCCGGCGTAGTCACGCAGGTCCGCGAATTGCGCCTGCCAGGAGGAGGGGACATGAGTGGGACGGATTCCCGACTGGGAAGAGAGATCTTGAACGGTTAGAGTCCCGCCCGGGTCGGTGAGAAAATTCCAGTCACCGTCGAGGGAGATGGAACCGCCGGCAGGAGGGAGGGGAAGCCCGGCAGCCGTACGGCATGGACTAAGCAGGCCGCAGAAAATGCATATCAATAATGTAAGTGCCAGCCGGCGCATGAGAAGCGAGAGTCTACGCGGTTCGAGTGTGCGAAGGCAAGGCCAGAAAGTAGGTGGAAGGTGGTAGGTGGGGAGAAAAAAGTGAGTAGCGGCGAGTTCCCGAACCCATCGGGGCAATCCCCGGCCCTACGGCGTCGCGCATCGCTTGGCGGTTTTGCTCCCTCTTTTTCGCAGCCTTGTGTTAGGATTACGCGGATTAAGATGAGAACCTTGGGTCAAGGGTTGAAAGTCAGGCGATGAATTCAGGAACAACCACGCAAGCGCCCATCAGTTGCCTGGTGCCGCCCGAGACTGTCGTGGAGACGGACGGCAAAAGCCCCGCCTTCGAGCTGGGGCCGTTGGCTGGAAAGCCTCTGCTGGTCGCTCTTCGCATCGCGGACATCATCGAGCAAGAGTCGCTGCACGTATCCGTTTGGGGGTCCGCGGACGGGCAAAATTGGGGGACACAGGCGCTTTTCTGGTATCCGCAGAAGTTCTATCGCGGAGCCGTGCCTGCGGCGCTGGACCTCAGGCAACGCCCGGAAATCAAATTTCTCCAGGCCCGGTGGGAAGTGAACAGGTGGGGGCGCGGTTATCCGCGACCGCATTTCATGTTCACTGTGGAGATTCAGGAACTCACCACCCTTTGATAAGCTCAGGGCGGTGAGCGAAGTCGAACCGCGGGATAGCGGGATCTGGATGCGAGGTTTATCCGCTTGGCCGACCAAGGCGCCGAGCACATTAGGCCTGATATCGAACGGCGCCAGTATCGTCGCGTCAAGCTGGTTACCCACGTGAAGTGTGAGGCGCTGAGCCGCGACGAGCTGCTGGTGACCCGCGATGTCAGCGCCGGCGGGCTCTTCATCACGACCAAGGCGCCCTTCCCCTTGAATGCGGAAGTGACAGTTTCTTTTCGCCTGGGCCCCCAAGCGCCAGTCATCAACTCCCGTAGACAAGTGGTCAATCCCGTGGCTGGCCTGGGTATGGGCATCCAATTCGATGATTTGAGCGAAGACGCGCGCGCGGCGATTCAGAAATTTGTGGACGAATCTCTCTAGACCCTGCCCTCCTTCTCCCTCCAGCCCCTTCTAAACTTGGTATGATACTTTCCATGAGACATCTCTTGTTAGCATTTGCTCTAGCGGCCAACTCTTACGGGTTCCAGGGGCAAGCGGCTCCCAAACCGCAGACGCCCACGCCACAGGCAGTTCCAGCCGCGCTTGCGGCCCCCTCCAGCCAGGCCACTCAGACGCCGGCCCAGGCACCGGCCGTCACGAAAGGTGAAGCCCAGTACTTGGAGCCCGAGCAGGTCAAGGCCTTGTTGCACAAGCTCTGGCTGGTTGAGTACCGCACCAACGACTTGCTCACGGATCTGCATCCGGAGAGGTGGAAGACCCCGGACGATGTTCGTCATTCTTTCAATGAGGCGCTCGACAATCTCCGCAAGGCGCTGGCCATCCAGGAAGACTGGCGGGCCCAATTCGAGAAGCGCCCGGACAGCCTATACCTCGACTATCAGACCTTCATGTCGATGACGGCTGTACTGCCGCGCCTCGACGCTGTGGCGCGCGGCGTCTCCCAGTACGAGAACCGCAGCCTCGGCGCTCAATACACCCAAGCCGAGAACCAGCTCTTTGATTTGCAGCAGACTCTCGAGCCCGCAATCGAGTACCAGCTCCAAAACCAGGACCAGCTTCTGCAGGCCGCACAAACAAGCCTGGCTTCTTGCCAGAATCAATTGGGCTTCGCAATGCGGCCTCGCACTGAGCCTGCCGCGCCCATGAAGAACTACCTCCCGGAAATCAAGGGCCACGGGCGGGTTTTCTATACGGGTCAGAATTATCCTGGGGGTAATGCGTCCCACGGAAAGGCCCATCGGCTGTCGGGCGAGAAGAAAGCCCAAAACGGGACTGAGAAGAAGCCTGAGGCCAAGCAGGCGACCGGGAAAAAGCCAGCGGCCACTCCACCGCCTGCCAAACCCACTCAGAAAAAGTAGAGCGTTTTAGAAACCCGCAAGTTTGCGCTACGCGGTGGTCACTTCCCCCAGGCTCTTATCGAGGGCCTTCAGCGCCTGGTCAACGTCGCTCTTGGAGATATTGAGTGGCGGGGACATGCGAATGACGTTGCCATAGAGCCCGCCCTTGCCTACGAGCAGGCCGTTGGCCCGGACACGCTCCATAACCTGGTTGGTGAGGTCCGTGCCGGGTTCCTTGGTCTTTCGGTCCTTGACCAGTTCAATCCCTTGCATAAGTCCCATGCCGCGGACATCGCCAATGGTGCGGTGCTTCTCCTGGAGCGCCTGCAATCCCTGATGGAAATGATTTCCGACTTCCTCTGCGTTGTCCATGAGCCGGTCTTCTTCGATGAGGTCGATGGTTGCCTTCGCGGCGACGCAGGCCACCGGATTCCCGCCGAAGGTGGAGATGGTGAGCCCCTTATAGGCGTCGGCAATTTCGGGGCGCGTCAAGGTCAACCCAATGGGGACGCCGTTAGCCATGCTTTTGGCTGAGGTGATGATGTCCGGCTCCACCTCCCAATGCTCGATGCCCCACCATTTCTTGCCCGTCCGGCCCCAGGCGGTTTGGACTTCGTCGGCGATGAAAAGGCCTCCGTAGTTGCGCACGATGTTGGCGACGATTTTGAAATACCCCGGCGGGGGAACGATGAACCCGCCCAGGCCCTGGATGGTTTCGGCCAGCATTCCTGCCACCTGCCCGCTGGTGGAAGTCTTGATAACCTCCTCGATGTCTTTGGCGCAATGCAGGTCACAGCTCGGGTAGGTGAGGCCGTAGGGGCAGCGGTAGCAGTAGGGGCCGGGGGCGTGCGTGATGCCGTACGGGATGACGCCGGCCTTTCGCCAGGTGTACAAGCCGGTCAAGGACTTGGCCAGTTGGGAGTGACCGCTGTAGCCGTGCCGCAGCGCGAGGAGTTCATAATTGCCGGTGTACATGCGCGCCGCCATCACGGCGACTTCGTTGGCTTCCGTCCCACTGTTGGTGAAGTAGCTCTTCTTCAGTTTTCCGGGAGCAATTTGCGCCACCTTCTCCGCCAGCGCCACGATGGCTTCGGTGGGGAAAAGGGTGGAGGTGTGCTGCACGCGGTCCACCTGGGCCTTGATTTTCGCCGTCACCTTCTCGTTGGTGTGGCCGACGCTGATAGTGACGATCCCGCCCAGGAAATCCAGGTACTGCCGCCCGTCGAGGTCAAAAACGTATTGCCCCTTGGCGTGGTCAATCACCAGCGGGTCCTTGAAGTAGGTGGTGACGCAACTGAATAAGTACTCTTTATGTTTGCGGATGATTTCGTCTTTGGTCATGGAGGGCCTCGTAGACTGGCGGCTGGCAGCCGATAGTTTGCTTATCCCGCAGGCAGGTTACCCCGCTGAAAGTGGTTGTTCACGATACAGCCACGAGGGCCTTTTCGACGGCCTTCGGCAATTCGATGGGAAGGAAGAAGTCCGCCGGATAGAGGTAATCCTCGCCCGATTCGTCGATGACCCTCAAGAGATGGTGCCGTTTCGATGCCGGGTCCCGAACCACCTCATATACCTTTCGGCGCTCCAGCGAAACTTCGTAACCCTCGTTCCTGACGCAAATAGCGAATTGCTTACCGTTCGAATTCTTCTTCATCGATTCATTCGAGGAGCCGCTTGACCCTCAGTTCCTTCCTTCCCACGCCGTGTGCTTCATACCAATGGATTTCTGCCATGCATATCGTACCATCAGCTAGGCGCACCATTCCAACGCCTTTTCTCTTCCGCCAGCGCCCGTGGCCGTACCGTCTCCGCAGGCGGCCAATCTCGCGAATGGATAGGCCTACCGCGATGGTCTCGGCGTCGCCGATTTGGCCGACAAGTTCAAACCACATGCGTGGACCATTGACCGCGCGTGCCAAACCGCCGGCCGTGGAGCCTGCGGACCGGCTTCCCCTGTTCGCGGTAACGGTGGTCCTGCGGGACCATTGTCTTTTTCGAACCTTACTTCGATTCCTGCGCATAGCGCAGGTACGTTTCCGCCACGTGCGCTTGCTTATAATCACCGTGGTGAATCAAGACACGGTAACGAAAGCGAATCGACTGGCCTTGGCGGATACTCCAACTGCCGTTCTGCTTCAGGTCCTTTTTGAAGTAGCTGAGGCCGAACGGATCGGCAGCGAACAACCCGTAGGCTCGAGCGTGCCAGTAGGTCGGATGCCGGAAGCTCTGCGGGCTATCCAGAATCGCAATTCCGACCGGTTCGCCCCCGACGCTGCCGTAGTAATCCACCCAGTCGGCTTGCGTGCCCCAGATGCCTGGCTCCCCTTCGGCACCGTTCGAGTCCACCATGTGCCCGGGGGGCGAGTTCAGTTCCGGGGTCACTCGAATCGCAAATGTTCCCTCCTTGGTATCCCCGAAGTC
>Ga0209777_10007035_pt1 | contig 12568 bp, 3 predicted proteins | sample FrelakmetHBP12HB_FD_187147 | JGI IMG/M metagenome (GOLD analysis project Ga0209777, IMG submission 187147) | Freshwater lake sediment microbial communities from the University of Notre Dame, USA, for methane emissions studies -HBP12 HB (SPAdes)... | ecosystem: Environmental > Aquatic >... | reverse complement strand
TGGCCCAAGACGCCGATCTTATTTTTGTCGATCTCAGACTGTTTAGTCAGCCACTCTATTGACTGATCTAGATCGTCGAGCCCCTGCCTTATGAACTCTGCATATGCGTCCGCATCGAAATCGAGAGATATGAATTTGTCATTGATAGCTTCATCGCGGATCTCCGGCGGCGCTCGCTCACCGCAGAATGGAAGCGCAACTTCAAGTACGGCGAATCCGCGCGACACAAAATATAGCGAAGCCGGCTTCGAAATGCCGTCTTTGATCATGTAGCTTGGTATTACAACTACGGGCAATTTCTTCCCTGTGCCGCGAGCGCCTTTAGGAAGATAGTAATTGGCATAGGCTGTATTGTTTCGAGCGAGGCCGGATACATATTGAGACGGAAATGTAAGCCGATAAATATCGATCGGCGATCTTTCTTCATTCTGCGAAGCTATGCCTTCTATTAAAGTATTAACGCGCTTGATAATTTCCGCATTTGACTGATGACGACCGGCAGACACCAGCAGCCTCTTCAGGTGTTCGTCGCAAACGAACTCCCTGCGCTCCGCCGGCGACAACAATGAGATAGATTTTTCGCCGGTTTTAAACCTTATCTTCGATCTGATAACTGATGCGATAGCCTTTAAAACACGTTTTGCAAATTTCACTGAGATCACTTCCGCGAGTTTCTTCCTGATGACAGTTCTGTAGTCCGCGCCCAACTGCGATAGAATGGCAACAAAGCCGCCTATGAGCGGAAGCCATGTCAATTTCTTTATAATGTTAAATTTGACTTCGGGATATTTTTTTGCCCAGTATAAAGTGGCAAAGAGACGCGATATTCCACCAACCATATAGATGGCAGTAAAGACCAAAGATCCGATGCCGATGCCTACGGCTGAGCCATTCGAAGCGTCGATAATGTGCAAGGCGTAGATGAGGCCGAGGCTCTTCAGCGGGTCGGAGATGAGCCGGATCAACAGATAAATAACCTCTAATTCAGCATATACTGTCAGAGTTCTGATGTCGGCATTCTGATTCCATTTCCTTAATCGCTCGATAGCGCGCTCCCGATTTCGCGAGAACCAGCTTTGTGGAGCCGTGTCCGGTTTCGCCGGATTCTCTGCCACAGTCTGCGGCGCGTGGCTGTCGGCCGGCGGCTGCGACGACGGCGTTTGCGGCGTTGCAGCTATGGTGGGTTTCGCCGGCACACTTTTAAAATTAAGTAACTTCCCAAAGAAGCCCGGTGTTTCAGAAAGCTGTTTTCTGGCGAGAGCGTACTCCGCTTCATAAATACTTGCTAGTTGCTCCTTCGCAAATTTATGCTCATCCTTATCCGGATAGAAACATTCCATAAAATTTGAAACGATGTCGGTTAAATCTTCCCGGCGCATCTCTTCGAATTTTTTTACAAACGAAACCTTGTGAAGCGTATACAAATCAACTACATTCACGGCGCGGACCTTCGATCCCTCATCTATGCGCTCAGGAAGAATCAATTCCCAATTGCCTATATGAACATCGGTGCGGCCATCGTCATGTTTGCCTATATAACCGAGCGCGTGCATCCGCGCCACTCCGCTAAGCACATCTCGCGCCATCTCTGAAATTAACGCCTGAACGGCTCCCTTGTACCGCGGGTAGCGCGCAGAAATCGCGCGAAGGTCTTCTCTGCTCAATCTGTTAAGGCGTATACTTCTATAGGGGAGCTCAAAAAGAATCATCTCTAAAGAGTGGTCGCCGTTCACTTCTCTTCTATCTCCGTAGAGATCGATTTCGCTTACAAAAAGCGGCCTGAATGCGCCTATTACCCCGCGTGTCGTATCCGGGCCGAATTTATCTCTTAATTGCTTATAAATAGCCAAATCTTTCGCCCCGGTGAATCTTCTGCGCTCAAGCTTACCTGGAATTTTTATCTCAGCCGCAAATGTCACGCGTTTTTCAGCATCCATCTTAAATAATATATGCCTTTTAAAAGAGCCGCTGACAGGAGTCAGATAGAGGTCCCCTCCCAGTGGAAGATATATTTTATTCTCAATCACATAATCCAGCTTGGGCTGGAATATATCCGAAGGCTCCAAAATAAACGGAAAATAGTTTCTGATGATAGAAGCCGAACGAACTAATTCCAAAAGCCTCGCTCTGGTGGTTAATAAACTATAGACATCGGGGTGTTCTTTCTTCAGCATATCGAGCCTTTTTCCAAAACTTCGTATTTTGACGCCCGGCAGCCGCCATGTTTTTTCCTTTGCCTGCGCATCCTTAATGGCTTCCTGCATCAGACTAGCCGCTAAGTGGGGGTGTTTCCCCAAAGCCGCACAAAGGAGTTCATCTCGGCCAAGCAGGATGTCACGGGAATCAACTGCCTGCTCGGGGAATTTGGCGTGAAGTTCCGATAGGGCTTCAAATGTTAGTTCGGGCATAGTAATATCAAGGAACCGGCCGGTGAATATGGAAAAAAATGACTGGACAAGCTTATTGCCGGAAATAATAGCTCTTATTCTTTCCCTGGCAGAATGGCTCAGCTGCAGCATTTGCTGTTCTTTAATAATACTAACCAGCGCTCCACCAACGACTCTTAGAAACTCATTTCGAGTCAAATAATCGCAGCCTGCTCCTTCTCTTTTTAATTCCTTGGCAAAAATCGTAAGGAAATTCTCAAGTTCGTCCCCTAATGAATTTATACCTTCTATGCCCGAGCGGTATTTAGCATTGATAGAGGCTATCTCCATCAACATTCTGTATGCCAGCTCTGATTTTGTATCGTCCCTATTTGCCCACCCCGGGTCACTAAGCAATTCTAAGAGGAAATGAAGGTCGTCTTTATTTCGGACAATGCCGGAGCGCGGATCATGAAATAACTGCAAATCATCCATAGCTATAATCAATGACATCATATCATCGCTCATCATTTTGACTCTTCTCAAAGAGGATACGACCTTATTGATATCTTGCTCTCCGGTGCCACAGCAGAATTCAGTGTGAGTAGGAATAGCCACTGAAGAGAGGGAAGAAGGCGCTTGTGCGCTCGCGGTGGCCGGCGGCTGCGACGCTATTGACGCTTGCGGCACGAACAAGCTATGTTTCGGTTCTGCGGCAGCCGGCACACCTGCATCAGACTGCTGCGGCTTTGACTCACCGGGAGCATTATTGAGCAGCGCTATTAAATCGGGCTTTTGCAGAACCATCGCAACATGATTATTGTAAAAACCGTATATGTGAAGGACAGCGATCCCTTGCTCGATCTTTTGCGTTTCTGTAACAAATTTCAAATTTACGCGCGGGTCCTGATTTTTTTCAGGAGTTATGTTGATCGTTTTAGGTACTGTGCCGGTGCTTATTGTCATGGCCGCAAGTATAGCCATCCACGCCCCTGTTGCGGCAAAACCGTGGCCGTCGTTACACATGCCCGTAGTTGTCAGGACTTTTCTTTGTATGCCTTCAAAGGCCCGGTTAGCGGAGTTTGCTTCGATCCGATCGCCGGGCGTGCCCGTCAGATGCGGGAAGAATACAACGGGGCCGCTACCTTTATCTTCCTGAAGATGGGCCTTGTACATCGCATTTTTTATGATATCGCGTCCCGCCTCGCCACTTACGTCCGGCTCGGCCGGCCTGCCGCGGTGTGATGGGTATTTTTTAATCGCGAACCCGGTGATCTCGGTCAATATCTGATTTTGTCTGCCTTGTTTTAAAACGTTACTCAATCTTTCAATAACGATCATGCCGGCTCCCTGAGAAGGAATGAGGCCAGAACGATCCGTTGTACCTACTCTCGCCGCTTCTTCGGGCTTCCCCTGCCAGCAACTCATGGCACCTGTTTGTGCTAAATAATACAATTCGGAATCTGACATACCTTCCTCCACCCCGCCGGCAATAGCGACATCATATTCGTCGTTATGGAGGAGCGTTTCCATGCTTTTTGCGATAGCCAGAAGACCGGCCTCCGAAGCGGAACTTACACAATCGGCGCGTCCTTCTATGCCAAAAATGTCGGCCACAGAATCAACTGCCGAAACCGGCATTGTACTAAAAACAGCGCCTTGAGAGACTGGCTTACCGCGCCTAAACCGTTCCCTGTCAAAAAATGCGCGGCGCGTAAATCCAACGGTGCGCCCTATGGCGGCTACACGCTTCTCCCTAGGATAAAGCTTCTCGAATTGTTCTTTACTTAAACCCGCATCAAGAAGAGCCATGTAGGTTGCGGCTAAGGCAAGGGCTCTTGTGCTGTCGGCGCAGTAAATTTCTTTTTGCTCTTTTTTAATGATGCCGTTTTGTATTAGATACTCTACCGGGTCGAAATCGTCGGGTATCTTTCCGGCCGCGGATGCAGGCGTCTTGCCGGCACGTTTTCCCGAATTTGCCGCAATATCTTTAGTAGAGAATCTGGGCGCCGACCGTCTTATGCCTGAGCGGCCGCTGCTATGCGCCTCCCAGAAGGCATCTTTCCCCACGCCGGTCGGAGCGATAGGGCCTACGCCTGTTATGACGAATCTATCGTGAGGATCTCTCTGATCCGGCGGCAACTCATACCATTTTTTCGCCGGTCGGTTTGCCGCTAACGCTGTGTCAGCAGTAGACAGACGTATTCTCGGATTTACGAACCACACCCCTTCCAGGCCAGGGCAATCGAGGTGGCCGATGTCGGTGGCGTTCTTGATGCCGAATCTTTCTTCTAACTCTGTGAGATCTTCGGCGGTAAGGGCAGAGCTCTCGGTATAATTCTTAATGAAGAGCGCCTGTATCTTTTGGCCATGATTCTTGAAGTTAAATTCGACCAGCGCGTACCGTATGCCGCTGGGCAGCTTATGCAATTGCTCGGGCATTCTTATCTCTATAGCTTCATTGCGCAAGCTGGCCCGTAATTCCTTGTTCAATCTGCTGATATGGCTCTCCCTCACCTCTACGTCATTGACAAGCTTCTTCAGCTTGCCAACTGCGCAGATTAGCGCTACGCGATCCTGGAACGCGGGAAGGTGTCTCGTTATGAAGGGGTTTAATCTGGACTCGGGAGCGAGAGTTGCGGTCTGCGTGGAGCGTGAGAAGGCGGATGGGTCGGTCCATGCTATATCATTAGCCAGGAATAGGCAGGCCATGACTAACGCTATAGCTCTAAATAATAGAGTATATCTGTTTCTGATAGTAAACATATAGTACAAGATTATACCATGTGATTTTGTTAAATCAAATGAAAGATAGTTATCTTTTTTATGTCTTAACAACTGAAAAAAGATCGTTAATACAAGTATCTACCTATGTAAAGAGGAGGGGATTGCTAAGGGGAGGAGAAATAGTCTCCCCCCTTTAATATAGATACTTCCTTTAAGGAAAGGGGTGACAGTGAGCGAGCTATATCTAACCAGGTTAGATATAGTAGTAAGCTACCCTGTCTAACCTGGTTAGAGCTAATATGCGAACGAACGTCATCAGGGGAAAACTACGTTTTCCCCTATGAAACAAAAATCCCGCACAGTTTAAGTACGGGAGATTTTTGTTGGCGTCCCCGACGGGATTTGAACCCATGTCATCAGAATGCCCCGCCATGCCGCTTTTTTAGACCTGGGGCGGGGTCCCGCCCCACCTCTATAAATCCGCGTGGCGGGAAAAATCTGATGTCCTGGGATAGATAATCAAAGTGGCGTCCCCATCCGGATTCGAACCGGAGTCGTCAGAATGAAAATCTGATGTCCTGGGCCAGGCTAGACGATGGGGACGCTATTCGCTACTAATTTTTTAAATACGCTATTACCTTTTAGATTCTTGAGATAATGCTCTCGTTTTATAGCTTCGCATTTTGTGCCAAACTCTTCCTGCAAAGCTAACTTTCAGGGACCTTTATATTTCGTTGACCTAGTAATATTTTTATTATGTTCTTTTAATCTCTTAATTACGTCTCCCGTGTTTCCTATATAAAATTTACCGCTTTTTGTGCTTTGAATTATATAAACATAATGCATTTATGTAAAGTGTTTTTCGTCGTCAGAATGCCCCGCCTTAACCCGACTTTAAACAACTCATGGCGGGGTCCCGCACATGTGTTGTATCTGGTCTGGTGTAGGCGGGAAAAATCTGATGTCCTAGACCAGACTAGACGACGGGGACGGCGTTAATAAATTAAAAAATCGAAGTGCAAAATGTAAAATTATTATGTCGCTTAGCGGCTTTAAATTTTTTACTTTTTCCTTGTGATTTTGCCTTTTTCTTTTTGCCTTTTTACTTCTTTCTTTGGGGCTTCTTTCTTCTTGCTTTTCGGCTCTTCTTTCTTGGGCGTCTCTTTCGGTTTTTCCGCTTTCGTTTCTTCTTTTGGCTTTGCCGCTTCTTCCTTCTTTACCGCCGGCGCATCTTTCTTGACCAAAGACTCCGCCTCTTTTATCTTCTCTTCCTCCGCGGCCTCATCTTCTGGGATTATCTTCGCTATCGACGCTATCTTATCGCTCTTGTCGAGCTTCATGAGCCTGACCCCCTGAGTCGAGCGCCCGGTGGACCTGATATCCTTGATGGGTGAGCGGACTATCATGCCTTTTTCAGTTATCAGCATCAACTCATCTTTATCCGATACCGTCTTCATCCCGACGGCTTCGCCGTTCTTGCCGGTGACCTTTATGTTTATTATGCCTTTGCCGCCGCGGGATTGCAAACGGTACTCTTTGAACGGCGTACGCTTACCAAACCCCTCCTGGGTTACCGTCAATACGGTCTGTTCCTGTTTGGCTATCGCCATAGCTATGAGCGCATCCTTCTTGCCGAGCCTTATGCCGCGCACGCCCTTGGCGCCTCTACCCATATCACGGACCTGGGACTCTTTGAAGCGTATCGCCTTGCCTTCGCGCGTCGCCAGAAGAAGTTCCGCGTTGCCATCAGCGCGCTGGACCTCGATAAGCTCATCGCCTTTTTCCAAAGTGATGCCTATGATCCCGCCCTTCCTTGGATTCGAATAGGCCGTAAGAGCGGTCTTTTTTATGGTACCGTTCTTCGTTGCCATGACAAGGAATTCGCCCTCTTTGAACTGCCTCACGGGGACGAACGCGCTTATCTTCTCCCCGGTGCCGAGAGTCAGGAGGTTTATGATCGGCCTGCCTTTCGATGTGCGGCCAGCCTCCGGTATCTCATGCACTTTTAGCCAGTGCACTATGCCCTTGTCGGTGAAGAAGAGCATATAGTCGTGCGTCGAGGCGATGAAGAGGTGCTCTATGAAATCCTCCTCTTTTATCTCGGCACCCGTCACGCCCTTGCCGCCGCGCCGCTGTTTCCTGTAGCTCGATACGGGCAGGCGTTTCAGGTAGCCGGCATGACTTATCGTTATGACTACGTCCTCTTCAGCTATCAGGTCCTCTATTTCGAGCTCTTCGGTATCGGGCAGAACATCCGTCCTGCGCGCGTCGCCGAACTTTTCATTGAGCTCCCTCATCTCTTCTTTTATTATTTCGAAGACTTTCTTTTCGCTCTCTAAAATGGATTTGAATAGCTCTATTCTTTTTATCAATTCCAGATACTCTTTATCTATCTTATCGCGCTCCAGGTGCGTAAGGCGCTGTAACTGCATTTCAAGTATCGCCTGGGCCTGCTTATCGGAGAGATCGATCTTCTCCATCAGGCCGACCTTGGCTTCCTGAGGGTCTTTAGCGGCCCTGATTATCTTTATTACTCTATCGAGCTCCTTTAGCGCTATCTTTAAGCCTTCGAGGATATGCGCCCTATCCTGAGCCTTCTCGAGGTCGTATCTTGTCCTGCGGGTAACGATCTCTTTTCTGTGGCGTATGAATTCTTCCAAAACCTCTTTTAAATTCAGGACCCTCGGCCTGCCCTCAACCAGCGCCAGCATTATCACGCCAAAGGTAGTCTGCATCTGGGTATGCTTATAGAGCTGGTTCAATATGACTTTGGAGTTGGCGCCCCGGCGGACTTCTATAACAACGCGCATCCCGTCCTTATCGGATTCATCCCGCAGGTCCGTGATGCCGTCTATCTTCTTATCCGTGACGAGATCGGCTATCGACTCTATAAGGTTCGCCTTGTTCACCTGATACGGTAGCTCCTTTATGATTATCGTCTCTTTACCGTTCTTCTGTTCCTCGATAAATGCTTTGGCGTGGACCTTCAAAAGGCCGCGGCCCGTGGTGTAGGCATTCTTTACCCCTTCGGTGCCGCGTATTATGCCGCCGGTCGGGAAGTCCGGTCCCTTCACTCTCTTTAAGAGGTCCTTAGGGTCACAGCTCGGATTATCTATGACAAATATAACGGCCTCGGTTATCTCTTTTAAATTATGCGGGGGGATATTAGTCGCCATGCCGACGGCGATACCGCTGGAACCATTGACAAGCAAGTTCGGTAAACATGCGGGCAACAGCGACGGCTCTTTCAGGGACCCATCGAAGTTCGGTACAAAGTCGACGGTGTTCTTATCGAGGTCCATCAGCATCCACTCTGTGATGCGGCTGAGCCTCGCTTCCGTGTATCTCATCGCGGCCGCGCTGTCACCGTCGACCGACCCGAAGTTCCCCTGGCCATCTACGAGCGGATAGCGCAAGCTAAAGTCCTGCGCCATTCTCACTAATGTATCATATACTGCGATATCACCGTGCGGATGGAATTTCCCGAGGCACTCACCGACGATCCTCGCGCATTTCTTGTACGGCTTGGGGTACTCTAAGCTCAGCTCTCTCATCGCGTATAAGATCCTGCGATGCGCGGGCTTCAAGCCATCGCGCACGTCGGGCAGGGCCCTGCCGACGATTACGCTCATCGCGTAGTTTATGTAGGAGTCTTTCATCTCCTCTTCTATATATACCGGGTTTACTTTCTCATTACGTGCGTACATGTCGCTCCTCGTTATAGGCGCGTTAGTTTTAAGTTGTAAGTTGTAAGTTGCAGGATTTTTCTTACGACTTATAACTTACAACTTACGACTAAATATCTAATACCTTCACTTCATGCGCATGTTTCTCTATAAACTCTCTTCTGGGCTCAACCGCTTCCCCCATCAGTATCGTGAACATGGAGTCGGCCTCAACGGCGTCCTCAAGCATGACCTTCAGAAGCGTCCGCTTCTCCGGGTCCATTGTCGTTTCCCAGAGCTGAGCGGGGTTCATCTCTCCGAGGCCTTTGTACCTTTGTATGCTCATGCCCTCCTTGCCTATACTCTTCACGAACTGCAAGATCTCTTTAAGAGAATAAAAGCCTTTCGTCTCCTTCTCCATCTTTATAGTATATATCGGCTTTGTGGACTCTTTCTTGGGGGCCCTCTTCTCTTTTACGCCCTCTTCCGGGGTGTCATACTCCTCCATATCAAAGCCAAGCTTATCTATTTTGTCTACGATCTTTTCGATCTCCCTTGCTTCGTAGAACTCTATATAGTCTTTATTCTTGGCAGTATCTTCATCTGAGACGTATTTGGATAGCTCATCATCATTATATAGAAAATGGGTTTCCTGCTCCACTTTTATCATATAAAGTGGTAGTTTTTTGGTCTTTTTATGCCTTAAAGTGATATATTTTGATAAGTTTGCTCCACTTCGCTCAATTGCATTCCCATAGCCTTCCAGCTCTATAAGTGAGTCTAGAACGGCTTTCAGCTGCTTATCCGTAAACTGGTGTTTATCTTTTACTCTTGTAAGGGTCATGCCTTCGGTGCCGAGTTCCAAGAGAAGGTTGTTGTACTCATCCTCTGTCTGTATATACTCCTCCCTCTTGCCTCTTTTTATCTTATATAAAGGCGGCTGGGCTATATAGACATGGCCATTTTCAATAAGAGCCGGCATCTGCCTGTAGAAGAGCGTCAAAAGAAGTGTCCTAATATGCGATCCATCAACATCCGCATCGCACATTATTATTATTTTATGATATCTGATCTTGGCCATGTCGAACTCTTCGCCTATGCCGCAGCCTATGGCAGTGATGATCGTCCTGATCTCCTCGTTAGAGAGCGCTTTGTCAAGCCGTGCCTTCTCTACGTTAAGTATCTTCCCTTTCAACGGCAGTATCGCCTGAAACCGCCTATCGCGTCCTTGCTTGGCGCTTCCCCCGGCGCTGTCGCCTTCCACAAGATAGACTTCGCAAAGGCTTGCATCGGTCTCCTGGCAGTCGGCGAGTTTGCCCGGCAGTGACGCGCCTTCGAGCGCGCCCTTGCGCCTCGTGAGCTCGCGCGCTTTTCTCGCGGCTTCGCGCGCGCGCGCCGCCAACACGGCTTTTTCTATTATCTTATTGGCTACGGACGGATTCTCCTCCAGAAATGACCCGAGCGCCTCATTGACTATCGATTCTATTATCCCCTCGACCTCGGAATTGCCGAGCTTCGTCTTCGTCTGGCCTTCGAATTGCGGGTTCGGCACCTTAGTGCTTATTACCGCACTCAAGCCCTCCCTCGTATCGTCCCCGGATATAGTCGAATCCTCGTTCTTCAGTAGTTTCTTCGCCTTGCAGTACTGGTTTATCGTCCTGGTCAGCGCGGATTTAAAGCCGGTGAGATGCGTGCCGCCTTCTATAGTATTTATATTATTGGCAAAAGTGAATATGCTCTCGGCATATCCGTCGTTATACTGCAGAGCCACCTCCGCCTGTACGCCGTCCTTCTCCTTCGCGAAATAGACCACCTTCTTATGCAATACGTTCTTATTCTTGTTAAGGAACTCCACGAACGACACTATCCCGCCGGAAAATTTGAACTCGGCCTCTTTGCCTTTCGCGCGCTCGTCTTTCAGCGTTATCTTAAGGTCCTTGTTCAGGAACGCCAGCTCCCTCAGACGGTTCGATAAAATATCGAAGCTGTAATTTATGCCGCTCGGGAATATCTCTTTATCGGACTTAAAGGTCACTTTAGTGCCGGTGTTCTTGGCCGAGCCTATCACCTTCACTTTTGACGCGGTCTTGCCACATTTGTACTCCTGGTGGTATATCTTGCCGTCGCGCCTGACCTCGACCTCGAGCCATTCCGATAACGCGTTCACAACGCTCACTCCGACGCCGTGAAGCCCGCCCGATACCCTGTAAGCCTTATGGTCGAACTTTCCCCCCGCGTGCAATGTGGTCATCACGACCTCTAGGGCCGGCTTATGCATCGTCTTGTGTATATCCACAGGGATGCCACGCCCGTCATCTATTACCGTCACGGAACTATCGGCATGTACTATCACCTCTATAGAAGTGGCATATCCGGCCATGCATTCATCAATAGAGTTGTCGACGACCTCGTAGACCATGTGGTGGAGCCCGCGCGATGTCGTATCGCCTATATACATCGCGGGCCTCTTTCTGACGGCGTCCACGCCCTCGAGGACCTGTATCGTGGTCGCGTCGTACTTCTTCACGGCCGCCGCCTTATCCTGGCCCTTCTCTTCTTTGATCTTTTTGTCCTTTTTAGTCATCTTAATTCACCTATCCTGAGTGTTATCTCCTTCAGCTTTTTTCCTTTTAATTTCGATGATAAATTGTTCAATATATATTTCTTTCTGGTGGTGAGTTCGTAGAGCCAGCTTGAGTCATCAACATGCACTATGAGCCGCGACTCCGTGAAAGAGCGCGGCCTGGAATGCTTGGCCGCGGCATCCCCCACCACAAGGCCCCACGCCGATACTATCTCTTCCTCCGTGAGCTTCTCTTTGCCGGCAAAATTACCTATTATGCCCTTTACCAGGTCTTCTAACGGCTTCTTGGCTTCGTTAGCCATAAAAGATTATATCTGCATCGGCAAAACGACGTATACGTACTCGCTGCCTATGCGTATAACGCCTGGTTTGTCCGCGTCCGCGGCTTCAAACGGGATCGTCTCGTCGCTTATATTCTTCAGCGCGTCTATCAGATAGTCCGGGTTGAACCCTATCGCGAGGTCCTTGCCCTTGTAGTCGACCGCTATCTCTTCGCGCGCCTCTCCTATATAAGGAGCGTTCTTTGAGAGCACCATCTTGTCTTTTGCCAGCTCCATCTTCACAGCCAAAGAGTCCGGATTGGTAAAGAGCGCCGCCCTTTTGGCCGCCGCAAGGAAGACCCCTCTCGCGATCAGCGTCTTCTCTTTGGCCTCCTTAGGTATAACCTGTTCGTAATTCGGGAACTCCCCCTCTATCAGGCGCGACACAACTTTCGTGCTGCCCATATCGAACAAGACCTGGTTATTGCCAAAGCATATCTTTACCTCGCCCTCATCGCCGAGCAGTTTCAAAAGCTCCGTTATCGTCTTTGCCGGTATTATAACCTTTTTTTCGTGGGTCTTTGGTGACTGGCTCTTCTCCTCCACCATTGCGAGCCGCCTTCCATCCGTGGCTATGATCCTTATATACGCGGGCTTTATAACAAAGAGTGCGCCATTCAGGATGTATCTGGTCTCGTCGCGGCTTATAGCAAAACTTGTCATTGAGAGCATCTTTTTAAGCCTGGGTCTCTGCATCGTTATAGAATCCTTGTCTTTAAAATCCGGCAACTGCGGGAATTCGTCTTTTGGTAGGCCCATTATCTTAAAAACACATCCTGTGCATTCTATGCAGACAAGGTTGTTCTTCTTTACAGATATCGATATCTCCCCATCCGGTAGTTCTTTTATTATATCGAAGAATTTTTTGGCCGGCACCGTGATAACCCCCTCGGTCCCTGTTTTTAC
>Ga0209777_10007034_pt1 | contig 12568 bp, 19 predicted proteins | sample FrelakmetHBP12HB_FD_187147 | JGI IMG/M metagenome (GOLD analysis project Ga0209777, IMG submission 187147) | Freshwater lake sediment microbial communities from the University of Notre Dame, USA, for methane emissions studies -HBP12 HB (SPAdes)... | ecosystem: Environmental > Aquatic >... | reverse complement strand
AGCGGAGACCGCAATAGCGGATACCGCAATAGCGGAGACCGCAATAGCGGATACAGCAATAGCGGTAACTGGAATAGCGGTAACAGCAATAGCGGATACAGCAATAGCGGTAACAGCAATAGCGGTAACTGGAATAAATGTAATTACGAATCAGGACATTTTAATTCAAAAACTTCAGAAACTATTCGAATATTTAATAAAGAATGCTCAAGAAAAATATGGGATTCAGCTTCAAAACCATCCTTCATTAGTGATATCATTTTAAATGAATGGATTGGAAGTGATGAAATGTCAGATATTGAAAAAGAACAAAATCCAAAGTATATTACGACTCAAGGATTTTTGAAAAATATTGATTATAAAGAAGCATGGGCAAAAGCTTGGAAAGCAGCTCCAGAAGAAGATAAAAAATTATTAAAAACTCTTCCAAATTTTGACGCAGAAGTTTTTGAAGAAATAACAGGAATTAAAATTTAAAGGAATTAAAAATTTCTCCACTTTAGAGATTTTTTAAACGAAAACTATGCTATCTCAAAGAAAGTCTTGTTCAATTAAGAAACTCACATCTCTTTTTTTTTATCTAAATATTTGTTAACATAATCTCTTCCATCTACATCAACTTCGATAAATATAACCTCAACAGAAGGAAATTTCATATCTAGTAATCCTTTTCTTAAAATATAATCTTCCGCTTTTTCTTTTGTAGTCCAATAAGAATCTATATGCGTCTCCCCATAACAATCAGTACTAAAAGTACAAATCTCTATCGCATATATAATCACATTACCCCCTAAAACATGCTATCGTCTTCTTAATTAATTCTACCCTCTCCTCCAATCTCACTAACTCACTCCGCAATAACGATACCATCGTACTATCTTTAGATAACATCTCCTTCTGTACTACCTGTACTACATTTTTCTGTACTTCACTTTTCCTCCCCTTCTTTATAGCTATTTTCCTGTTTCCTACATTTTTCCCCATCCAAGCTCTTATAGAATTTATATTCACCCCCAATTTCTTAGCTACCCCCCTAATCGATGTCCCCGACCCCACCATCTCTACAGCCCTCTTCTTAAAATCTACCGTATACGTAATCCTCTTAGCTTTCCTCATAAAATCTCTCCTTCTTTTTAAAATATTATCACACAAATCTATATTCTACTCCCCTTAACTTACAGTGTCAATCCCTTTTTTCAGCAATAAATGTCTTAAATTATTAATTCTTTTATAATTTTTACCCCCCATTTTCCCTAATTACCTACCCCACTATTTTTAAAAATCCACAAATCCATTTCCCCAAAATCAAAAAAATAACTGCACACTTCCTATCCCTCTCCCCCTATGACACATCATCCTATAATATAATCCACAAAATCTTTGAAATTAAATATGAAAATGAAGTCACTAAATGAAGTCACTAGAGGGAGAAGGAGAGGGAGTAAAAATTATAATTAAATAAGGGGAGCAACTTATTTGAGAAAATGAGAAATGGGGAGCAAAAATTATAATTAAATAAGGGGAGCAAATTATTTGAAAAAATGAGAAATGGGGAGCAAAAATTATAATTAAATAAGGGGGGAGCAACTTATTTGAAAAAATGAGAAATGGGGAATAAAAATTATAATTAAATAAGGGGAGCAACTTATTTGAAAAAATGAGAAATGGGGAATAAAAATTATAATTAAATAAGGGGAGCAACTTATTTGAAAAAATGAGAAATGGGGAATAAAAATTATAATTAAATAAGGGGAGCAACTTATTTGAAAAAATGAGAAATGGGGAATAAAAATTATAATTAAATAAGGGGAGCAACTTATTTGAGAAAATGAGAAATGGGGAATAAAAATTATAATTAAATAAGGGGAGCAACTTATTTGAAAAAATGAGAAATGGGGAGCAAAAATTATAATTAAATAAGGGGGGAGCAACTTATTTGAGAAAATGAAGTCTCCGGGGGGACAGCATAAGACAGACCCCTACCCCCCCTAAATAAGACTTATTTAGGATAACTGTAGACTTCTTTTATTGACTAAATAAGACATTCAAAAGTCAATAAATACTATAGATCTTGGGGCATTCACAATCTTAATTTTAGCGGTTAAGTAGTATAAGAACAAAATTAAAATTAAAATTAAATAGTAACTACAATAACTATTATAGATCTTGGGGCATTCACAATCTTAATTTTAGCGGTTAAGTAGTATAAGAACAAAATTAAAATTAAAATTAAATAGTAACTACAATAAATACTATAGATCTTGGGGCATTCACAATCTTAACTTTAGCGGTTAAGTAGTATAAGAGCAAATAATAACTTATTAAACAGGGAGTTGATTATGTCTATGTTTATTAAAGTTATAACTAAACACGATGATAGCGATAAGTTCAGAGAAGTAGAACAACTACTAATAAACAACTTTGGTTTCAATGACGCCTACTGGCGCATCACCGATAACACCATTTCTATCTATTATAAAAACGTTGATGTAGTAAACCATCTTATTCAAGACTAACTAATTAATAATCTTTAACCAAGGATTATATATGATCTCCAAACGATCTCACTCCACCGGCGCAGCTGGGGGAAACGGTATGAGTCAAGTCTCTGAAGAAGAAATAAAAAGATCCTTTGATGAGGCAGAGATTAAAGATACCCCTAAAGCTCGTAAACAAAAAGCTCGCTTAGGAAGATTCTTTAAAGAGTATTGGGATTGCTTTGAATGCCGCTGTGGACGCTGAGGCATGGTCTATAGATTGCCCAAACAAAATGAGTTGGGGGAATCTTTTACCAGAGCAGATTACGATCGGGTAGACTTCACTAACACTACCCTCAAACAAAAATGTCCTAACTGTATTGGACCAGCAATTCATTCCAATGAAAAGAAAATAATAAAATACGAAGAATTAGAACTATTAAAATTACCTATGGTCACAGAACCTTCAGAACCTTCAGATAACATTACCAAATAGGAGGTATAAACATGAAAATAAAATTATACTACTGGTCCCCAAATGGGACTAACGATGCGGAAATTATAAATGATCGGGGGGAGGTTGTAGACTGTATTGAAGAGTTAACATTTGGGGTGAATATAAATGCGGAGAGTGAAATTGTTCCTCTCAAAAGAGTATTGAAAAACATTGCAGTAAGTCCCGTAGATGATGGCAAAGAAAAATTAGAACAGTTATCTAACTATTTCCCGACCTTAAAAACAAAACTAAATAAGATTCGACCTGAATAAAATAGTCGAAACCAGAAGTGAGCAATGTAGCAAGCAATAATCTTCTGGTCGTGGAGAATTGATCTACTCCACCCGATGAGACAGATCATATTATCAATCATTACTGGGAGGTATCCTATGTCTAAGATAATTAAAATGAGTGAAGAAGAATTTCGTAATAACGTCGAAGACAATATGGGTATATGCTTAGCTTGTGGAGAGACTAGAGACTGCTGTGAACCAGATGCTAGAGGATATGAATGTGAATCCTGTGGATCACATAAAGTATATGGTACAGAAGAACTCTTACTTATGGGAAGAATTCAAATAATAGATTCTGAAGAAGAATAATAATTTTAATCTTTACGAGGAGGTATCTATGAATTTAGATAAAATGATCTCTGAGAAAAAAGAATTAGAGGCTACTAAAACTAATCTTAAGATTAGAATCCATAGAGAAAAGAAATCACGGGGATTACAAATAGTGAAAGCTGCTGCTCCTAAAGATAAAGATGTCAAAGCAGCTCACACTAAACAACACCAATTAAAAGAGACAGCATTAGCTAATGCTGAGCTTACTCAAAGAATAAAATTCAATAAGGCAGCTTAATACTAATCTATAATGTAACTCCGAGGAGGTTAGAAATGAAACCACCATTGCAGAATAGGCGAGGGTAGGATGTAACCCAGCATAAAGAATAATCCCAATATAGGGAATCAATAAATATACTAGAAGCAAAATACTAACTTCAATTAAAGGAATGGTGTCTTATGAAACCACCCTAAAAGAATACTCATCCACTGCGATGAGGAGATAACTAATACAGCTGGATAGCACTCCCTGTATTAATATAATCGAAACAGGGGATCATTCCCCTGTCTGTTGGAGGTGACCGCCCAGCACTGATGAGATAGGTCTAAACAAAAGGAGGCTCTATGTTTAAAGTAATTATCTATAGCATACTTAATTTATTAACTCCCTCTAAGAAAAAAACACTCTATTCCTACAACTTCAATATCCTTTCCCCAGTACATCTCCTAACACTCAAAACAAAAAAGAGGTAACAATGTATTGTAAGAAATGTGGTAAGAAAAAACATTGGGCACCTGTATGTCCCTACTGTGGACATGTAGGAATAAATAACAAAGGAGTAAATCATGATTACAAAATTAGAAAAATTTGTAGTGAGTCTCTTAGCACATGTTTTCAAATCTCTAGAAACATTTATCGTCTATGAAAATACTTTAGACAAATTACTCCCTAAAACTAAGAAGAAAAGGGATGGTAGAATTGTACCCGACAAATTTTATGGGTTGAAGAAATATACTTACAGAAAAGTAATCTGTGGGACTACATACAAAGATCTAGTTAAGACAGCTAGAATTTTAGAGGGGAAAACTTCCGATGTAGACATTGCATTTGTAGACTGGATATCTCTTGGGACTAATCATGCTCTCTTCGAACATAATAATACTAAGAATAAAGCAGTGCGAGGATACTGGCACGAAGATCTTATTAAAGAAAAAATTGCTATTAATATATATGAGAAAAGTGATGGTAGCTTTTTAACTAAAGAAGAAATCGAAGAACTTTATTCCTATCTCTCTAAAAGCGATTCCAATAAACACGACCTTGAAAAAGAAGTAGAAGTAAGAAATTACGACATCACTAAATTAAAATACTTTAAGAATGGAGAATTGGATTATAACGACCTCTCTGATAGTATTCTTATTAAATTGGGTTTGAGATAAAACATACTTCACCCACTGGCAATTTAAAATCACCCTATAAAGTATTAAAATGTCCTAGTGTTGATAAAAATTTCTGTTCAGTTGGTACTGTTTTCCCGTATCCGCCTTACGACTTCGTGGTCTCCGAAGAGACACCAAACATGGACTTTAGTCAGTGACGTACTTTTAATATAAAACACTATTTACAAATAGATATTAATACTTTAACAGAAGAAATTCAAATGAAAAATATAAAATGTCTCAAACATCCCAAATACAAGGGCAAAAAAATACCTGTGAATGAATGTACACAGTGTATACAATTTTATCTCTCTTTACAAAAACCTAGAGTAATACATCGTCCTACCCGTACTATGCGAAGTAAAAATTTATATTCTAGAAAAAACAAATTTGACTGTCTCCCAGAGGATTAACTTTATCGGGTACAGTCTTAACTTAGGAGGTCTCTCATGAAAAGATTAATTAGATTCCATAATATCTATAAGAGTGATACTCATGAATTCTCCGATTGCAGTACCAAATACACAATACTCCCCCATTTAATTAAAGATGAGGATGCACACTTTGAAACTCTTAAAGAATTTGCAAAGAAATTAAATTTAGAGATAGCTACGAGTGATAAGAGTCCTGAGCATAATGGAAAAACAATCTCTCATTCTATCGCCTTAACTTCTTCTGTAAAAGGCAGAGGAAACGATTCTAACTACACAGAATATTTAGGATTATATTCTATTCAAGATGGAGAGGGATTAGATTCTTCTGAAGAAATTAATAAAAAACTCACTTTAGATCAAGCTCGAAATATTGTAGAAGATCAATTATTTGGAGTGAGTGCTGTAGGGGAAAATGTAGATAGAGGAATAACTCTAATAAAATCTGGCTGGAAATATTACCACGACCTTCCTATGTTAGGGTATGATCTTAAACATTTCGAAGAGTTAATGGGTATTACTGACGAAGGTTTCGATGACGATACTTATAGATGTGATAATTGTGGAAAATTTGATAGCAGAGACGATGGGTATGAAAATAATTTCAGCTATGTGAGCGAAGGATTACTTGGTAAAAATTGCGGATGTTTAGATGAATTTCTTAATAGTGACGAAGGTTTAGAAAGTAAAATTAATAACTCCGACGACCCACTTACCCTATCCAGTGCAGAAGAATGGCAAAAGAAAGAAGAAATAATCTTTTTAGAAAGATTTATAGGAGGATGGACTGATCCAGGTAGGGGAGGATGTTATGGAGGAAATACGGTACGTAATGGAGACCCCAAACTTATCTTAAAGCAATTATTAAAAATCTATCCTAAAAAGAAATTCGTGTTCTCTATCGATGAGAGCGGTCAATTCCAAACCTACTTCAGTTTATGGTACGTGCCAAGTAAAAAGAACTCCAAAATAGATAAGCTTCAAAAGACACTTGCAGATCTAAAAACAGAATAACAAATCAATCGAAACAAGGGGATAGAATTATCCCCTTGTCTATCAGAGAGTGACTACTCTGGTACTGATGAGACAGGTCTTTAAACTAAGGAGGAGACTATGACTAAGAAACAAAAAAGAAAAATGAAAAAACTTTTAAGAGTACAGAAACTTAGTGCAGAAAAAGCTCAACAGATATTGGAATCTATCAATCAAGTATCTCAAGTAGTTATGACTAATACTCCTGCGACTGTAACTGATCTACCAGATTCAGAACAGATTCCTAATCCTTACAATCTGATACGAGCTTCTTCTTTGAAGGTCTTTGATGAAGAGGGGAGACATATCAGTGAATCTAAATTAATTGTAAATGAAGAACGTCATGAACAACGCTTTGTAATTGTTTCTAAAGACTACAAAATTGCTCAACATAACGAAGTAGTTTATATAATTGAAGAGAGTATTAGGGAATTAAGATTAGAGACAGAGAGTAATATTATACGCATGAATAGGGGAGGACGAATTAGGATGGAAGTAATTTTTCCAACCATAAACATTCGACTTACTAATGGTGAAGTGTTTACCATGTGTGGTGCGTGGGATAATAGTTATGACTGTACCACGGGGCTGAGACTTATTATCGGAGCTTATGATAAACCTAATAATAAGAGATTGTTTATAGAGAATAGATATGCTGCTTTTTATCATAGGCATACTAAGGGATTAGACATTTGTGAGATGACACAAACAGTAAAGAAGAGTGCAGAAGTGTTTCAAAATAAAGTAGAGGCTGATTTTAATAGAATGTTATCATGCTCCATTACTTTAGAAAAAGCTCTTAATTTTATAGACTCTGCTATAGAGCACAAACTTATAGCTGATATCTATTTAAAAACTATCCGTGAGCGTCTGAGCAGTATGCGCCCCGAAGATATGGGTAGTCAATGGTACCTCTATAAACTCGTCAATGAAATAATCTCTCAACGAGTAGAATCTTTAGATACTAAAGAAAGATATCTTAAGACTTTAAACAGTGCAGTTAAAAAATTAAAATAATTTTCTGGGAAAGATCCGGTAGGAATCGGGACAGAAATTCTGCTTGGTTCCTGTTGGATCTTTTCTGATTATAATTCTAATTAAATCAATTACTTAGTTACTTTTTCCAAAGCTTCCCCGAAAAATTAGATCATAAAATTAATATAACCAGGGGGTTACTTATGCCTACACTAGATTATAAAAAGAAAGAAAAGAAATTAAAATTAATTACTAAAGATAAAAAACCTAGAAGAAGAGCAAAAAGTATTTATGTAGGTGTCGAAGTAGAATTTTATGCTCCTGATATTAATATGGCTAAGATAGAGGAGTTATTGATCCTACATAACCTGACAGGATATGTAACTCTCAAACAGGATGGGAGTATTCATCCCCCTACGATGAGTTGTGATGATTGTCCTGTGAGAGAATGTGAGCAGGATGAGTTATGTTGTTACAAACCAGCTGAGATAACTATCTTAGCTTCAGAACAAAAATTCAAACGCATAATGGAACGTGTAGATAATGTTTTCAAGGAGTTAAGAGCAGAAGTAAATGATTCTTGCGGATTACATGTACACCTAGACATGCGTCATAGAGATGAGAATAAAGCGATATTCAATCTGACTCAAGCACAATCATTATTATATGCCATGGTCCCTGAGAACCGTCGAGACAATAAATTCTGTAAAGAATTACCCGTACTTAATAATAAAGCTGAGGCTTACGCGATTTATAAACATCTTACAGAAAGAGAACAGAGATACTATGGAATTAATACTAAGGCGCTTTATAAATATGGGACGATAGAATGTCGGATACATTCTGGGACGGTAGAGTACAAGAAGATTGTGAACTGGGTCTCCCTTCTAATAAAAATAGTAGATGCTGAGTCTAAAGAATATCTCCCTGTTACTATTCAAGAACTCAGATATCTCTGGAATTTACCTAAAAAATTAGCGGAGTATGTAACAGAACGAGTAAAGAAATTTTCTCGACGTAGTGCTTGGCTGAATGCACCAGCACCTGGCAAAGTTCCCTCATGGGCTGCTCCTATCCCTATTCAATCTTCAATAAATTCAAATACTTCTGACGAAGCAATTCCATTTTAGTTTTAGTTTCAGATTCTTTTAGATTTCAAACTTAATAAAATTCAATAGTTAAGAGTGCCACTAGAATTAGGGTGGAGAAATCAGAGCAGAAAGTTAATGAAAACCATTACTTGCTATGTGTTTAGAACCATAAACTAAATAAAACAAGGAGATATCTTATGTGCAAAATACTTATTATCCCTCATATCAATGCAGATAGAATCGAGAACTTATGGAAATTTGTTACACATGCGGTACAACCTCTCTCTGAAAAAGATGGAGATGGTTTTGGGTACATGGCTCTAGATAACAAAGGAAATATATTCAGTGAGAAGTGGGTCTCTCCTAGAGATGCTTTTTATACCCAGTCTGGAGTAAAGAAAGTAGAGGATGAGATTGTGAGTGCTTATAGGGGCATCCTAAGCATCCCAGAAAGGTATAAGAGAATTGGTATTATAAATGCTGAGAACGTTTCCTCGATAGCTTTACACGCTCGTAAGGCGACCTGTGGAGTATCTATTAAAAATACTCATCCTTTCATTACTAAAGATAAGACTACTGCTCTTATTCATAATGGGGTAGTGGACACGGAGAATCTGGAGCTTAAAAATTCTTCTTGTGATTCAGAAGGGATTTTAAATGCGTATGTCAAATACAATGTAGGAGATGATATTAATGGAATGAAGGAGTTAGCTCGGAATGTACATGGACAATATGCTTGTGGGGTATATGCTTTAACTGCTCAAGGGTTTTGGGTTTTAGATATAATTAAAGATGACGCTGCAAGATTAAGTGCTGTCTATGTAGAAGAATTAAATAGCATTGTATTCTGTACTGACACGAGTATTGTTACTGCTGTCTGCCGCAAATTAAAATGGAAAATTTCTGCTAAATTTAATCTTAAAGACAATTATCTTATTAGGCATGATCCCTTTACGGGAAAGGTCTTGGATTTAATTGATTTCGTTCCTACCAAGAGGGAGAAATTTACAAAAGAGGTGTGGAGTAAGGGTAACCTTAATCCTTATGACAAATATGACAATGGATATGGAGTTTAAATAATTTTTAAAGGGGGTATTTTATGACAGAAGTTACACAAACTTTAATTGAGATTAGGAAGAAAGAACTTAAAGTAAAAAGACTCACCAGCCAAAAGAAACCTCGATCAGATGCTAAAGCTAATCATATCGGGGTAGAAGTAGAATTCTTTGCTCCCAGAGACAAGTATGAAGATCTACAAGATCTATTAATTGAATTTGATGTAGATAAATATTGCTGCATTAAATCAGACAGTAGTATATCCGCTAATAGATCTAATCATAAAACCTGCGAGATCAATATCCTCTTTCAAGAATCTAAAATGGAGGAAGTACTAGCTAAAATATGTCAGGTACTTGAAAAGATAGAAGCTAAAGTGAATAAATCCTGTGGTTTACATGTACATTTAGATGTACGCTATAGGAATGCTGGAAAAGTATTTCATAATCTCTCTCTGAATCAAGGATTACTTTACGCTATGTGTCCGAGATCTCGTAAAGAGAATGACTATTGTAAGGAGATACCGACTGCTACTTTAGATTATGCTGTGAAGCACTATGATCGTTATCTTGGAATAAATCCTCATGCGGTATCTAAATATAAGACTGTGGAATGTAGGATACATTCTGGCACGATAGAGTTTCAAAAGATTTTTAATTGGGTGACGTTATTATTAAAGATAGCGGACAGTGATTCTCTAGATATTCCAAATAATCTTTCTCAGATAAAAGAGAACTTAGATTTATCTGAGTCTCTTGTAACTTATATCAAAGAAAGAATTGCTAAGTTCTATCCTACTAGTCCTTTCCTTATCACTTAAGTACAATATTAAATAATGGGGTACACAGTATTATGTACCCCATTATTATTCTCTTTTAAAAGAAGGATAAACCTATGGCTTTAAAAAGTAGAATAATAGAATGGATAAATGACAATCCATATGATTGCTCTGATCACTTTAGTTTATTTGCTAACGTTTGCTCTAGATTTGAAATAGATGAGGAAGACATTGATGAAGCTATGACTTTAATATGTTCTAAAGATTATTCAGAATATGAAGAAGATGATGACCTTGATGAGGGAGATGATGTAGGAGATGCTGAAGAAGAAGATGATGAAAGATTTGAAGCAGTAGTAGAACGTTATCAAGCTGTTGGAAGTATAGAAAATGATAGAAGTTAAAGACCTTGAAATCCTGTGGGACCTTGAATCTCTTTTCTTTCAGATCTCAAACTTAATAAAATCAATCTCTTATGAATCTTTTCGTAACGCAGGTGAGAAAATCAGAACACAAATTTAATAATAACAACATTTTACCGAGGAGTTTTTATGGACTTCAAGAAAGGAAACAAAATTTATTTTACTAGCAATCCCAAGTTAAATTCTAAAAACACTTACGAAGTATTAAGTGTAATTGGAGAGGGCGCAGATGCTAAAATCCAATTTATAAACCTACAAAGTAAAAATAAATTTGAATACAGCGGACACCAAATGTCTATCTTTGGGGGACAAATAAGAGAGTCCCTTAAAGAAGTTTCGACAATAGCTCCTCCAGTCCAAGTGCTCTGTAAACATCCCGCTGATCAAATCCAGATTGTAAAATTCAGCACCTTCTCATTCAAACAATGCAAACTCTGTAAAAAAGATTTAGGCAACGCTTAAACAAAAACAAGGAGCGGAGAACTTTCCGCTCCTTGTTTCCCCGTGGACCCTTGAATCCCTTTTCTTTCAGATCTCAAACTTAATAAAATCAAATACTTGAGGAGAGGGAACAAGGATCTTATGTACCGCTTCTAAAAAATCAGAACATAAACTTAATAAAAATAACAAAGGGGACTACCATGTGTAAAATTTTAGTAATACCTCATGTTAAACCTAGTAATTATAAGAATGTATGGAAATTTGTAGAGACAGTAACTAAGCCCCTGGTCGCAACTGAAAGACATGGCTTTGGGTACATGGCTTTAGATGACAAAGGAAATTTATTTGGGGAGCGTTGGGTAAATGTGAATGATGCTTTCAGAGTGCGCGAGACTCTTTCTAAATTTGAGCTATCTCTTTTAAATCTTTACAAAGGTTTTCTAAATAGTTATGAATCTTACAATTCTTTTGGAGCTATGGATCAGAAAAGGATTACTTCCATATGCTTACATGGGAGAACTGCTACCAGCGAAGTCAGTCTCCGTAACACCCACCCATTCGTATCTGGCGACACAGCCTTAATACATAATGGGGTAGTATCTACTTGTAAACTTAAGCTTCATACTTCTACTTGTGACAGTGAAGGAATTTTAAATCAGTATTTGGAGGAAAATGTTGGGGCAGATATTCAAAATGTACAGAGACTTGCGGACAAGTTGCAGGGTTGGTATGCTTGTGCAGCATATACTAAAGTAAAAGATAAATGGTATTTAGATGTATTCAAAGATAATAAATCTAATTTAGAGGCTGTGTTTGTAGAGGAGTTGGATTCATTGGTATTCTGTACTTCCGCGAAAGTAATTTATGCTGCTTGTAAAAAATTAAAGTGGACAATCAGATCGGCTTTTGCTGTACGTTCTAATGCTATTATAAGAATAGATCCTCTGACGGGGCAGGTCATTGAGATTAAGAATTTTGTTTCTGAGAAACCTTTTAATCTTTTATCTCTAAGTAATAATTATAATTCTGCTCCAGAAAAAGTCAGTATAGCTAGAGAGGTAGATAATTTTTGGGATTCTACTGGCTACACAGATGACACTCCCCCTTCTTTAAATCCTTATGAGGATACGACCGCAATTAGTGCAGCAGTCCAAGAGGACATAATGGAATATCAAAGAAGGATTCCTCTTAAGAAACCTTAGATCCACTTTTTCACTGTCTCGCTAGAAGTAACCAAATTTCCTAGAGGATAGTTTAGTGTGCTATAGTGAATGACCCCTCCCTGAAGGGAGGGGCTTCTTGTTTCTTAGACTCTTGCCTAAGACTTGCCCATTTTTAGGCTCGTCATAGGTCTTACTGAATCTCC
>Ga0209777_10007033_pt1 | contig 12569 bp, 8 predicted proteins | sample FrelakmetHBP12HB_FD_187147 | JGI IMG/M metagenome (GOLD analysis project Ga0209777, IMG submission 187147) | Freshwater lake sediment microbial communities from the University of Notre Dame, USA, for methane emissions studies -HBP12 HB (SPAdes)... | ecosystem: Environmental > Aquatic >... | reverse complement strand
GGCGGGTCTGCAGCGGGATCAACGAGCCCGCAAAGGAAAAGGTCGTGAAGTTCCTCTCCGAGATCCTGAATGTGGAGAAGTTCCCTCTGACCGTCCTCGACCGCCCCATAGAGAGCGAAACGAGCAAGATTGTGGAGAACTCCTACCGGGCGACGATCCTCGCCTTCCTCAACGAATGGAGTCTATTCGCGGAGCGAAACGGCGTGGACATGATCAAGGTGATCCGGGCGATCAAGGTCCGCCCCACCCATTCAAACATGATCTTCCCCGGCCCGGGGATCGGCGGCTACTGCCTGCCCAAGGACGGGGGCCTGGGCGTCTGGGCCTACCATACCCTCATGGGCTTTGAGGACGACATCTTCAAGATCACGCCGCTCGCCATCGACATCAACGACACCCGCTCCCTCCACGTGGCGGAGCTCGTCCGGGACGCCCTCCGTAACATGGGAAAGATCGTCGCCGCCTCCAAAATCGCTCTTCTCGGCGCCTCCTACCGGGAGGATGTGGGGGACACGCGCTACAGCGGCTCGGAGATCGTGGTGAGAAAAATCACCGAAATGGGGGGAGAGATCGTCATCCACGACCCGTATGTGAAGCGCTGGTGGGAGTTAGAGAAGCAGGACACGTATCCTTCTCCTGGCCATTCCTGGGCGCGGTTCTTCCGGAACCAGGAGAAACTCAGGGAGAGCAAGGTGGAGAAGGATCTGAGCGCCACCCTCAAGGGCGTGGACGCCGTCGTCCTGGCCGTCCGCCACGAGGCCTACCTCGCCCTCGACCCCGATGAAGTGATCGCCATGATCGGCCGTCCCGTCGCCGTCATCGACTGCTTCGGCATCCTGGACGACACCAGGATCCACCGCTACTTTGAGCTCGGCTGCGAGGTAAAGGGCCTCGGTCGCGGCCACGTCAAACGGATCAAAGATGAAGTAAGATCAACTGAAAAGGCACGATGACGCAAAATGCCTTAAAATTGGACGATCTGAAGAACTGATACTAGGAGGCCTTAAGAATCGACGCTTTGACGTAATCAACTCAATCACGCGATCGACGCAATGGACTGTTTTTGATTTTGATATAACTGTGAACTGTGGACCGTGCGCTATCGACTGTAGGCTGAATTTGCAATGAAAACTATCAAGCAGTGGGGTAAGATGACTTTATTGGACACCAAAGTTGAGGTAAAATACTAAAGACGGAGGTGTCTGAGCGCCTACGATAAAAAGGAATCCATCCCGTTTAAGGAAGCTCGCCGAAATGCCTGGGATCAGATAAGCCGGGAGAAATATGGTAAGAAAATGAGGTGACGCTAAGTCCACAAGTAACTCTGTGCCCGTAGTGATGTTTGATAAAAAAATGCTTCATCAAGAAGGAAGAGGGAATATGATGGAAAATGATGGTGGTATAGTTATATGGCCCAATAAGCAGAACATTCTTGGGGTTAACATAAGCGCGACTACATATGAGGAAGCGCTAGTTTGTGTAATCAAGGCTGCAAAGGCAAGGAATTCTGGCTGTGTGTCACATATCGCAGTGCATGGTCTCATTGAGGGTAGTAAGGATCTGCGATTCAGGTCTATCCTTGAAGAGTTCGAAATCGTCGCGCCGGACGGGCAGCCAGTGAGACTAGCCTTGAGATTACTGCATGGGACAAACCTACCGGACCGGTGTTATGGTCCCGAGTTCATGTTGCACGTTTGTAGGCGAGCTGCGGTTGAAGGGATAGGTGTTTTTCTTTACGGAAGCCACCCAAATGTTGTAGAATCCTTGAGGAAACACTTAATTGCCCAAATTCCCGGACTCGCGATCGTCGGCTGGGAACCATCGGTCTTTAGGCCATTAACTGAAGTTGAGGATAATGCCTTAGTAAGTCGGATCAATGAAAGCAAAACTGGCATTGTTTTCGTTGGTCTTGGATGTCCATTGCAAGAAACGTTCGCATATGCTCACAGAAAGAAAATCAAGGCAGTCCAGATTTGCGTGGGAGCGGCATTTGATTTTCTTTCGCAGAACAAAAAGATGGCGCCGGTCTGGATGCAGCGAAACTCGCTCGAATGGCTATTCCGTCTTATACAGGAACCGCGAAGACTTTGGCGAAGGTACCTTATAACGAATACCATCTTTCTGTGGAGATTGTTTTTGCAATTAAGTAGGGTAAAAAAGTATTGATCAGGAAAGGTAGCCAATAATGAAAGTTCTCGTAACAGGGAGTTGTGGCTTAATTGGCTCAGAGGCTGTCAAATATTACGATAGACGTGCAGATCTGGTCGTTGGAATTGATAACAATTTGCGTGCTGAATTCTTTGGGCCGGATGGGGACACAGCGTGGGTGAGAAAAAAACTTGAAACGGGATGCCAAAAGTATAAGCATAAGTCTGTCGATATAAGGGATCGGGAGAAAATTACAGAGATCATCACTCAACTAAAACCCGAGCTCATCATTCATTGTGCGGCACAACCTTCCCATGACCTAGCCGCTCAAATACCTTTTATAGATTTCGAGGTGAACGCGGTAGGAACGCTTAATCTTTTGGAGGCAGCTAGGCATCACACCCCTGATTCAGTTTTCATTTTTATGAGTACCAACAAAGTGTATGGGGATGGGCCAAACAGTATAAAACTCCAGGAACTGAAAACGCGCTGGGAATATGACGATCAACAATATAAAAATGGAATACCTGAGAGTTTTTCCATTGACCAATCGAAGCATAGCTTATTCGGCGCAAGCAAGGCCGCAGCTGACTTATTAGTGCAGGAATATGGGCGGTACTTTGGTATGAAGACTGGCGTATTTAGAGGCGGGTGCTTAACTGGTGCAAGTCATTCAGGCGCGGAACTGCATGGGTTTTTATCCTATTTTTTTAAAGCGGCGTTAGCAGGTAGGCGCTATACAATTTACGGGTATAAAGGAAAGCAAGTTCGAGATCAAATTCATAGTATAGATGTAATAAGAGCGTTCGATGAGTTTTATAAACAACCTAAATGTGGCGCCGTATATAATTTGGGAGGGGGGAGGCAAAATAGTGTTTCCATCTTGGAAGCTATTGATAGGGTAGAGCAGCTCGTAGGAAAGAAAATTGATTATCAGTACAAGGAACAAAATAGGATAGGCGACCATATTTGCTATTATTCAGACTTGAATAAGCTGACATCTGATTATCCCGACTGGTCAATATCAAAGTCGCTGGATGATATTTTTGAAGAATTTGTGCAATGCAAGGATGATTAAAACTTACGAATTAAGAATAGGTTTGCTGTCACTGCTGTCTAAAATTAACCCAGGCTTAGGGGACCGTCCTTTGAATTCATTGAGCTTTTTGCCCCAGATATTGACCTATCCAGAATCACGTTACATTTTGTCACTCATTGTGCTATCCAAATTAAGGAAACGGCAAAGGCTAATTTGGATAAGAGTGACAAGGAATATATAATTGTAAAAGAATCCAATCAATAAGTCTTTCGTTTATTTACTTGGAGTAAGAATCTACCTGGTCGAATATTTACCCTAAAGATTGTTATCCAGTGGAGTTGACATTCTGTTTAAGTCAGGTAGAAGTGGCGCTTCTTAGTATTTTAGGAAGTGAGATGGCGGGAGATTGCCGTGTAATGGGATGATTTGTCTTCTCTATGTAAGAAGCGCAGGGGATAAGGTATCGGTTACTCGGATCTGGCAGGAGAGATGGTGAGTTGTCGGGTAGTTTTCTATAACAATTCGAAAACGCCCCCTGTAGTTCTAAGAGGAAGTGGAGCTGCTTCGGCTAAGAGCTTATTCTGTGGATTCTGGACTCATGACTGTCAACCATAATCTACGAGCTATGAGCCAAGCTTTCATGAGTTATGTCATAGAGACGAATACATTTGTTCATTATTATCGCTGTTAGGACCATGGCAATGAAGAAGAAGGTAATGTTTGTGGCCGGGGCAAGGCCAAATTTTGTGAAAATTGCACCCCTCATGAGGGAATTCGCTAAGCATAGGGATGTGTTCAAAATTTCTCTGGTGCACACCGGTCAGCACTATGATTTTGAAATGTCGGGAGTTTTCTTTCAAGGCCTTCAAATCCCTGATCCGGACATTCATTTGAATGTGGGCTCCCATTCTCACGCGGTTCAGACAGCCAAAATTATGCTTTCCTTCGAGAAAGTGGTTATTAGGAACAAGCCGGATCTTGTTATAGTTGTTGGAGACGTAAATTCGACCATGGCATGTGCTCTGGTGGCTGCCAAAATAGGTATAAAAGTGGCGCACGTTGAGGCTGGCTTGAGAAGTTTTGACTGGACCATGCCCGAAGAGATCAACCGGGTGGTCACCGATAGTCTTTCGGATTACTTGTTCGTCAGTGAAAAGAGTGGACTCGAAAACCTGAAACGAGAGGGGGTATCCTCCGAGAAGGTTCACTTTGTCGGCAATGTGATGATCGATAGTCTGATATGGGCCGGCAAACACCTCGGAAAGTCCAAGGTTCTTGATGACTTGAATCTGACTGAAAAAGAGTACGGCGTTGTAACACTTCACCGACCCTCAAATGTTGATTCGGATGCATCACTATCAGAAATATGTGGTATTCTCCAACTGGTTAGCGACAACATCAAACTCGTTTACCCGCTACATCCTCGCACAAAGATTATGTTGAAAAAACACGGCATGCTTGGTAAATTAACAGCTCTTAAGAATCTGCAACTCACAGACCCTTTAAGTTATCTGGATTTTGTCAAACTGATGAAGGAATCAAGACTCGTGCTCACGGATTCTGGGGGCATTCAGGAGGAGACGACGGCCCTTCGGGTGCCATGCCTTACGATGCGAGAAAATACGGAGCGGCCGATCACGGTGATACAGGGCACCAATACCCTGGTAGGCAAAGACAGACGAAAGATAGCCAGATGCGTCACGAATATCTTAAAAGGAAACTTCAAGATGGGTACAGTGCCACCGGATCTGTGGGACGGCAGGGCGAGTCAAAGGATAGCGGGTATACTTAGGACCAAGGTAGGGGTTGATTCAAGCCACCTCAAGGCGGCGCCTTAGACGGTACAGACAGGCAGCAAACAAAATAGAAAGTGGGAAAACATACCTTGTTGTCTTGTTGCAGCGGGAAAAAGTGTTAAAGCAAGATCTGACCCAATTGGCCTTTGTTATTACCCTTTCAAAACGTACCTTTGTTCGCAGATGAGAGCAACGGTGTATAAATTGAGTTTTTCGACAGCCCGAAAGGATTTGGCGTCTATTCGTTTGCGAGAGTATTACCTGATGCTAACTGCTCGGGCTAACGCTTAGCAAAGAGGAATACTATTGGCCCAAACTCTCGAATTGGAGGCCCTATTTGGTGGACTTGCGCTGGTAAGCCGACAACTGTTTGGGATGGGTCTTGCCTTAGTGGGCATGTTGATCAACACCAGGGTGCTCGGTCCTCATAAATATGGGCAGTTTGCCATAGTTGTAAGTTTAATCACCTATGCCGTTAACGTTGGGAAACTGGGATTGGATGTTTACCTTATTCGGTATCAAGGGGACCTTAAGCAGCGGCAGTTTGGTGTCACTCAGTTGATCTATCTTCTGATCGGTTGTATTATGTTTATTGTAGGCATTGCCCTAGGGCCTGTGGCAGCTGTCTGGTATAATGACCTGTCTTTAAAAAACTTTTTCTGGGGATACTCATTCGTTGCGCCGATGATGGTAATGGGCAGTGCTTACATGGCTTTGTTGGAGCGGCGACTGGCTTACAAGCACGTGGCTGCCATAGAATCAGCAGCCCAGCTACTGTATCTGTGCATCTCGATACCTATCGTTTTATATTACAAGTCGGTCTGGGGATTAATTCTTGGCGCATTAGGGCAATCCGCGCTTAGTTTATGTGTGTCGGCCTATATTGGCAGAATGAACTTCCACCCGTGCTGGGACTGGAAAGAGGCCAAAGCGCAGCTGAGCTATGGTTTGGGATATGCCACCTCGACCTGGATATGGGAAGTCCGAGGTTTGGCCAGTCCACTTGTTGTAGGCAAACTCCTTGGTTCCGAAGCTGTGGCATTCATTGCCCTTGCCACTAAACTGATTACAATGATAGGCTTTGCCAAGTTTGCCATTTACAGGCTTTATATGAGCTTTCTTGCTCGCCTCGCTGTTGATCGGACAAAAATGAAAGCCGCCATAGAAGCTGGACTTCAGATGCAGGTTCTCGTTCTTGGCATATCTCTCATAAGCTTTATGGCGATAGGGCCGGAACTTATGAAGATTACAGTAGGTGTGAAATGGCTTCCAGTCTTTAATATATTTCCTTTTATGGCTATTGGGCAGATCGTGAATGGGGCATTTAGTTTGCATTCATCGGCGCTATATGTAATTGGCAAGAACCGTGAGGTAAGCCTCTTTCATCTAATTCATATAGTTGTTTTCATACCTGCGGTTTGGTATCTTACGACTATTCTCGGCAATATTGCTGGCTATGGTTGGGCGGAAGTTGTCGCCTTGGTCAGCTACGTTTGGATACGTCATGCTCTTCGAAAACATCTCTTTGCTATTGGCGAAAGGATCATTTATATCAATATGCTGGTTGCCGTTTCAGGCATTGTTCTTATGAGTAAACTTATTGATGGGCCCTGTTGGCTGCGCGTGCTGTCGTGTTGTCTCGTTCTGGCAGGTCTGTTGTTTGCTGTTCAGCAAAACCGCACTATGAGTTCAGTGATACTGAACAAGACTGTTAGCAGGCTAAGGCTTAGGGGCGCTTAAAGACTGAGTGTGGGTCGTGTTCGGCGGTAGTCCAGTAACATAGTATCATAATTTGATTCCCACGCCAGTACCTGTCTGCTTTTACTTTTGAACCTATTCAGGCTAAATGAGGCTAAATGAATCGCTGTGATCGTACTCAATTCAGCAAACCATATTTCTCTCACAATAGGTGGGTCGCCGACTTCTTTCTGCAATTCTCGGACACCGAGCTTAATGACCACATAAATGACATTTGTTCCGGTCACCTGCCCTCGTTGCCTTGTCGTAACGGAGAGTGCCGGTCTAAACTGAAACGATAGTATTTTATAGCGAGAATGAGAAACCTTTGCTTCTTTGTCTTATGTTGTCTGGTACTTTTTGCTTGCAATGATATCCGGGTTTCTGTAGGCGGAAAGGGCGTTTTTACCCTCAGCTTATTCGAGTTATGGTCATATTTGCTATTTTTGCCCATGTACATGCTGGTTTTGCTTACAGCGGGGCATTACGAATTCAAGAAGCAACACGAGTTCATTTTCGCTTCTCCCACTAAATGGCTATTGCTTTATTTGTTGTGGGCACTATTCCCTGCCCTACTGTTTTGGGGGGATCCTAAGTACACGATTCAGATAGATTATAAGAAACTCCTTCCGAGCGCGATTGCATTTATAGCCATATTGCTTTTGGCGGCGGATGACCGAAGAAGAATAAATGTGATTCAAATAACCTGGTTTACTGCGGGTCTCATAAATGTGGCGGTGGCCTTATCGCAGTACTGTTTTTCTGTTCCGTATTTCGGTAGAGTTTCAGATGATGTAGCAAGCAAGCTCGACCTTACTGGGGAAGTAGCGAAACGTCTCGTGATCGGATTCGTCAACGCCCCGAATATGTTCGCTCAGATCATTATGCCCTGGTTTATCGTTGCTGCCATCGTATGGCTGACAAAGAAGAAGCTCATGACGATAAATTCTCTATTGTGGCTTTTGTTAAGCATTTTGTTTGGATTTGTTCTTTTTAGCACCTCTTCCAAAGGGGCACTGCTATGGTCAACCGCCGGAATCGGTCTGGGGGTAGCTATGACCAAATGGACTAAACTGCGTTCATTTCTAGTGTTCATCTTGCTATCTTTTGCAATGATTGCAGGGATTAACGCTCTCGCGGTCTATCATCTCAAATCGTCTGTCGGAGATAATTTGGGAACCATGGATGCGCGCATCGATTTAGTAACAGCTTGTTGGCACCTGCTAATCGCTCATCCTCTCAATGCAATTATAGGTGGAGGCCTGCAATATTGGGACAAGTATGCATATCGCTGGGCAACCTGGCAGTTTTATGATGCTCACAATGTCTATCTGAATCAAATATTGATGTACGGCCTAATTGGGATGTTTCTATTCTGCGCGTTTATTCTGTCTTGTATAAGGAGGGGCTTGCGTAAAGTGGATTATGTCCAAGGCGGTGTGTTGTCTCCTTTCCCCTATATCGGGGCAGTCTTTGCTATCGCGGGAGAGTATTGGTTCGAGCCGTCTTTTAAGGATGCTATACAGAAATACCAGCTAATCTTCGTGCTGGCGATGCTACTCGTTGTTGTAAACTTCGGACACTCTAAACGAGGTGGAAGGGATTATGAGAAAGAAGGCCATTAACCCTAATTGCGATGTTTATTTCTGGAATAATAATATGGGGAGCTCTAATAATGTCAACTAAAAACTTTATAAGCTCAAAGGCATCCACGTGCAAACCGTAGCGATGCTGCTGATTGGCGATATCCGCATGGATGGACGGGTGCAAAAGGAAATCCTGACACTGCGGAGCCGCGGGTTCCGGGTCACCCTGATTCAGTGGTCTTATAGCAGCCAGAGCGACGCCCACGACTACTTGGGGATTGAAGTCATCGATTACCCACACAGCCTTCACCGAAACCCGGTAGTTAACTTTCTCCGGCAGATTCTGTTCAATGTCTTCGCCTGGCGCCACCTGAAACGGCTGGCTCCCGCTTTCCTGCAATGCAATGACCTCAACACTTTGTTAGCGGGCTTCCTTTTCCGACGCCAGGCCCGCGTTATCTACGACGCCCATGAGCTGTTCCCCGAAATGTACGAGGGAACCAGGAAGCGCGTTTGGTCGCAGTTGGAAAAATGGCTGCTGCCTGCCTGTCACGCCTACATCCAACCGGAGAAAAACCGGCTAACCTACTTCTCGGCGAAGTACCGCATCGACCATTCCCGTATCGCTTTGGTGGAAAATTTTCCCTCGGGCCGTTACGCTTTCTCGGGGCGAAGTCGGTTGAGGGAGGACTGCGACCTGGCTCCGGAAAAGATCATTCTGCTTTGCACGGGTGTGCTCTGCCCCGGCAGGGATATCGAGAATATGATAAGCTGTATGGCGTTTCTCGACCCCCGCTTTGTGCTCGTGCTGTTGGGACCCACCTTCAAGGGATATGAGAAGGAGCTCGCATCCCGAATCAATCAAGCGAAAGCGGAAGACCGCGTGAAATTTCATCCAGCTATTCCGAATGTTGAGATGCTGGACTATATCCATTCCAGCGACATCGGGATAGTTCTCTACCAGAACACAAATCTCAACAATTACTGGTGTGCCTCCAACAAGCTTTACGAGTTCATCCTCTGCCGCAAACCGGTTATCACCAACGACTACCCTGGTTTGCGCGAGGTAGTTGAAAATAACCAATTGGGCGCCTGCGTCTCCGAAACCTCGGCGGAAACGATCGCCTCCGCCGTGAGCCGAGTCTGGAACGCTTGGAAAGAACCGACCGGAGACTCGTCCTATGTTTGGGAGCAGCAGGAAGCCGCCTACTTGAAGCTTTTTGAATAGGCAAGCCCGCGGTCAGGAAGGTGTGTTGTGTGTCCCGAAATAGTGTTTACCCACATTACAAATGGATACATGGTACCTTTTGAACAGGGAGGTAATCTGTTAGGAAAAGGAGATTGCCTTCTTACTGGCTTGTCGGCTTGGTTGAACATTAGCCCTCGATTAGCCAGGTTGACGGGATCAGGCGGGGGGGCCTGTGACTCGATGCCGTTGTCCTCGAGATTGAGTTTGGTGAAGGATCTATCGCGTCTTGCTCTGCGCACGTGCGCTTGGGGTTCGTCGTATGCCCGAGTCCTCCTCAGCTATGTGTTGGAAGGAGGCGCCAATACGGCTGCGAGATTCTCTGACAGGGAGCACCTCATGGCAGCGGCGCGGTGGCTCGCTTCGGCGCAGGACGCAATGCGTGACGGCGGTGTCGCCGCTCACTTCAGCCTGAGGAAAGGCTGGAGCACCTCATATCCAGAGACCACCGGCTACCTGATCCCGACATTCCTTAGACTGGCGAAGGAGCCTGGATTGGAGTCGTTTGAGGAGCGTGCTGCGAGAGCGGTCGATTTCCTGCTGCAGTGTCAGCTGCCTGAGGGTGCTTTTTCCGGCGGTCAAGTACACCAGAACACGATGACACCTTCGGTTTTCAACTCAGCGCAAATCATTTGCGGACTCGTCGCATGGCATCGACATACCAAGGATCAGCGGGCGCTCGATTCGGCGGTACGCGCGGGTGACTGGCTCGTGTCGGTGCAAGATGCTGATGGCGCGTGGAAACGACACGTCTATCACGAACTTGCAACTTCTTATACCGCGCATGCATCTTGCTGGCTGGCGGAACTTGGAGAATACATCGGAGAACGGAGCTATCGGAATGCCGCATTCCGGCATGTTGAGTGGGTGCTTGCCCTGGTGGACCAGGAAACGGGGTGGTTCGACCGCTGCGGCTTCACTATGGAACAGCACGAAAAGCGCACCGCCTTTACACACACGATTGCGTATACATTGTCCGGCGTCCTGATGACGTCGCAGCTTCTCGGCATCCGCGAAGGCATCGCGTGTGTCGACCGAGCGGCGAGAGAGGTTGCCAGACGCTTGGAGCTGCTTGGTTGGCTGCCCGGTATGCTTGACTCGCATTGGCGGCGCTGCGCTAACTTTGCGTGCGTAACCGGCGCCGCGCAGATGGGGTTGATCTGGATGCAATTGTTCAAAGGATGTCGGGATGTGCAATGGATGAACGCGGCGATGCTGGCGATCGACACAGTTAAGAGCGCTCAGGAAATGCGCGCGTCGGCGCCGGAGCTTCTTGGTGCGATCCCGGGCTCAGACCCGGTGTGGGGCAGCTATATGCGGTTCGCATACCCAAACTGGGCTGCGAAATTCTTCATCGATGCGCTCTTCGAGAAGGGACGCACGCTCGATCTGGGCGGAGCCTCGTGATCAGATCTGATGGGCGAAATCCTCCGCGATCTCGTAAGCGGTCGTAATACTGCAGACGGAACGCGTAGTTCACAGCGCACGACAACCAACTCGAGGCAGGGCTGGCTAACGAGAGCCGACGGTGTGAGATCGCGGGACGCAAGGAATTGATATTGGCGCTAATCGCTGCCATTTCTGCATGCGGTGCCGTCACCCGGACAGAATACATTAATCTAATGTTAAGGTAGGACCAACCATGAAGTTGACAATATCAATTTTCCCTACTGGTGTCGGGAGCACGGGTAATCCTTACGTGAGCTTATTATATGCTAACATAGATGGCGGAGCCGTCGGGCCTTATTCCTTCCGGGTTATCAGATGTAAATTAAGAGAGATAGCAAAATGGCGGAAGGATCGCGAGGCAGAGGAATGTGTAGTACATATACATTGGTCGCGTTTTTTTTACGAAAGCAGGTTTGCCGTCAAATCATTATATTTGTTAGCGATGAATTTGTGTATTCTTGCTCTTCTAAAGAAGAGATATGGATGCAAGGTCTATTGGACCATGCACAATTTTAAGTCACACGATTATCGTCATCCATCCATTGATTGGTTCGGACGAAAACTTTTATTTTCTATGACTGATTGCATAATTGTCCAACAGCGCGCTTATTATGAAGTCCTGTCAGCGCAACACAAAGATAAGCGGTTTGTCTATATTCCGCATGGTAATTATATTGGCGCGTATGGCCCAGTGAGAGACGAAAGAGGGTCAGCGAAAAAACAATGTGGATTCAATGAAGAAGACATAATAATAATCTCACTCGGAGGGGTAGAGCCATACAAGAAGATCGACAGAGTAATTGAAGTGCTAAACGAGAATGACCATATCTTGGATAAAAGATTAAAGCTCTTTATTGCTGGGCGTTGCGAGCCAGAGTATGCTGATTATTTGTCTAAACTCATCTCCGGCAGTCCCCGGATTGTTTTTAGGAATGAGTTTGTTCAGAATAATGACCTGGCGCTCTACTTGTCTATAGCAGACTATTCCATATCCTGGTACGATGACTCTGTGCTCACATCAGGTGCCATAATCCTTTCACTGTCTTACGGCGTTCCAGTTATCGCAAGAGACATATTTGCTGCCGAGTTAGTTCAGAGAGGGAGGAACGGCTTTCTGTTTGATACTCCCGAGAGTTTAGCTGAGATACTAATCCAACTTCCTACGCTTGAGAAACCTCTGCATAAAGATGTTATTTCTTCCGTGACGCACTTAGATTGGCATTCCATAGCGAACAGGTTAATGAAAGCGTTTACGGGGGAATATTTGGAACCCTAACGATGTTTATCTTTTGCAAAGAATATACATGAGGGTCTGTATTTGTATTGCGACGTACAAACGGCCCCTCGTGTTGCCGCGGTTGTTGACAGCCTTAAGTCTATTGGGATTCAGATAATTCCGCGCCCTGACCTGAGGTTAGTTGTTGATCCCAAGGGGTCGATGGTCAAGAGATGGCAGAGAATGGTGAATTGACTCCCCAGTTGCATAAAAAATATAAAAAATCAGGCGCAGAAGCCTTGAGGAATGGCCTCCAGATTGGATAAAATGCTGATTGGGAAACAACAAAATA
>Ga0209777_10007032_pt1 | contig 12569 bp, 2 predicted proteins | sample FrelakmetHBP12HB_FD_187147 | JGI IMG/M metagenome (GOLD analysis project Ga0209777, IMG submission 187147) | Freshwater lake sediment microbial communities from the University of Notre Dame, USA, for methane emissions studies -HBP12 HB (SPAdes)... | ecosystem: Environmental > Aquatic >... | reverse complement strand
GGTCTGCATCGCCGAGCGCTGCACCAGGTCGTACGCCTTGGGCCGGCTTAAACCCTTATCCATCAGCGCTAGCAATACCCGCTGCGAAAAAAACAGCCCGTGTGTGCGGACTAAATTGGCCAGCATATTCTCCGGATACACATTCAATCCGGAGATGACTTCAATAAATTTATGCAGCATATAATCTAAGGCGATCGTAGAATCAGGAATGATCACCCTCTCAACAGAAGAGTGGCTGATATCGCGCTCATGCCAGAGTGCCACGTTCTCCATCGCAGCCAAGGTATTCCCGCGTAAGAGCCGGCTTAATCCGCAGATACGTTCGCAGATCACCGGATTTCTTTTATGCGGCATGGCAGAAGAACCCTTTTGGCCTTTACCGAACGGCTCTTCGGCCTCTAAAACCTCAGTGCGCTGCAGGTGCCGGATCTCCGTAGCGAATTTTTCTAAAGAAGAGGCAACCACGGCTAAAGTTGCCATATATTGGGCGTATACATCACGCTGGATGATTTGCGTGGAGATATTTGCCGGCTTAAGGCCGAGCTTTTTACAGATATATGTTTCTACCGCCGGTTCAATATTGGAATAAGTGCCCACGGCTCCGGAGATCTTACCTACCCGGATCTCTTCTTTGGCTAGCTTAAGGCGTTCTAAATTCCGCCGGGTCTCATCGTACATCAGCGCTAATTTCAGGCCAAAGGTGGTCGGCTCGGCATGCACCCCGTGTGTGCGGCCGATACAAACCATATCCTTATATTTTTTGGCCTTCTGCGCCAGGACCTTCAGGAGTTTTTCTAGATCTTTGATCAGGATATCCGATGCGGCATTCAGCTGTACCCCAAGGGTAGTATCCAGAACATCCGAAGAAGTCAGCCCCATATGTAAATATTTGGCATCCGGCCCAATATATTGGGCCACATTATTCACGAATGCCACAACATCATGTTGGGTCTTCTCTTCTATTTTTTTAATTTGGCTTAAATTGAATTTGGCTTTTTTCTTGATGCGGGAAACTGCCTGCGCGGGAACCTTCTTTTGCTTAGAAAGTGCTTCTAAGGCGAGGAGCTCGATCTTTAACATCGTGCGGAATTTAAACTCCTCCTGCCAGATATTATTCATTTCAGGTAGGCTGTAACGTGCGATCATTAAAGCTCCTTTTTGAGTTGCAGGAGCATTTATTATATCAGAAATGCGCCTTTTAGCAAACAAAAATAAGTTGTTCTGAGCCCTTAACAGCCCCTTCAGCTAAGGCCTTGTATTCCTCTGATTTATGTATTTTGAGCCAGATATGGCCGTAGGCACGGATCCACTCCAAAGCCGCTCTTTCCCTGCCGATATCTTTACCTATTTTTTCGCTTTCTATCCACTTATAGCGCTCGATCTCCGCTACCACACGCTTATCATCTAATAGGCGTAAAAAAGCAAAAGTGTCCATAATGAGCTCCTTGAAAAAGTAAGCCTGATTTTTTTAGGGATGGTTAAAATTACAGAACTACAGGAAGGTTAAAACAATTGTATGAAGACGTTTTGTTGCTAAATCCTTCCCTGCCTCTAAAAATGATTGCCCAATCATAGCACCGGAAGGAAATTTGTCAAGAAAAAAATCCCGGCTCCGTCGGCAGGAAAAAATAATTACATAATATTACAAAGGTGCTGCGGATGAATACGCGTCCACGATCACCAGCGCTTCTTTTAAGTCCGGGCTCATCGGCTTGGCCTCGTCCTCCTGCAATTTGCAGATATCTGCCAAACAAAGGAGCAGCTCGTCCATATGCACGTTCATTTTACCGCTGGAGCAGCAAAGAGCTACATACTCTTTGATGCGCTCTCCGGAAGGAACGATCCCGCTATCCACCATCCGCTGGATTTGCTGATACTCACTGTCTAAATCCGTACGGTTAAGATTAGCGATTTTAGGCAGGGCGAAGTTTAACCCGGAAAAACTACCCAAGGTCTGGGTGATGATATTAGTAATACGCAAGTCAATACCGCCCGGTTTACTTACCGGCGCGGTTTCTTCTTTACTAACCGATGAAGACGACTGTATGCCTTCCCGATTACGCGCCTCGCTGATTATTTTTCCCGTAGCAATAATTGCTTTGGCCAGCTGCCGGTTCGCGGGGTCGCGCCACCGTGCATTCTCCATTAAGCGATCGGCGTGATCCAAAAGGGCTCCTGCCCTGTAATCCGTAAAGGAATGCGCGAACGCCTGCAGCGCGGTCAACAGCTGCACTGTATCCTTATCCCCTCTCTCCTCGTACGGTAACCGCATTCGGGAAATGAAGTTCGTCTGCTCGTGCGCATCTGCGCCGTTAATGATCCGGGCTATCGGCAAAAAGGCCTCGGTCAGGCTTGCACCGGCTATGCCGTCGATATGACTGATCCTCTCTATATTTTTTTCCGGAGTCCCTGTCTTTGCGTAGAGCGCCGCAAGATAGCCCAATGCCTCAACAAAATATTTATTATCAGCATTCTTCCATTGCTCGCTCATCAAAGAGTTTATTTCCGCCATATTCTTTTGCGCGTTGCCGCTTACAAAGATATCCGCGAATTTACCCAACCCTAAAATCATATATCTTGTATCTCCGCGCTTCGGCGCCGATTCATTTATTGATTCTAGCGCTATCTGCATCTTTTCGGAGAGCCCGCCCGCTCCCAGCGGTGAACCGGCTGACCTTACTATCCTGCCTGAACCTCTTTGCATTGCAGACATCTGTATAAGGCGCTTACGTATTTGAGAAAGCTGTTTATAGCTTGCCTTGTTCTCTTCTGTCAGTTTATTGATGTCATCCTGAATGCCGCTTTTTTGGAATAGCTCCGCATAGGTATGCCGTTTTTTCAGTTCCCCAATTGTTTTATCATTAGCGCTCATGCCGCGCTGAATTTCTTTTATCTTGTCCCCAAGCTCTTTTATATCCTGGCTTAATGAGCCTACACCTTTACTTGCCTGTTCCGGAAGCGACCCGGCGGCGGACTTAATCGCCTCCTCGATCATCTTCACAATCTTATCCTGGTCACCTTGGCTAACTTTCTTATTAAAGGTTAGATCAATGTACCTGCCTTGAAAGCTAGAGGAAATACCGCTATTCATGCCATATTTTTCCCTGATCTTCGGCAACTGCGCCACTACCGCATCCCGGATGCCTGCGATAATCCCACCCGTAGCATGATCTAGATAATTATTAGGCAGTTCATATACCACCCGGAATCCGGCTCCCAACTGCTGAACACTGCTCTTAACCGGCGAGCTGGCAAGAATACTTTTTACGGTATTGGTAATACCGTTTACCCAGCCTTTGTGGGTTTGGGCAACAGCCCCGTAAAAGGTCAATATAAGGGAATCTTCCTGAAAAGAAAGCTCAAAACCGTTAAGGCCATGCCTTTCCATGGTCTCTGCTAACCCTTTAACAAAAGCATCTCTCAATGACGGGACGACTCCGCTATAATCTAATGCCTCTATAGGCAAGACATATGTTATCTCTATTCTGCCGTTTGCCCTGTTTATAGAAGGCTTAAGCGCTGAAACGGATAACACGTCAACTCGCGGCTTCGCCGATGCATCCCCGGATAGTCCCACCGGAAAACCAACGGCTGGGTTAGATTGAATTAAAGATTCTAGATGAGCAGGCTGAAGTAACTTAATCTTACCCTCAATGGCCTGGCGGTCTCTAGCTATGCCTTCCCGCAATTTTCTCTCTCTACGCGTAAATTCATCTTCTATTGCCTGTAACATCTTTTTATACGTCTGGCGAACTTTTGTTGAATCACCATGTTCACCTTGCACATGCGCGCTTGCTGTCTGCGCAAGCGATTCTATCTTTTCTCGCTGTTCCTTAGCAAGATTAGCAAAGGCGTAATAAGCGTTCGTATTTAACTCTTTTAATTGGGCATTAAGACTATCGAGGGTCTCTTTTTTTTCTACCGGCGAGCCGGCAGCGCTGATGTCACTGATGCTGCCTTCAAGAGCAGACAATATTGCCCTTAATTCTTTCGGGTTTTCCTTGGCAGCAGATAAAACATCACTGACTATTTTCTTAATAAAAGGCAACGTGAAGCGCACAAATATCAGTTCGTTTTCTTTGTCGTTAAAACCTTCTTTATCTCTACTTAATTCATAATCCCCCCGCTTCTCCATATCTTTACTAAATATTCCTCTGTCATATAACTCGCCAATGTTGCCTTCATTAAACGCTAGATATTTTCCATTTACTACTCCACTTAGGTAGTAGGAAAGATACTTTATGGCTTTTATTGCGTCCCTGTTAGAAAAATCTTTGCCGCTGATGCTGTTCCTGAGATCTTCCAACCATTCTATCAGCGGGTTAGCTATAACTGTCTGGAACTTAGATTTGTCCTTCAGCAATCTCTTGCTTATGATGCTGGGCAGGTTAAAAATCTTCTGGTTAACGAATTCCTGCGCCTTCCTTTCTGCATACTTTCTGCCTTCTGGCCAATAAGCCTCTGAAAGCGTATAGAGCTTGATTTCGTGTTCAATAATCTTAAAAAACTCAATGGTTTCATCGGTTGTCGGGGAACGGCCAAAATCTTTCAGGAATACCTCTACAAAAGGAGCAATATAGTCTACGGTGGTTCTTCCATAAACAATGCGTACGCTATTCTGTATAGCTTTGGTGAGTAACTCAGCTTTTTCTAGTACGGTGAGTTTAAGCCTTGGGTCGTCAATATTAATCGGCGAGCCGGCGCTAACAGTCCCTTCTTTTTCCAAATCTTTAAGTTGTTGAACAGACTTAAAATGAAAATCAACTTTATCTTTTTCGCCTGGGCGCGGATCACGTGTTGTGTAAAGGACAATACGCGAGAATTGATCTTCGTATTTTTGCTGCACTTGGTTCCATAACGGGCTCTTTCCAGTGGCGGAAGGCCCGGAATATAGAATCAATTTCTTACCTGACTTTCGGGCATTATCAACGGCGCCCATAAACTGCGCAACTACTTTAGCCCCTTCTTCACTAGCCCACCGGCTATTGTCTCTTTCTAAATCTTTTAGCACATTGCTAACAATAACGGTATCATATTCATTCTGCCTAGACATTTCTGCAACTGCTGCTTGAGCGCGCGTAAGTTGCTTCTCTTCGTTGGTAGGTTTTTCTGGTGCGCGCTCTCTTTGCCGTCCTGCCATTTCCTCAAAGATAACCTCCTGCCGCGTTTGACCTTTTTCCTGCATGCGCCCCCTGATTTGCTCTTCACTCAAAGGGGATATAAAAATAGTATAAACGTCATTAGGATAAGTTTCTTTTATTTTCTTTGCCCAATCAACTGAAACTTCAGCAATAGCCATTTTCCCACTGGCAATTGCTCTTTCAACATCCCTGAAATTCAGACCTTGCAGGTCTTTGTTCACCATCAAGGTGACGAATTTAGCGACATTTTCGCTTCTTTGCCCCGGTTGTGCTAAAAGAGTTAAAGCTACCTGCTCTGCATCATTAAGGTTGTTTTCCTTAATTATCCACTGCATATCCGCATTAGTTGGCTTGCCCTGAATTTGCTTTAAGCTGGTTAAGGCACTCCTTAATGCAGAGTTTTGCGGCAACATGCCTATTAATTCATCTAAGGGCACTGCTTGATTATTCTTTGCCGCATTGCTGATTTTCATTCTGAAAGCGGAAATGTCGGTTTCGTTCAGATGAATCACAGAGCTTATGCTCAAAGTTGTAGTAGGATAATATTTCCTGATTACTTCTTTAACGCTATTGACGATACCCTGAGGAATAATCAATGTTGTTTTTGTTTTATAAGAACCTTCCCACGGGCCATATTCATTTCCAGAGTCCGTACTATCAAATATTGAACTATCAATAATAACCTGTCCGGAAAATTTCTTTTTAAGTTCTTCTAAAAAGCCTTGTGGTATCGGGTTCGTCTCAGTCGAACCGGGGCCAAACCCATACTGATCCTCACTAGCAGACCATTTATTGATAGGTAACTCGATCACAACTTTGTCCGCCCCAATAACCGGCGAGCCGGAGGTAGGAGTTGGCTTTAGATTCTTTAACTCCCGCGAATACTGAACAATTTCTATAATCTCGGGTAAATCAAAAGCTAATTGCGTCCTCAATGCCGCCTTCAAATGCTGCGTAATCCCCAACATCTTGAGTTCGAATGGTGATTTTACGGGTTCTTTACCCGTTAAAGCCAGCGCCAGATTATATAGGATATACGGCAGCACCGCCCATTCTTCGGGTATTTTGTCACGCGGTATAGTTTTACCGAATAAATCCTTTTTGAGACCTTCTCTATCTCCGGATAAGATTAAACGAAGAATCCCTTCAATCTGGGCCTGCGGGTCTTTATCCATAAGTATCAACCCAAGGCGATAAATGGCAATACCTATAGCGGCATTATCGACATCATCCCAAGCTTTCTTGTCTGCCAGATCCATAAGTACTTTGATATTCTTATCTACATCCTGCTTAAGGTAAATTGAACGTAGGGCGGAAAAGGCATTTTCCAGATTTTTAATATCGCGGCTACGCCTCTCTAATACATCCTGATTCCCTTTCTTCATATTTTGCTCTATGTACCATTCCTCTCCTTTTTGCCCGGAAATAACTAAGGCAAAACGGTAAATTTCCCGGGTTAAATATGAGGTATCTGAAACAGGCGCCATGTCATTAGTTATCCTCTCCGCGAGCTTGGAAAGGCTTTCGTTTATCATCGTAGCGAAGAATTTTTTCTGCTTTTCTATATCTATCGGCGAGCCGGCGGCCTTAAAAGCTTCTAAATCCTGTTTAATCTTATTTGATTTTTGATAACCTCTTGCTACGGTTTTAAATGCATCGACAAATATAGCTGATTGAGCAAATGGTAAGTTATTGATATAAGCTTTATTATCATCGAGAAATTTACTCAATCTTTCGAATCTATCTTTGAAGAAAGCATGCAATGCCGTAGCTTTTGCGATTGCCGTATCTAAATCTTTTGGCGAAGAATATCCAACCACAGATTGAGAAGAAAGAGAGTTATCCGGAGCTAATCCTAAACTACGTAAAAGCCCCTTTATAATTTCTGGGGTTAATAAATTTGGGAGCTTGCTCTCAAATTTAAGCATAAAACCCCAACTTAATCTGTTGATATCTTCCAAAATACTCAGGATATCTGAGTTGGTTTTCTTTAATAATGCCTGTAATTTGTCCTTATTGTTTTCTACTTGAATCGGCGAGCCGGCGGAATTACGCAGGGCATCTGTTGCTTCCAATGCCAACTTTCGAATTTCGTTATCCACAGCGGTTGCCATCGATGCCAACCAGCCTCTCATTTCCGGGTCTTTAGAGAAACTCCCGGGATCTCTTTTGGCCCTATTCACCAGATCATGGAGCGCAGCTATGTTTTTATTTTCTTTTGCTTCTTTAAAAAGTTCTTCGTCTGTAAGCCAGTAAGTAAGCGGCACCATGGTTTTATTATTCGGATCACGCAGGGCACCTGTTGCTTCCGATGCTAACTTTCGAGCTGTCTCATCCACAGACGTTGCCATCGCTGCCAGCCAGCCTCTCATTTCCAAAGAGATGCTACCGCCGTAGATCTTGGCTATCCTTACCAATACCCTAAGCGCATCTATGCCATTGCGATATTGCGCTTTTGTAAAAATATCTGCTACTGTTACCGGCGAGCCGGCGGATACTTTCTTCGGCGTATCAATAACCCTCAAAACCTGCATTCCTTCTGTTTTTATTTTTGCAATAAGATCGCCTTCCGTGACAGGATTTTCTACGGGTAATTTTCCGTCGGGTGCTTTAAGCCGCGTAATCCAAAAGCTGGTCACCGACTTCTTGCCCCGATCAGGATGAGTAGTATTTTCATCTACAATTGTATAATACAGTTTTGCATGCTCATAAATAGAATCCCCATTCTTTAACCGTTCTTCACCAGAAAGCACACCCTTGGTTATATCTTTAAAGCGCACCGGCGAGCCGGCGGCCTGCTTCGCTTCCATCTTCCCTATCTCATCACGCATTACTTCTATCTTTCCTCCGAGTATACCAACTAATTTTGCGGCTTCCAACGCTTTACCCGACCAATAATCGCCAAGTGTGGCATCAGGTAATTGTGCAAGACCGAGAAGGCGGGCATGATCTGCGGAAGCGCTTTCCGATTGCTTCTTAAGACCTTCTAATTCTTGCTTTTTCTTATCTATTTCCCCCTGCAGCGAGGCGGCGGGATTTTCTTTTGCCTCACTAATTAATTTTCCTAAACTTTCTTCGGTATTCTTGAGATCAGAGATAACACGCCCGAGGAGGCCGTTATTACTACCTTTCCCCAAAGAAACTATTGTTTTTTTTAGCAAGTCGTAGGCCTCTTCTACCTGAGAAAGAAATACTATATTCGTAGGTAATTCTAGGACATCTTGTATTTTCTCAAACAAGTCTCTAAGTAGCTCATATTGGCTAAGTTGACCCTTATTAAGCACATCCCTTGCCTTTTGGAGAGCTTTTAGTATTTTTCCGAGTCGCACAATCTGGCTATCATTTAAATATTGCACCGGCGAGCCGGCGGATATTACTTTATTCTCTAGGTCCCTCAGATCAGAAGTCGCCTTTGAAATATGATCTTGTATTCTACCGATTGCGTCAGAATTTCTCTGGTTCTGTGTTCTTAATTCCCGTATATTATTTAAAATACCAGCGTGAGTGAACGGTGGCATAGTGGAAAGTTGCGCTTGAGAATTGTTAATCTCTTTCTTATTACTGTCTGTATTACGTTCAATTCTTTTTATGTCACCACCAAGTTCATTTATTATTTCTTTTAATTCTGCTATTTTTTCCTGAATCTTCGGTATGTCGACTATCGGCGAGCCGGCGAAAGATCCATTTGCTACTTCTTTTGTAGCCGCAGCCATAATACTTTTGCCAATGGTCTCAATATCTATGCCCTTTCCTAACGGAGCGCCTATTTCTAAAATCAATTCTTCGCCTCCGGCAAACTGCGCTATTTTCACCTGACCGGTAACATCCTGGTCTTTCTTAGCCTGATCCAACTTCTGCTGAACAAATTCTTTAAGCTCCAAAGGAACAGCAACTACTATATTTCCATTTTCCTTTCCCAATTTTACATATCGCGCATTAAAAATCCCTACCTTTGCGCCGTCCCTTGTTTCCTCTCTATACATGTTATTAATCAACATATGCGTAACCAGCGAAGCGGTGGCTGTTTTTTTAGTAAACATTGAGGCAGGCGCTGCTGCAGGTGGCAATGCAGTTACCAATTTTAGCACAGGAGAGCTAGTCGAACCGTCATAAATTTGGGAGCCGTTCTTGCTTAGGGCTGACAAAAGCGCATCCGCGCCTTGCGTCTCCACGGTAAAACTGCCGAATGCCTTAGGAATAACCCGTGAGCCCAAGACAGAGGAAACAACCGAAGAACTGGCAATATCAAAATCCAGCATCATCCCGCCGCTAAAATAGCTGCGGATATTGCGGCCGGTAGCAGAGGGAACGATCTCGCTTAGATTATATTCGCCCTTGGCAAAGGATTTCTGGTATTCCTTATAATAGGTATCCGCGGAGTATGCTGTGACGGCAGTAAGATTATCTAAATTGCCTCTATCAATCAGAGAGACATACTGGCCTTGGGTACCGGCGAATTTCGCCTTAAACCAGCGCGCTAAAACCAGAGAATAAAAAACCTGGCGTAAAGGGGCGTAGCGTTTGGCAGAGTTGACCTGTATAGTTAGTTTCGGGATGATCAGTTCGCGGATAAGTTGGCTGGAATATTCGTTCAATGCCTTGGCGCGGGGGTCGGTAAAATTATAAGTTTTGGAGCCTTTGAGAAAATCATCTTCAAGCATCACCTTTAATGTGGCCTTGTAGATATAGGCAGAGTCTTTGGCCTGACGGATGATCACCTCATCCGGCACGATCCACGGACGGGTAAGCGTGGGAATATCTACATTCTCCGAACCGTACACTTCATACGCCTTCTTATAAAGCATCTGCCAATATTGTTTACCTTCAGGGGCCTGAGGCGAGGTTAACTGGGCAGTATCTTTCTTTAACTGCAGGTCTGCCTCAAGGAGCACCTTACCTATATCCGTACGGGATAAACGGGCGTCGATCACTTCGTTTCCGGAGTCAGGCCGCAGGTTTACCCAGAAGGCGTCATTAGGAAGGGTAACGCCGGTAAGGAAATACTTGAGCAGGCCTTGGGTCGAATCCGTAAGTTGTTTGCCGGCTATATTCTTTAAATCCCCCTTATCTACCAAGAGCCGGAAACTATCATTAGCGGTATCGTAAGAAAAGTAGCGTAAATGCAAAGGCCGGAATTTATCCGGAAAGACATTGCTCCGCATCTGCCCGATAATCCCGGTCAGATTCAGTTCAGTAGCTGCCTGAACTAACCCTGCCTGCTGGAATAAAAGCAGAAAAGATAGGATGAAAGAGATGATTTTACGCTGCATTTTGACCTGCCTCCTCTAAGTTATGTAAGACTTTATTAAACTCATTATTTATCCTAGACAAAAAAAATCCGGACTGACCCCTTTTTAAGTCAATCCGGATGAAAATCCTTGATGTTTGTCAGCCTGCCGTGGCTGTCCTGAGGGCCTCCACCTCAGAACGGGCTGAACCAAAAATTATATTAAAAGTATACTGATTTTTTGCCCTTTGTCAAGGGTAAATCTTTAAAATTCTTTAATAGTGTCAGGATAAACCAGCTGGCTGAACCGGTGAGATACGAGTACATCCCGCGCCCCTCTGCATCAAAATACTCCGGCAGACAGGGATAGATCTTGCTTTTGGACGTATCCATCGCCATATGATAGATCGAGCCCAAAACCTCCCGTGCCTCTTTGGTAAATCCGCGCTGATACAAAGAATGGGCGAATATTACGGTCATGTGATTAAAAAACGCGCCGTTCTCTTTATCCCCGTAGACAAAAGAAAATGCCCGGCCGAGATCATGCTGTTTCTGCTTAAAATCGGTGTTCAAATGATAGCCCTTTAATTTTTTGTCAAAAAGGTATTTTTTTACGCTCTTTAAAATTTGCGGGATCTGTTTATCCGTAGCTACACTACTCATTATGGCAAAGGTTTGTCCGGCAAGGGTCATACGGACTAAATTACCAAACCTTCCCTCTACCCGCCTACCCGAATTATCATAATAACCGTTATAAAAACCCTCTTTTAACCATTCGCTTTTACGAATATGCCCTTTCATCCACTCCGACTTTTCCCTTAAATCCCTGATCAGTGCTTTACTATCTATGCTCACTGTTTTTCCCAAGAGGCGCGTTTTTATTGCCTCTAGATATTTTTCTAAAAGCGCACGCTTGGCTTTAACATTATCGTAATTGAGGCTATCCAAAAGTATTTTTATTTCGCGGGCAACGGTTATTTTTTTCGCTTTAGTTTTCTCTAATAAATCCGCTAGCAGGCCTAGATTAAAGGCATACATGCAGCTAAAAGCCACGCTCTCCCCGTTTTCTCGAGCCATATCCAACCCGTCATTCCAATCCGCGCCTTCCAAACGCAGGTGGTTATGTCTTCCTACATTAAAAAACCGGGTCAAATGCTGCAGCAAAATATGCTCTAGCACCGTACCGCGCAAATTCTTCGGCAGGGATTGATGGTCGGAAAAATAAGCCGCTTTTTCGAATAAAATACTATAATCCCCGGTTTTATTAAGGTACAGATCTAAGGTCAAGAGCGGCCAAACCCCGTGATCCATCCAGACCCGGGAAATATTGTTACGATCGGCGATAAACTCCCCCGGATTTTTTCCGATGATCGTAGCATTGGAGCCGTCGAGCCTTACCCCGGAAAAATTATTTACTAAGATACCGCGCACCTTGGCCGGGTCATTTAAGATCAGGCTTAAACAATCCTGCCAAAGGTCCCGCCAGCCCCTGCCGCCTTTACCGTAATCAAAATCCGGCAGGAAAGAACAACCGTAGATCTTACGCAGGTTCGGCTGGATAGAGACCCAACGTAACCAATTATCAAAATCCGCATTCCCCGTATCCAAGCAGGCCTTATCACTGATAGCTAACCAGTACTTTTTTGTATTTTGTAACGCTGCCTGCACTTTAGCGCAGGAATTAAATTTACCTAAAATTCCCCTGATATCTTTTTTATTTTGCGTAATCCCCATCAGGATAATGTAGGTACAGCTTTTTCCGGAAGATAAATTAACCGGCGCAAAACGCATTGCCCCCATTGCCTCCCTGCCCTGGATCTGCGCGTTCTTCTCGGGTAATTTATTCTCGAATACGGATTGCGGTGCTTCTAGGTCACCCGCATCTGTGCAGAAAATCTCATGTGTAGGATAAATATACTGCGGCGCAAGAGCATTCCCGGCACAACCTAAAACAAAATAGGCGGTTTTATTCGGACGGTGCCCGTTCTCATCAAAAGATAAAGTCGGACAAACGACCACCCCGTTTGTGTCTAGAGTTATCCTTTGTAATAGCGAAGTCACATGGCGGTGGTCACGCAGGTTATCGGCGCTGCGCCCATATATAGGAATAGCAGTGGTAGGAATAAATCTAATTTTTTGTTTTGAAATATTGGTGATTTTTACCTGCATTATTTCTACCGGCTCGCCGCTAGCAGGGACAA
>Ga0209777_10007031_pt1 | contig 12570 bp, 7 predicted proteins | sample FrelakmetHBP12HB_FD_187147 | JGI IMG/M metagenome (GOLD analysis project Ga0209777, IMG submission 187147) | Freshwater lake sediment microbial communities from the University of Notre Dame, USA, for methane emissions studies -HBP12 HB (SPAdes)... | ecosystem: Environmental > Aquatic >... | reverse complement strand
AAACCACTTTTCACTACTGCAATCTTGACGTCCAGCCTATATTTGTTTGGATTGAAGTGCGGATATGTGTGTAACATGAAGGATTGGTTCGAGCAAACCATCGCTTAATACTACTCGACCAAATGAGGGTCGATAGGTTTTAAGCAGGATGGTTTGCGTTCCTTCATGTTACACTCAAAAAAGATCGGGTATCGGATACCCCCATCTTTAGATGGATTCATTTTGGGAGGATGTCATTTTTCAAACGTCGGATATTCAATTTTCAGCCATATGTTTCTAAACCATTTTTGGAGCATCGGGTCATTTGATAAGTTCGTATTCCATGCCGCTTGGATATCGCTTTTGGATGATTCTGCGTTGAATGAGTCTGAAATACAAAACTCGCTCCATCGTTTCATATCTTTCTCTACTTTAGTATAGCAACGCCCGCATACTAAAAATCTTTTTCCTAATGCAGGGTGACGATACCCTTCGAAAATACCTAATTTCTTATCACATTCTTCACAGTCTACCATGTTATTTCACCTACTCAAACAAAGAATTAAAACAAAAATCTCAAAAGTCCGCAAAAAACGAAATTATGAAACTCTCATCCCATTTTTCTTTCTAAGGCCGACAACACCTCGTCCCTTAAATAGCTATCCATTGTCGGGTGATTTTTCTTTTTATTTTATCATCTTTTTCTAACTTCAAACATAAGATAGTATGAAGAAAGAATTAATTATATTGGGGGAGAGAGGGGTATACCACGGATGACGATGTTTAAATCATGCTAGAATTGGCACTAAAAACGATGTCGAACCGTGGACGAAATCTTTTTTATGCGTTGCATCCCTTGAAAATACTCATAAGAGAATCGGTGTTTCTGGAGAAAGTGACTATTTTTTATAATGATGAAAAGAAATATGATTTTCTCCTCGTGTACCAGTTGATATAAACACCTGCGGAATTTCGTTTCCAGTGAAGTAATGTTTATTTTATAACTTTTAAAAATGCTTACATCTCCTTAGGGCTATCTACGAATTAGAGAGAATAATACCGTCATCATTATATAGGCAATGTCCTATTCTTTTCACAAGAAGAGGAATATAATCCGGGGAGGCTGTTTGCCATGTTCAATGCCAAGATAAAATCAGAAATAATAAAAGAAATCATCGATGTAACATCACCACTTGTAAATGAAGCTAAGTTCAATATCACGACAAAAGGCATTTCCATACGTGCGGTTGATCCCGCGCATGTCGCAATGGTTGATTTAGACCTGAAAAGCACTGCATTTGAGGAATACAAAGCTGATGATATGGAGCTTGGTATTGACCTTGATAAACTCAATGGCATTATGAAACTGGCTAATGCCGGTGATTTGATTTCTTTGGAGTATGATGAGGATTCAAACCGCTTGATTGTTAAAATCGGTAACCTCGTGCGACGAATGGGCCTTATTGACACCGCAGGGATGCCTGATTCTAAAGTCCCTCATTTAGACTTACCAGCAAAAGCAGTCGTGAAGGCGTCAGAGCTCAGCAAAGGAGTTCGTGCCTCAGAGGCAGTCTCCGATCATCTGGCATTGAGCGTCGATAAAGATTCGTTTGAGCTGTTTGCAGAAGGGGATACTGATACCGTAAATCTCAAACTCCCGAAGACCTTACTACTGGAACTTAATTCGCCAGGGAAATTTAAAAGCCTTTTCTCTATCGACTACTTCAGCAATATGATTAAGCCAGTGAAAAACGAAGACCCGATCACCATCAACATTGGTAACGACAACCCTATTAGAGTCGACTTTGATTTCGCAGAGAAACACGGGCACGTCACCTATCTGTTGGCACCTCGTATTGAATCAGAATGATCATTCCTTATAATTTTTTATAAAAAGAGGTGTATAGTATCGTAAAAGGCACCAGACGACATCGGTACATCAGGTTTCGTGTTGCACTCGTAGGAAATAATCATCCTCTCACGGACACGGAGCTAATACAAGCACTTCGACAACAAACCCATGACCTCTTTTCCAAAGCGGCAAAAGAACTAGGGCTCTGGGTCGTACAATTCGATGGAATCACTGGGATTATTAAATGTAACTATCAAGAAAAAGAACACACGATACAGCTTCTACAATCACTGAAAAAAATTGGATCGAAATCCGTTACCTTCACCACCGATGCAACGTCAGGGACGATTCGTGGAATCACTGATAAAAAACTGAAACATCCTCAATAATTTAAACAAGATCTTCCAATTTTTTCAAATTCGAATTTTGAATACCGGAGGATTTCACCGAAAAAATCTCTTCTACAAGATAACTTTCTCCAACGTAGCTCTGGTAGTTTAACTATATAAGAAAATTTCTCACATAAGGAGAAAAAAATTTGTAAAAAAAGGAACGAGAGAATTTTTTTTAGGTCATCAGTTCTTTCGGTTTTTCAAGTGTTTTCCACGTTAAGATTGGATTCTTCACTGCACTGATTTCATCGATTCGTTGTACCACGGTATTATGCGGGGCGCTCTTTGTTACTGTAGGGTCTTCCTGTGCAATTTTCAGTAAGGTATCGATGTAGATGTCTAAGGTTTTCTTTGATTCTGATTCGGTTGGCTCAATCATTAATGCTTCCTTGACGATAAGCGGGAAGTATATGGTTGGTGGATGAAGTCCGTAATCCAAAAGGCGTTTTCCAACATCTAGTGCGCGGATTCCCTTGTTAGAAAGCAAGCGTTTACAGCTAATGACAAACTCATGTTTTCGAAGATCTCTATATGGAAGCTCATAGAGGTTCGAATCGACGAGTTTTTTCTTCATATAGTTTGCGTTTAACACTGCAATTTCTGATGCTTCTTTGAGTCCATTTCCTCCCATTAACAGGATGTAGATATATGCTTTGAGGATCACAGAAACATTCCCATATGCTGCTTTTATCTTCCCTATCGAGTCCGGATATTCGTAATCAAAATAGTAGTTATCTTCCTTCTTTATAACCCATGGTACTGGAAGGAATCGTTCCAGTTTTTGTTTCACGCCAACTGGGCCGGATCCTGGGCCTCCGCCGCCATGTGGTGTGGAGAAGGTTTTATGTAAGTTAAGATGCAAAATGTCAAATCCCATATCTCCTGGGCGTGCTTTCCCCATGATCGCGTTCATGTTCGCGCCATCATAGTAGAGAAGCGCGCCTGCTTTGTGTACGAGTCGTGCGATATCGTCGATCTCTGATTCGAAGATGCCAAGGGTGTTTGGGTTGGTGAGCATGAAACACGCGGTTTTTTCTGAGAGTACTTTTTCCAGCATTCCTAAGTTTACGGTTCCTTCTTTGGTTGAAGGAATCTCGATGACCTTATAGCCTGCCATAGCAGCGCTTGCTGGATTTGTCCCATGTGATGTATCTGGGAGAATTACTTCATCTCTGTTGAAATCCTTATTTGACTCATGATATGCACGAGCTAAGAGGAGACCCGTAAATTCCCCTTGTGCTCCTGCTGCGGGTTGGAGCGTAAAATGATCCATCCCGGTGATTTCGCAGAGCATTTGTTCAAGATCGTACATGATCCGTAGTATTCCCTGAGTTGTTGATTCATCTTGATATGGATGCAGCAGGGTGAATTGTTCCCAGTGACTGATTTCCTCGCAAATCTTCGGGTTGTACTTCATTGTACATGACCCCAATGGGTAGATCCCTGATTCAATACCGTAGTTCATCTGGCTAAGATGGAAGAAATGTCGCATCACTTGTGTTTCATCCAGATCCGGGATGTCAAGCGGAGTTATTCTCTTAAGAGAGTCAGGTAGTACAGTCCTTGGGGCGTAATGTTCTTTTTTAATTTCTTCGAGTTCTTTAAGCAATGGTTCATCCCATATAACACTACGGTACATCAGCGCGCCTCCTTTAAAAGAGAAATAAGACGTTCGATACTCTCCTCGCTGTGTAATTCTGTGATACCGAATAACATACAATTCGTTAATTCTGGGTACCATTGTTGTAATAGGAGGCCGCCTTGCATTCCCTGTCGTAAAAGGTGGTTGTGTATTTTTTTTGCATCGGGACATCGGATGACAAATTCGTTGAAATGAACTCCTGTAAACATCTTCGTGAAACCGGGGATGGCGATGATTTTTTTTCCAAGTTCTTGGCCTCGTTTAAAGTTAATCTCACTGAGTTCGTACAATCCTTTGCTTCCAAGCCATGATAAATAAGTTGCTGCAGCAAGCATGCACAACCCTTCGTTGGTGCAGATGTTACTAGTTGCTTTTTCTCTACGGATATGTTGTTCTCTGGTTTGCAACGTCATACAGAACGCTCGTTTCCCTTGCTGATCCTTGGTCATACCGATGATACGACCTGGAATCTGACGTAAAAACTCTTTCTTACATGCAAAAATCCCGAGAGTCGATCCACCGAAATCAAGAGGATTTCCTAGGCTTTTTCCTTCGCCAATCACAATGTCTGCTCCGTATTCTCCCGGGCTCTTACAAATCCCAAGCGAAATAGGGTTAATCCCAACGACAAACATCGATTGATTTTTCTGTAAAATTGAATGAATCTCATTAACCCTGTCTTCAAAGACGCCAAAAAAGTTAGGATTCTCTAGGTAGAAACCAGCGGTTTCAGTATCGATGGTTTTCTTGATTGATTCTAGGTCAATCGTTCCTGTTTTTTTATCGTAAGCGACTTCCTTTATTCGAATGCCCGCTCCTTTCGTATAATTCATCAAGACACTTTTTTTCTCCCAGGAGATGTTATCGGGGACTACAAATGTTTTTCTCTTGTTAATACGGGTGCACATCAAGGCTGCTTCCCCAACCGCTGTAGCGCCATCATAGAGAGATGCGTTGGAGACGTCCATGCCGGTGAGCTCTGCGATTAAGCTCTGGTATTCAAAAATCGCCTGCAGGAACCCCTGAGAGGTTTCTGGCTGATAAGGAGTATATGCGGTATAGAATTCTGAGCGGGAGATAACTGATTTGACGACGGCAGGGATGTAATGAAGCATCATTCCTCCGCCTAAGAAACTTGGCATTTCACAGAAGGATTTGTTCTGTTGGGCAAGTAATCGCATGTGTTCTTCCACTTCTTGTTGTGTGCGGCCTTGCGGGAGGTGGAGATTTTTTACCCTGATTTTTTGCGGTATATCGGAAAAAAGATCGTTGATATCGTGAAGTCCTAGTTCTTTCAACATGTTGTTTTTCAAAGGAGAATTGGGAATAAATTGCATAGTTGCACCCTAATGGGGTAACCATCATCTATTAAAGAAACTTATCATGAGGTTTTAGACGTTAGCGAAGAATGCAGCTGCGTTGAGATTATGTATGGAGCGTTCTCAGATTTGAAGAGAGAATGTATTCCAGAAGTTATCATCGATTCTGCATTTGATTTTTCCGATTATTTGTTGGTTGTAGATAGATCCATCTAGGTCATTTTCGTTGATAGTGGCAGTATAATAAGGTAATACTCCTTGTTGGATGTTTATCTGATTTATGATTCTGTATTATAATGTATCTTTGGTGGTATGAAAATATGAAAAAGGATGGTGTCCCCTTTTGTAATTGAATAGTCTTGGTCTGTTGTTTTCTCAAGAATAAGGTATCCTCCTTTTGTATCTATAAATCTTATGTTATTGTTTTTTATCTATTGATAGGAGTCTAGGTGTTTAAAAGAGTTGATGAATGCATCGTTTCCGAGGAGTTGTGTTATAGTAAGAAATGGGAGATTAGCGATGATGACGAAAGCGCAGAATTTTACTACCCCTTTTGTTACTTTTTTTTTTCCATTTCATCACTCCATATTAGTTATATTATATCGTGCTAACAATTGTCTATAATTGCATATGAAGATTATCCGTAAAAATGTCAAAAAAAACACATGTCGCCCAGAAAACGAATCAAGAAGACAAAAAAACATTAAGAAGGGAAATGCATTACAGAACCACCATGCAAGAAATCTGGACAGAGAAATACCGGCCAAAAACTCTTTCCGATCTCGTCGGTCAAGAAAACATCATCGAACGACTCAAAGCCTACGCAACTACGAAGAACGTCCCACACTTGATCTTTGCTGGACCTCCTGGAACAGGGAAAACAACAGCAGCGCTCGCTCTTGCACACGAGGTCTTTGGAGAACATCATTGGTCACAAAACTTCCATGAGCTCAACGCCAGTGACGAACGAGGTATCGGCGTCATTCGAGGAAAAATCAAGGATTTCGCACGCACCGCACCTATGCGAGCAACCTTTAAAATCATCTTCCTTGATGAAGCAGACGCCCTCACCCAAGAAGCACAAGCAGCCCTCAGACGGACCATTGAGAAATATACCCATATCTGTCGATTCATCCTCTCTGTGAACTATTCATCCAAGGTCATTGAACCTATCCAGTCACGATGTGCGGTCTTCCGGTTCAAACCACTCACTGCAGACGATATGAAAAAATACATCAGAAAGATAGCGACCAAAGAACAACTAGAAATCACCCCTGATGGTCTAGAATCGCTCATTTTTATCGCAAGAGGGGATATGCGAAAGGCAATTAACGTCCTGCAAGTCGGTGCATCTATGGATAAAAAAATAACGGCAGAACTCCTCTATGAAACCTCTGCGACCGCTCGACCAGAGGACGTTAAATTACTCATTAACACCGCGTTAGGTGGAAACTTCATGGCTGCGCGTAATCAGCTGTACGACCTGCTCATCGCCTACGGGTTGAGCGGTGAAGAAATCATTCGACAAATCCATCGTGCTATCTTTGATCTTACGATACCTGAGGAACACAAAGTCCAACTCATGGAAAAAACTGGTGAGATCGAATTCAGACTTGTCGAAGGAAGCAACGACCACATCCAGCTTGAATCCCTCTTAGCGCAGTTCGTTCTCTTTGGAAAAAAACTAAAATAATTTCTGTATTTTTAAGAACTTAAGCAGGATCGCTTCTATATCACGGGCGGTTTTATCTCCCACGCTGTATCTGATCCGAACAACCGGTTTCTTGGTTTTTAGAATCCTTGTAAGATCAATCGGTGTGCCACTGATGACCACATCACACTCTGTGTTGTTAATTGTCTGTTCAAGCTCCTTTATCTGTTTTTTTCCGTATCCCATCGCAGGAAGAACGTTGATCAGATGCGGGTATTTCTCAAACGTGTCGATAATGGAGCCAACTGCAAACGGTCGCGGGTCTACAATCGTCTTCGCACCATATTCTTTTGCTGCAACAGTCCCGGCGCCGTATCGCATCCCCCCATGGGTAACAGTTGGACCGTCTTCAATCACAAGGACACGCTTCCCCGCGATCATTTTTTTATCCTTAGCGTGAATCGCTGAAACCCCGTCGATAATCTGTGCGGTCGGATTTATGGTTTTAATATTGGTGCGAACGGTTTCGATATCTTCTTTCCGAGCTGTGTTTACCTTGTTGATAATCACGACATTCGCGCTTCGTACATTCATCTCTCCAGGGTAGTACATAAGCTCATGGCCTGCACGGTGAGGATCAGCAATCGTAATCAGTAAATCAGGTTTTAAAAACGAAAAATCGTTATTTCCTCCATCCCAGATAATAACGTTTGCTTCTTTTTCAGCGGTTCGAAGGATCTTCTCGTAATCAACACCAGCATAGATGACTCCTTTCATGTCAATGTATGGTTCGTATTCCTCTCGTTCTTCAATCGTACAGTTATATTTGTCAAGGTCGTTATAACTTTCGAAACGCTGACATATCTGAGTAGTTAGATCTTTATCGTATGGCATAGGATGACGGATTGAAACAACCTTTAACCCTTTCTTCCGTAAAATTTCAAAAATCTTCCTTGAGACTTGTGATTTTCCGCAGCCTGTTCGTACTGCACAGACTGCAATCACTGGTTTTTTTGAAACAAGCATCGTACTCTTTGGACCTAATAACATAAAATCAGCACCAGCTGCATTCACAATGGCGGATTTGCCCATGACGTACGCATATGGGAGATCACTATACGCGAACACAATAAGATCAGCTTTATATCTTTTAATTAGTTCAGTGATTTGTTCTTCCGGATAAATCGGGATTCCATTTGGGTAATATTTTCCTGCGAGTTTCGCTGGATATTTACGCCCTGCGATATCTGGAATCTGCGTTGCAGTAAACGCAACAACATTATATGCGGTATTGTTACGGAAGTACACATTAAAATTATGAAAATCTCTTCCTGCTGCACCCATGATGATAACATTTGTTTTCTGAACCACAGAAATCCCTTCTAGCCAGGAATCTGGTGAAGGTTTATATAGATTATTCTCATCCAACCCATATAAAAACGATTTTTCATTAACTACAAATAGTCACTCCCTGTTCTGTTTGTGGTTGTGAATGCAATGAACAGAGAAGCAGTACCACTTATCGTTTGTATCCTTATTCCGATAGTCCTCGTGGTACTCATAGTCCTATATATCTCGGGGTATGACATTACAGAGTACCTTAAAAAAATTAACATCATTTATTATATAATCGTCATCCCGTTTGGTTTAGGTCTTTTAGCAGCAATCCTATGGTTTAACAAACCCAGAGACTGATTCTTTTTTGCTGAGACAAAATTTTAAAGAAAATTATAAATACGAACAAACTATATCAAAAGTCGTTGGATGAGATGTACGAAAAGTAGTATTAAGGTTAATTTTCTTTAGACTACTTTTTCGAATACTTGAAAGTGGGAAGATGGGATGCATGGAATCGGTAGGAGAGCAATAACGGAGGGGTACCATGGAAAAACAGGATATTCGTAAAAAAGTGCCCCTTCGTTCTTCACAACCAGATGACGGTTCAGAAATAGAGAACAAAGTAGATGAAATTTTAAATGCTCATTCAGAGGTTCTCCAGAGCGGAAGAGAACGGAAAGTACCGTCGGAAAATTCTCTTTCTTTCGAGAGAAAACAACAATTACTTTTTTTTACCAAAAGTAAAAATAAAACCGATCCCGTAAGACAAGCAAAAAACAAAAATAAACCAACAAAGGTACATCCTCAACATCAACGAAATACTCGAGGCAAAACCCAAAAGTCTCGAAGAAGTTATCTAGAAAAACTAAAAAATGATTTAAAAATCAGAAGAAAAAACAAATCTCTTCCTCAACGAAATATAATAAATCAAAAAATAACAAGCATTACCAAAAAAATACTACAACCTTTAGAGGTACAGAAGAAGACGAAAGAGAAATTATTACGCAAGAAGTTGGAGGAGAAACAAGCAAGACAGGAAGTGAAGGAGAGGGAGCGGGAAGCGGAAAGAGTAGCAAAAGAATATGAAGAGAAGATACGATTAGAGCGGTTAGAGGTACAGAAGAAGGAGAAAAAGGAAGTACTACGCAAGAAGTTGGAGGAGAAACAAGCAAGACAGGAAGTGAAGGAGAGGGAGCGGGAAGCGGAAAGAGTAGCAAAAGAATATGAAGAGAAGTTACGATTAGAGCGGTTAGAGGTACAGAAGAAGGAGAAAGAGGAAGTACTACGCAAGAAGTTGGAGGAGAAACAAGCAAGACAGGAAGTGAAGGAGAGGGAGCGGGAAGCGGAAAGAGTAGCAAAAGAGCATGATGAGAAGTTACGATTAGAGCGGATAGCGATCCAAAAAGAGCAGCGAGAGGAACAGAAACGCAAAGATTTAGAGGAGAAAAAAGCAGCTGCTAAGGTAAAGGAAAAAGAACAAGAAGAGCAGAAGTTGAGGAAGTTAGAAAGAGAAAAGGAACAAACACCAGTCAAAACAAAGATACACATTGGGTTCGGGAAAAAGAAAAAAGAAGGAGAAACGGCTGAGGTAAAGTTTGCTGTAGAGAAGAAAATAACTAAACCTGTACCAGTTGATCAACATGTTGGGTACGAGCTTCGACGCCAGCTTGGGGAACAGGTTCAACAGGATCGACTGGCTCAACAACAGGTTCGACAAGCTTCAACACATGCCAATCAAGCTGATCCGGATCTCGTTACTATGAAGGAAGAGGCGCTTCCTGTGTTTGAAGAATCAATTGCGCAAGTCAAGCCTGATGAATCAACCTGGCTCGATCAAAAGATAAAAACAGGGAAGACCGAAGACGATGATGCAAAAAACGCTTTAGGGACAGATTCGAATGAGGTTTTCATTGACGATAAATCACTAAAAGCAGACCTGTCTGCAAAATCAGAATTTGAGTCGCCTGGCCCAACTCCGAATCCGAAAAAAAATAAATTCGACGATGTTCTTCCTGATGGTAGAATCCAATTTAGCGATGTGGCAAACAAACTCAAGACCGTTACCTTGGAACACTTGGGGTATTCAAACGACGCAATCGAAGAAATTGATTTTTATTCTTTACAAGAACCCTTTGCCTATGTGGAAATTGTCCGAGAAAAAGAATCGCTGGATAAACGATACGTCCTCATTGAGATGGGGCTATCTGAGGAAGAGACGCGGCTCCTTAAATTCATACAAGAGACACTCGGAGAGTTTGAATTTAAAACTGAGGATTTTGAAACAAAAGGTGATTATAAATACCTCACTGAAAAAGTCGATTTAATCATTAATGAGTACATGCTCAATGTCGATACTCTGTCGAAGGAAAAAATATTGTACTACTTGGAAAAAGAATCCATTGGGCTTGGAAAACTCGATGTGCTCATGAAAGACCCAAACATCGAGGATATCTCCTGTGATGGCTATGGTGTATTAATTTTCTTATATCACCGTCGATATGGTTCCTTGAAAAGTAACATAATGTTCAACGAGGACGACGAGCTTAGTGCGTTTGTGGTGAAGCTTGCGCAGAAATGCGGTAAACATATCTCTATTTCAGAGCCGATGCTGGATGCGACCATGCCTGATGGGTCCCGTGTCCAGATGACATTGGGTACAGAAGTCACGACAAAAGGATCAACTTTTACCATCCGAAAATTCAGTCAAAATCCATTTTCACCACCGGATCTTATTGAGTTCCATACAATGTCATCTGAAATGGTAGCGTACATGTGGCTTGCAGTCGAAAACGGTGTGAACGCGCTCTTTGCTGGTGGGACTGCTGCGGGAAAAACATCTACGTTGAATGCACTCTGTTTATTCATTCCACGGGAGTCCAAGATTGTTTCTATTGAAGAAACACGAGAGATTAATTTACCGCATCCGAACTGGATCCCTGGCGTGGTTCGATCTGGATTCGGTGATGTTGTTGGGAATAAGGTCATCGGTGAAATTGACTTATATGATTTAATGAAGGCTGCGCTCCGGCAGCGACCTGAGTATATCCTTGTCGGAGAAATTCGTGGAAAAGAGGCGTATGTGTTGTTCCAGGCGATGGCCACAGGGCATACAACGTATTCGACGGTTCATGCTGACTCTGCTCAATCTCTCATCCATCGATTGGAGGGAAAACCGATTGAAATACCACGTATCATGTTGCAAACATTAGATGTCGTCTGCATCCAAGTCATCTCTCGTGTGAAAAATAAGCGAGCACGTCGGTGCAAACAGATCATCGAAATCATTGATATCGATCCGACGACAAAGGAGATCCTCACCAATGAAGTCTTCCGTTGGGATCCGATTGAAGATAAATTCATTTACTCGGGGAAAAGCTACATTTTAGAACGTATTAGAGCAGAGAAAGGCATCAGTCGGGAAGGTATGATCGATGAAATCAAGAATCGAACGATATTGTTGGATTGGATGAACAAGAACAACATCCGAGAGTTCAAGAAAGTCGCGACTTTGGTTGCCCACTACGCGGATAACCCTGCAGATGTCATGGGGAAAATAAGGAATGAACCATGATAAAAAAAATTTCTGTCTGTCCCAAGTGTCATACAAAAATTTCTTCTGAAGGTCAGGCAGGTCAAACAGTGAAAGTCACGTGTACGCAGTGTGGGACGAAAGGTATAGTTGTTTTTAGTTTACATGAGGTTTCCCTTGATGAAAAAAATCTAGTGGAAATTGATTTCTATCCTGTCATTGAACCGTTTGCTTACATTAAGATATTGAAAGATACCACGTCTCTTGATAAATTCTACAAGGTGATTGAACCGCAATTGTCTGACGTAGAGCACATCTCTATGAATTTTATACAGGATGCCTTGATGAAATCGATTGATATTCGTTTAGATGAAATGGATAGAAATAAGGTTGAACCGTTTCTTATAGAGCGGATTGATCACATCATAAAAGACCACAAGATGAATGTTGATCAGGTGTTCAAAACTAAAATTTTGTATTATGCGAAGCGGGATTTTTTATGGTATGGAAAGATCGATCCACTGATGCGTGACCCAAATATTGAGGATATATCGTGTGATGGTTCTCGTCTGCCTATTTTTTTGTTTCATCGGAAGTATGGTTCTTTGAAGAGTAATATTCAATTTCCTGATGAGGTTGTGTTGTCTGCGTTTGTGACTCAGCTTGCGCAGAAATGCGGCAAACATATCTCTATTGCAGAGCCGATGCTGGATGCGACCATGCCTGATGGGTCTCGTATTCAGATGACGTTGAGTAAGGCAGTGACTACGAACGGTTCGACATTTACTATTCGAAGGTTCCGTTCTGATCCGATTACCGCAACTGATTTGATTATGTATAAAACCATGTCTTCTGAGATGGTTGCGTA
>Ga0209777_10007030_pt1 | contig 12571 bp, 11 predicted proteins | sample FrelakmetHBP12HB_FD_187147 | JGI IMG/M metagenome (GOLD analysis project Ga0209777, IMG submission 187147) | Freshwater lake sediment microbial communities from the University of Notre Dame, USA, for methane emissions studies -HBP12 HB (SPAdes)... | ecosystem: Environmental > Aquatic >... | reverse complement strand
CCTCTCCTATGTTCCAACTGATACTCAACCATGAATTGTGTCGGTTTAGCGATTTTTTAACTGATTTATTCTCCATTTGAGATATATGAGAAAGACGCGTTTCTCCAATGTTTCTTGAGTCGCATGAATAGTAGACCAGAGGCAACTAAGCCCAATACCGAAGCTGAAGTAATCATCAAAGTGGCTAAACCAGAATTAAATGGGAGGATTATGGTTCCTATCTCAATAATGATCAGGGGAGGAATTACCATCAAAGCGAATTTCAGGATAGTTTTTGCCCCAAAGAATAATGTGTTTGTCCAGAGTCCTGTTAGGTAAGCGGTAACCGCAACTACATAGATGGACATGCATGCGGCTACAAGGAGGCTTTGGGGGATGAGGTATATCTCGCCCTTTATTAATCCGATTAATATTACGAATCCAACTGTAAATCCAGAGGTTAAGATAAAATAAATCATTAGCTTCGCTTTGATTAGAGAATCCACTCCTAGAGGCATCAGATTCAAGTAATCATTGTGTTCGATGATTGTGAGGCTACTATAAGTCATAACTCCCAAGACACCAACAAATGCGCTGAAGAAAACCACATTGAAACCGATTGGGATCCCAAACCCGTAATTGAACAGCCAGCTGATGAACACTATAACCAGAAGGTTTAGTGCATAACCACCAACCGCAGGTAATATGTTGCCGCTTCGTGAGAGCTCAAGCCATTCCTTAGCCACAAGCGGCCTAATTTCTCCAGTCACTGGAAGACGTTCATTTATTTTCAATAAGGAATTGTTGAATTTTGTTTGTTTTATCTCATAACGCTCTTTAATTAGCAGGGAACCTGCTGCTGCAAGTCCAATTGATAGCATTATTGACAATATCGGCCAAATTAGCGAACGGTCAGTCCAATATGCGAAGGGGAGAAGAACTTGTTGGGGCTGTAGAATATTAAATGGATAAACCAGTAAAGCAATAATAATTATGATGAGGTAAGTCAACGCTCCGAATAGTTTAGATCTTGATGAGGCTGCGGAGCTTACGAAGCTTAATCCCATTCCGATCATGAAGGCCAAAAACGCTGTTACACCAAGTCGCAGAATACCGAACTGGGATATGCCTATATATGTGGCAGCGATACTGATTCCGAGAATCATCGGCACATAGGTATAGACTAGGTAGAAGAGAGAGTCTTTGACGAAGAATGTTGCCATTACCTTCTTAAAGCTTATAGGGTAAATTTGTGGAAGCTGTAGAAGCATGTTAACTTGGCCGAGACGCTTTGTCATTATTTGCTCCCCAATTGAGCCAAATCCGCCTACGTAAAAACCGTAAAATAGAGAGGCCGCATGTAGCATTAGAAGTATTGTTGTTTGGTTTAGATTTCTTGCGATTAGTGGAGCTATGAGCGCGCATGTAGCGGCCATAACAAAAATTATGAGTGGAAAAAAAGTTGAACCCAATCCACCGACTAATGATCTATGTAGTCTCCACTCCTCTTTTATCATGTCGATTAGGAGGTGTTTGTTGAGATCACGGAATATGCGCATTTTCACCATTCACCGCGCGTATGAAGATCTCCTCTAAGCCTTCTCCCTCTTTTGACCTGAGCTCGTCGATGGCGCCCTGAGCTACGATGTTTCCTTTGTTGATTACGGCTACGCGGCTACAAAGTTTCTCCGCCATCTCGAGTAGGTGGGTGCACAAGAAGATGGTTCGCCCCTCTTCTACGATCTTCTTCAGGTACTCTCGGAGGCGGCGTTGATAGATGGGGTCTAGGTTGATGAAAGCCTCATCGAGAAATAGAAGCGACGGCTCATGTATGAATGCTGAAGCTAACATAAGCTTCTGCCTCTGCCCTTTGGAGAGGTCACGACAGAGTACGTCACTTTTAACCTGAAGATCGAAGAAATCAAGCCATCTATCGACCCTTTCGTTTACATTTTTCAGGTCTCTCAACAAACAGGATAGCTCTAGTGCTTCTCTTGCTGTGAGAAAAGTTGGTGGAGATTCTGCCTCCGGAACTATTCCAACGCTTCTCTTAATCGAGATTGGGTCTGAGATTGAGTAACCAGCTGTTCTGACTTCACCTGAGTCCGCGGATAGTTGTCCAGTTAATATTTTTAGGAGGGTTGTCTTGCCAGCTCCATTCGACCCGAAAAGACCAAAGAACTCTCCTTTAGCCACATTAAGTGATATATTGTTAAGGACCACTATTTTACCAAAGCTTTTCGAGAGTTGCGTCACTTCAATGCATGACAACGTCTTTGGCACCAGATTAACGTAAAAACCATCTATAAGGCGTAATTAAAGCAATTGTGTATCAATAATATGGTCAACAAATATTGGTATTTGGCATCCACTTGGGAAGGCTTTAGATCTCTAGCAACTTGAAGGGTCTCTACATAGATTTTATCATGATTAGTTTAGCTTCATCTCATTGACATTGGGACAGGTCGGATCAAGGCTTTTTTAATAAAGATTGACTATTTATATTGGGATCGAATTGGCGGTTGCATCTGTAGAGAACAAGAAGGTCAAAAAACCAAAGAAGTACATGGAGAAGAAGATTCTTAGGAGAGGTTTCCCGAAAGCGCGAGGTTCCGGGGGAAAAAGATAGAACAAAGATAGTCGCGTGCTCTTTCGAGAAAATCCTTCACGTTGGCTACCAGACTTATTGTGTTAATATCGACGAGTTTGTTCCAATGCCTCTGTTGGCTTCGAAGAAGGCTTCGTGAGTCTTGTTACGAAATAAGGCGGGAAGCGCGCGCATCAGTGATACCTAAATGGAGAGCTTATTGGGACTGACTGATTTTTTCGGGATCCTTTGTAAAATTTAGGTGATTAATGAGTCGTGGGGTAACCTTTTCCACGAATAGGAAGGCACCTGTGGCGTAGGCTACGCCTCCGATGACATCGACTATGTAGTGCTCTCCCAGATAGACGACGCTGAACCATATCCCTATGGGTAATAGTAGGATGGGGAGGGCCCTGCGTCCCTTGATCTTGAGGGCGTAGAGCGAGATCAGCCAGGGATATGCTGAGTGGAGGCTCGGAAACGCTGCAAAGGGATTGGCATCTATGTAGTCGAAGATGGTCTTGGAGGCGGTTACCCCTAGAGACGAGTAGACCTGGAGGAGGATTCTCGTGGCGTTGACTCCATACCAGGGGGGCGCTGAGGGGAATATCAGGAACGTTGTAAGGGCAGCGTAGGAGCAGATGAGTAGGGAGGCTATGAAGCTCCAGTAGTTCTTCGGTGAGTATCTCCACAGGATGAACCCGAAGGCAACAGGGAGTATAAAGTGGAGGGAGTAGAGGAAGGCGCCGGTGTAGTCCAAAGCGGCGTTCCTGAAGAATTGTTGGAGGAAGAGTGAGGGTATGGTTCCGAATAGCTGTAGTTCGACCCCGGCGAGTTCCTTTATGTGGACGATCCCACCAAGCTTGTCGGCAAACCCGTAGACGGCCTCGTAGGTAACGAAGAGGGTCACGAATGGAAGCCAATCCTTAACGAAGCGGCGGGTCCATTTCATGCAGGCGGCGTAGATTAGGAGGAATACGACATAGAACTCGGGTCCGGGGACGATGTGGTAGTATAGGAAGAAGGCGCCCACGATAAGTAGGTAGACAGCGGGGAGTAGCAACCAGAAACGGCGCGTTAATTCTTCACCTAAACGCAAGGGATCTTTCCCTCCGTTAATGTAGCTTTAGAGGTGGGATAATGGGTTATTAGCAGCGATGTCGTGTTCTTTCGCCTTTGTGGGATTCCTTTGATGGTGTATTTTGTGGTATAAACGATGATCGTAAGTGGAACGGGAGGATGACTCGTCTTGGGGTTAGGGCTCGTCGACGCGGCAGCGGAGCATCGCTTTGCCGAATACGCCATCCGCCTCACATGCGTCGCAGCGGATGCAGGTGACCTCCTCTTGCCCCGCCTGGAGTTTTTTGACTATATCTGGCTCCCTGATGAAGGGGCGGCTGAAGCTGATTAGATCGGCTATGTCTCGGTCGACAATCGCCTGCATGGTGGGCAGGGTACGGAAGCCGTTAACGAGGGCGAGGGGTTTTGGCTTCGTGACAGCACGGATCTTTTCGCAGTGGCCGGCGAAGATTGGCTCCGAGAGGGTGAGGTCGCTGTGCTTTGCGCGTGTCTTGTATTTTTCGTCTTGCCCTATTCCTCCGCCGCTGACTTCGATTAGGTCGATTCCTCGGATGGCCATGGCATGGGCGACCTGCGCTGACTCGTCGACGGTGAAGCCGTCCCTGCTGAAGTCTTCACAGTTTATCTTCATGGCGATCACCGCGTCGGCGCCGAGGCGCCCGCGGACGTCCTCGTAGACCTCCTTTAACAGCCTCATTCTGTTTTTGAGCTCCCCTCCCCACTCGTCGGTTCGGGTGTTGGCGTGTTTGCTGAGGAACTCGGAGATGAGGTAGCCGTGGGCGGCGTGTAGTTGGACGCCGTCGAAGCCGGCGTCGATGGCTCTGACAGAAGCTTCGCCGAACTTGTCGACGATAGACCAGATCTCGCTAGTGGTGAAGGCGCGTGCCTTCCATCCCTCACCTTGGTATTCGCTGGGTCCTGCGCGTTCACCGGCACCGGCTTGGTAGCCTCCGTAGTTAATCTGGGCGAGTATGGCACCCCCGTGGCGGTGTACGGCGTCTGTAAGCTCATGGAGCTTGGGGACAACTTCGTCGCTGTGGATCCCCGCCATCCCCTGGTGGGCCTTTCCTTTGGAGTCGATGTAGAGGTGGCCTTTGATGATGAGGCCGACGCCTCCCTCGGCGAGACCCTCGTAGAACCTGATGGCTTCGGGGCGGATGATGCCTCGGTCGTCTGCCCAAGCGCTGGTGGTGGCACTTCGGATGAACCTGTTCCTGATCTCTAAGCCGCCGATTTGGTAGGGTTTGAAGAGGTCTATCATGGGGGAGGCTGATGCGTCGTTGTTTTTGAAGGCATCGAACGTAGGTATTTTTACACAGTTCCGTCTTGATCAATTCTGGTGTTCGTGTTGGCTGTTCCAAGGCTTAGGGATGGAGAGCAGAGGGTCTACTTCAGGGCGGGTGGCGAGTGGTGCTATGTCTGGACGCCGAGGTCTTTTAGCGTTGGGGGGAAGATGCCGGTACTAATCCATCACCATGGCGCTGGGGGGTATGTTAGGGAGGGGTCAGCGGACTGGCCTGACACGGAGTCTAAGGCCACATTTCTCCGGGCGATCATGGAGAATGGGGTAGTTGTGGCTGGGAGCCACGCCTGTGGGGACCATTGGGGTAATCCGTGCGCAGTTGCAGCGAACGCAGCGTTGCTCAAGGAGCTGGACGCGACACCTGGACTCAACATGTCTCGGCTCGGTCTCATGGGTGGGGGTCTCGGGGGTACGCTGGTGTGGAACTCTGTACTCGGCCCCTTCGCGGGGAGGGCGAAGTTGGTTGCGGTTCTTCAGGCAGTCGCTAACCTTGATGCAACTATTAGAGAGAAGAAGTTCAGGGATGTTACTCTAAAGGCATATGGGTTCCCTCCCGAGTCGCGGGACATGGAGGTCTATAGGGTAATTAAAGAGAGTGACCCGATGCCAAGGCTCAGGGCGTTGAGAAAGGGGACGAAACTGCCTAAGGTTGCCATCTACCACGGCTCCAAGGACGACAACATTCCCGCAGAGACGAACGCGATCCCCCTCGCAGAGGCGCTGAAGAGGGCCGGGGCGAGCGTTGAGCTGAATATCTTCCCACAAGTGGAGCACAATGTCTACGCGATGGGGAAGGAGATGGAGGACCGACTAAAGAGATTTTTCTCAGACCTCTAAATTTTAGGGAGAAACCTAGCTCTAGGGGAGAGGGATGCTTGAGAATGCGCGCGCGCAAATTCTCTACGACTGACTAACTAACACTTACCCTTACTCGCCTACTCCCCTATACTCTCTTCTACTCTTCTAGTACACACCCACACAACACAAACTAATATACTTTCAAAAATATTTCTATATCTTCTTTTACTCTCTTCATTACCGTATCACGTATAGCGTATATATCACACCTAGAAAAGTATGGAAAAAATAAATAGCTAGTTTAATATTTAACTTAGCCATTCTTTTTGTTATTGGATCTCAGAGAAATCCCAGAGCCTCCAGAGGATATTTTTACCTCAATAGATGAGGATTCCTTTTGCATTTTTATAGGCGCGGGGGTTTCTCGTTTGCTAGGATGCCAAAGTTGGGATGAGTTGAATAAAACGATTATCGAAGAATGTAAAATAAAGGGTTGGATATCCCCACAACTCTATGACGAATATTTAATTGATAAGGATAAAAAACGAGTACTCCAAAAATGTCGCATAAAATTTATAAAAAATAATGAAGAACCTAGATATTTTGATCTTATTAGAAAATCGTGTAAAGGAAAACAAGAACTCATAGAAAATTACAATATTTATGATGAGTTAAAGCAAATCCCGGCAAAATACGCATCAACAAACTTCGATTTATTATTCGCAAATAAGTTTATTGATAAATATGTTATTTATAAAAATAATGAATTTGATCCTGATATGATAAAACGTGGCGTGTTATATCAAATTCATGGTTCGCTAAAAGATAATAATTCGATTGTTTTAACAACCCTTGACTATACCACCAAATATAATATACAAAACTACCTAAATTTTCTCAAAAAATTCTTCAATGACAATCTATTACTTTTTATTGGTTATGGGTTAGAGGAAATGGAAATTTTGATACCTTTTTTTAATAAAGTGATTAATAAAAGTTGTCTAAGAAGCTATCTTCTTCAAGGTTATAATAAAAAGAGAGCTGTCCTTCTACAGGATAATAAAGATTATTACGCTTGTCTAGGTGTCGAACTTATACCATTTGATTGTGAACGCTTAGGATATAATTTGCTTTTTAACATTATCGGCTATTGGCACAGGAAAATTCAAAAAAACTGTGATGTAATTTATAATGATCTTAATCAAATAGAGAGGTTAGTGAAATGACTATTAATTTAAAAGAAGTAGAAGAAGTAATAAGAAAATCAGATAATAATGAGGTATTAAAAAGATTCTTAGTAGAGAATTTAAAAGATACTGATGATCCAATTACATGGTATGATATTCTGAAAAAGTACGATTTCTTTGATCCTAGAAAAAATCCTAAACCTATAGAAATTGAAGATGGAAAATTTCATATACCTTTTTGGAATGAGTTATCCTTATTAGAAAAATTTAGTACAAACACTGCTTTTATTAATGATCAAAGAATAGTTAATGAGCTTTCTTCTTATATTGATAACCTAATTGCTTATACTGATGAAGAAGGTCATCACATTGATAATGATAAAACTGATTGGATGATAATAAAAATTATATTCAATCTTCCTATAAGCAGGATAAAAAGGGATTATGTAAATTATATTTCTGTTGTTTATAATTCTAAATGGGATATAAATTTAGTTACGGGAGAGATAGTTAATATCATATTACCAAAATTAATCGAATTTAGGGCAAAAAATTTGCTATTGTATATATTGGATATATTACTAAACTATAAAATAAAACGAATTGAAGAGATAAAATATGAAGATATTGTCCCTCTAATGGATGAATTTTGGTTTAATGAAATGTTTAGCAGATACCATGATGATCTTTATGATATCTGTGGTATTGATTTATTTAATTTAATCGAAAATAAAATGCTAGATTTATTAACCAATAAAAGTATAGAATATAATATAGCTCAAATCGTAACAATTGAAGATTCTGACCAAAATAGTGATATCTCTTATGAGGTAAATTTAGTCAAATTAATCAGAGGTTTGTTTATAAAATTACCTTATGAAAAAATAGAACCTCATATAAACAAGTTCAAAAAATCAGATTATTCAATATTCAGAAGATTATATATTTATATAATTAATGTTAAATATGATGTTCTAAAAGATTTCTTTTGGTCTATTAAATATAATCCATTAAGTGATATAGACATTAAACATGAGTTATGGGAATTATTCTCAAACAATGCTGTTAAATTTGATAATAACCAAATAGATAAAATAATCGACTGGATAGAGAAAAATGAATATTATTTACCAAATAATGTTAAAGAAGATAAAATATTAGCTGAACAAATTATTGCTTATAAAAAGAAGGAATGGTATTATTCATTATTAAAAAATCCAAATGGCAAGATTGATGAAAAGTACCAATACTATCAGTCAATAAACCCAGGTCAATTAGATCACCCGGGATATTTAATGTGGTCATCAGGGGTTATGATAGAAGCACCCTATGAAGAGATAAAACTGGATATTTCTCAATTTGATAACACCGAATTAACAAAATATCTGAATTCTCAACGCTCTGAGAGTAAAATGCCCTTAGGATTTTTCAGTGAGTTGAGTATTAAACAGTTAGTAAAAAATAACTTAAAACAATTTACAACTAATATGGAACCATTTATTGACCTTAAACCAAAATTCCTTTACGATTTATTCATCGCATTAAAAGAGGCTTGGAGTCAAAAACTTCTGTTCGAGTGGGATTCAGTTTTCAATTTTATTGATGCTGTAATCCCAGTTATAGACAAATGGGTTGTTGATGAATCAAAAGGGAATTATAAAAATTGGACAATACAAAAAATCGCTGAATTAATTGAAGAGGGAGCAAAAAATGACAATAATTCATTTGATAATAAATTTTTATCGAGTTCCGCTAATTCCTTAATTAAATTGGATTGTTTACGTCCAGATAAAATAGAATATACTGACAGAATTCTGGATTACGTAATTAATTCATCAAAAGGAGCCTTATATTCAGCAATGGTGATTGTTTCCTTAAAATATGCAAGATATGAGAAAAAGGCTATATGGATAAATCTTATAGAAGACTATTATACATCCCTAATTAATGATAAAAAAAATCAATCTTACGAGTTCTTCTTTATAATAGGTAGATATTTTATCAACATTATATTTTTGGATAAAGAATGGATATTAAAATATTATGATATAATATTTGATAAATCTAATGATGAAATTTGGTCGTCATCATTTCAAGGTTATTTATCAGTTGGACAATCGTTGGATGTTTTTAATTTATTAAATAAGAATGGGGAGTATATCAAAGCTTTAAAATTTGATTTTAAAAATAATATGATTGAAGAAATATTAATGCATCATATAGCAAATTTATATCTAGTAGAAAATATAAAATCTTTTAAAAATCAATTAATGAGAATTTTAATAGAAAATATGAATTCAAATCAAATATCAAATATAAGTCATTTTTATTGGAATAGTAGAGACAAATTAAACCAAACACAAAGAGAACTCATAGTTGATCTTTGGAAAAATATTATTGATTCTATTAAAGATAAAAGAGGTAGATCAGATATCTACAATAGTTTATCATATCTAATAAGTATTATAACTCAATTGAACGAATTAAATGTATATGTTTTAAGAGAAACCGCTAAATATATGGACTTAAAGAGCCCATATTCTATTTTCACTGATAATTTATTGAGACTGTTAGAACAAGATCCAAAAACAATAGGTGAAATTTATATATCCATTGCTGAAAACGATGAATATCCATATTCACGTGAGGAGTCTATCAAAAAAATTGTCGAATGCCTCTTTAACTTAGGTGAAAAAGAGATAGCAAATATAATATGCAGGATATATGCCAATAAAGGATTTCTCTTTTTAAGAGATTTATTCAATCAATACAACGAATAGCACGCAAAAGAGATTTTTAAAACAAGTAAAAGGTAATACGAAAATTGCATCTGATAATTGGAAAAAATTGGCACCAAATGGGAAAATCAAATTAAACTAATATCTCAAGCATAAAAAACCGAGAATAACCGGGAACGCGGGCCCTTTCTAGATTGAGAAATCAAATTCTTAAAACCAGAGAAACTCTGAGAAACTCCTTCTATTTCTTTAAGAAATACTCAACATCCAAAGAAAATACAGTTAAAGGCCGATTAAACCGGTATTTTCTCGGATATTCTCTTTACTAACTTAGAAATCTAAAAACTCTTTAATCTGAGAATCCTGTTTACCGAACCGAGAAACTATTCTCGGTGAGGGTTTACTTCTCTTTCGAGAAACTCTTAGAGTAGAACCCTGCTTAATGCACTGCATTAAAAACCACTTAAGGAGAAGTTTCTTACCAGAATGTAGAGAAACCCAAGCCATAATCCTAACATTCTCAGACCAATCAACGGGTCTATTGAAAACCACGTGAAAGTTATTCTCGCTGGATTCTAAGATGAGAACCCCACCAAGTCTAAACCATTTACATATACGCTTGGCCCAATACATAACCACGCTCAATGGGGTATCGTCGAAGTCGAGCATCACCGTCTCGGTATCTGTACAGCCGAGGATGTAACTATGATTCGACTGTGCTCTCGATCCATTTACCCTCCGAACCGTATTTCTCAGGATGCTTGAGAAACTCCTCGGCTGAGACATCCACGAATCTCTTCTTTGGGACTATTCGCGCGCGCGCGACTCTTCTTAGGGAAGTGGTTATCCGCGACTTCGTCTTTTTTGTGGGTTCTAGCATTGTGAAACAAATTCTAGAGAAAGAGATGGGGATAAGAAAGGAGATAGATGTCTGGGAGGCTTTCCCGAGTCATGGCACCGTCGAGGACTTCTTTCAACAAGTGTATAAAAATAAACCAATTCCTTACGAGGAGATTTTGAGGATTCTGAAAGAGGAATACGGGGACTGGATAGAAAGCAAAAACTCTGGGAAGGTTGATTTCTAATGACTAAATTAGCTTCGAAGCTTATCCTCAACGGTAATGGCTCATACCTTGGTATGGAGAAGGGATGCTTTGTACTCAAAGAAAAGAGCGGAGAGATAGAGCGTTACCCATTATTCGAGCAGGAAATCGGGGAGGTGATCCTGAAGAGCGGTAACAGCATATCGACGGGGGCCCTAGCTAGCTTCGGTTTCTGGGACATCGACGTGGTGGTGATGACTTCTAGAGGTCGCCCAGTAGCGATGCTCAGGAGCTTCGATGATGACTCCTATGTTCAGACCAGAGTAGCCCAGTATCAGGCGTCACTCGATGAGAGAGCCTTCACAATAGCGAAGAGTCTGATCACAGCGAAACTGGAGAGCCAAAACATTATTCTCAGGAAATACGGCTTAGAGCCTCATCTGGATGATTTCAGGAGAGAGATTAATAGAACCGAAAACAAGAACCTAGAAATGTTCAGGCGAAGAATGACAGGCATCGAGGGAAAGCACACTCAGAGATATTATAAGCAGATATTCAGCCTCTTCCCCGAAAAACTTCGACCTGAATCGAGAGAGACGTTTATGGCCTATGACGGAATGAACAATCTGTTTAACCTCGCCTACGAGATATTGGCTTGGAAGATTCATAAGGCGTTAGTGAAGGCGAAATTAGAGCCGTATCTTGGTTTCCTACATAGTAATCAGATGTCTAAGCTAAGCCTAGTCTGTGACTTTCAGGAGCTGTATCGCTACCTAATCGATGACTTTCTGATTTGCTATTGTCAACGTATTAGCAAGAAGGATTTTAAGATGAAATCTGAGTCTGCGAGCCACGGGAAGAAGGGCAAGCGTGAGTATCTAACAGACCCCGAGACTAAAACCATGCTCGATGAGCTTAACAGGTTCTTTGAAACTAAGGTTGAGGTTAAGCGGATCAGGAACGGGGAGCATCAGACGCTTGAGACACTGATCAATGAGGAAACCCTATTATTCGCAAAATACCTTAGGGGGGAAACCTCCTCGTGGGTTCCTCGAATAGTAATGATAAAATAGATAATATTCAAGTGCTTTAAATGAATTAGTATAAATCGGGCGTATAAAATTGGAAAAAACTGAATTGGTTGTGTAAAGAATGCCCACAAAAAAACGTATTTGGAATCCTCTGACGAAGAGTTGGTATACCATTCGACAACGCTCCAGTATCAAGGGAGAAAGAGGAACAATCAGTGGAATTGAGAAACCTAAAAAAAGGAAAAAAGGGAAGTAAAAATATTTATGAATTTAAAAGCTTATTTAGATACAAATTTAATTATTGAACATTGTTGGTGGAAGTATTTTGGTAAAGAAAATGATAAAATGACTAGAGAAGTAGAATTAATTGAAAGAGGATTTCAAGGGAATTATGATATTTATTTTTCTTATATAAATATGATGGAATTATCAAATCATCTAACTGATTGGTTTTTATTAGAGAAAGTAATTAAGAGTGGGTTTGGATATCCATATTTTAAAAGAGAAAAAATGAAGTATAGTCTTACACCAAACCAAAAAGAGTATATAAATAATATAATTAAAGAATATCAAAATTCTCCTTATGTATTTTATATTGAAATAGATAAAATGTCTAATGAATTTTTAAAACAAGCCAAATTATTGGTTGATAATTATATTGAATTTGAAGACGCTCTTCATTTTTTATTTGCTCAAGCTTCTGAAACTGATTATTTTATCACAAAAGATGGCGAATTAAGGATAAGGCTTCATAGTATTATTTCTAAAAAAATAATCGATATTTCAACACTACCATTTATAATAGAACCGAGCAAATTTTTAAAA
>Ga0209777_10007029_pt1 | contig 12571 bp, 9 predicted proteins | sample FrelakmetHBP12HB_FD_187147 | JGI IMG/M metagenome (GOLD analysis project Ga0209777, IMG submission 187147) | Freshwater lake sediment microbial communities from the University of Notre Dame, USA, for methane emissions studies -HBP12 HB (SPAdes)... | ecosystem: Environmental > Aquatic >... | reverse complement strand
CCCGCCCCCCCCGCCCCCGCCGATCTGGATCCATTCGATGGTAGTTCCCCAGACGCAGAACGGCAGTGCTTGGAAGGCGGTCGTCCCCCCGACCTTGGCTACCGGGGCTATGGACAACCCGGCGGAGCCTGCGGCGTAGGCGGACTGGCCGCCTGCGCCGCCGTTGCCGCCCATTCCGGGGTTGACCAAGGCGCCCGGGGCGCCCCGGGAGAGAGTCGAGCTTCCCCCGTTCCCCCCGCCTGACCCGAAGGTCCCGACCGGGAGGGTTGTTCCGCCCGCGGAATTGGTCGCATCGTTGCCGTCGCAATGGATGGTTCCATTATTGGCGAAGCTGGTCTTGGCGAAGATCCTGAAATTATTGACGACCAAGGTAACGCCAGCATTGACGGTCCCATTATCAAAATAAAGGTCCCTGGTCAAGGAGTAGGTCATGGCGACGGGGATCATGCCGAGGATAGTCGTCGTCCCGTCGAAGGTATGGTCGCCATCGGACCCGTTTCCGTAGAGGTTCAAATGTTCGCTCCTTGCAGGATCCTGGAGGGGCGGAACTGGTCGGCGCGATTGACCCTTTGAAGCCGACGGGAAAATGGGGAACGCCCCAGCAAAGCCGCAGTTCCGCCCCAGGGCTTAATTAGAGGGGGAAGGCTCCAATCCCTTGTCGCCTTCCTTGGGTGTCTGGCCGCCTTCCTTGGGCGCAATTTGGTCTGGAAGCCAACCTGGTCTGATCCGATATAATGCCCCCATGGCGATGCGGCCCCTTCTTTACCAAGGCTCTGGCGGGACGATTGGCGACGTCTTCTACTCGGCGGTCCCGATGTTCCACCAGAAAACCGCCTTCAAGCGGGAGGTCCATGCTGCCATTCCCAAATCTTTGTCCCCGGCGATTAGGGAACTCTATGGTTGCCATAAGTTCTTGGACGGGATCGTCGAGATGGAGGGGTTTGGGAGGGGGACATTCCTGGAGGCGGCGGAAGTCAGGGGAATGGAACCGGTCCTGTTCCTGGACGACTTCGGGTTCTGCCGGAATGTCCATTTCCACAAGTTGGGGGAGTGGTTCCATAACCCCAAGGGGTCGACCTTCGACGCCTCTGGGTGCGTTGGGATCCATGCGATGACGACCAAGTGGCGGGAGCGGGCGCCAGTCCTGCATTGGTCCTCGTACATGAAATTGATCAAGGAAGCCGGGCTTTCCCCCTACTTCCATGGGACCATGGAGGATGGGAAGAGGATGGAACTGGTCTATCCCGACGCCAAGGGGTTGTGTCCCGAGGAGCATTGGAGGTTCGGGAAGGACGGGATCCTGGAGACCATCGCCAACCTGGGGAAGTGCGCGTTCGTCATCGGGGTCGGGACCTGGTCCGCCCCCGTAGCGGCGTTGCAGGGGGTCCCGGCGTTGGACCTGTTCGACGCGGAACCCTGGCAGTTCTTCTCGCCGCTGGTCCGGCAGATGATCGGGAACCCGGTTCATTACCTCCAGGACTCGGTTGCAGGGGTTCCGCCGTCGGAGTTGTTCAGGCAGGCGATGCCAAGGATGCGGGAGTTGGCGCGGAACCTGTATGGGTTCTGAGGAATATGGGACTCTTTGAGTCTGGATTATAGGGATCCTTGGTCGCCTTCTTTGGGGGTCTGGTTGCAGTTTGGAGTCCGGTAACATGGCAATCGAAGATCCCAACCTTCATCTTGGCAATCCCCGGGACTCCTTCCATTTCGGCTGGACGGTCGCGAGGCTCAGGGAAATGGGGGCATTGACGGTCCTGGACATTGGCTGCTGGAACGGCTGGCTGGACATGCTCTTGGCGAAGGCTGGGTTCGGGGTCCATGGGCTTGAGCCAGTCGCCTCCTTGGTCCTGGCTGCGCGGGAATGCGCCAAGTCCCTGGGGTTTCCCGATTACCGGGTCTTCCAGGGAAAGTTCAACGAGGTTCCTTTGGCGGATAAGTCCTATGACGCGGTCGCCTGCTACGAGGTCCTGGAACACATGCCCTTCCCGGAGGTAGAAATTGCGGTTGGGAGGATGGCGCAGATCGCGCGGAAGGGGGCCTTGGTCTCGCTACCGATGCAAGAGGCTAGGGATAATCCAGAGCACCTATGGACGCCTTCGGAGGCTGCCATCAACTACTTGTTCGGGGGGCGGAAGGGCTTCGCAATGGAAGTTCGGGAGCATGCGGGGACGAGCATCCCGCCCAACTACATGATCAGGTTTGAGGATTGAGGGGCATGGTTCCATGGGGCTTGCCAAGTTGGAACTGGGCTGCGGTCGCTGCCCGACCCCTGGATATTTGCACCAGGACGTGGCGGGCTTCCCCGGCATGGATTTCTCGTGCAATCCCTGGGAAATACCGCTGGGCGGCGGGTCCCTTTCGGAAGTCATGGCCGTAGGCGTCATGGAGCACCTGAGGTTCGAGGAGTTTGACAGGACGCTTAGGCATGTCTTCAGCCTCCTTGGGGAAGGGGGGCTTTTCCTCTTCGACATCCCGGACATGGCCGTCTGGTCCGAATACCTCTTCAACGCCACCCACGGGCAATCGCGCAAGAACCCCTTTTCAGACGACCATGTCTGGAGGACGTTCTACGGCTGGCAGCGTTGGGAAGGCGATGAGCACAAGAGCGGCTGGACTAGGGACATGCTCCTGCCCAAGTTCCTGGGCGTAGGTTTCGAGGTCGTGGAAGAAGGTTCGCAGATCTTTACTTCCAGGGGGGTATCCCGCGGAAGGTTTTCGAAGCCCGAGGATGCCCATATTTACCTAGCTCTTAGGAAGGGGCGAAAATGCGGGCAGTCCTGATCCATTTGCCCTTGCCGCGCCTGATAAACCCCTGCGCGCAGGTTCCCATCGGTCTGATGTACCTAGCCAGCATCATTGGTAAGCGGCACGAGGTCGCCATCAGGAACTACGCCTCGAAGCTGACGTATGAGGCCATAGCCGACCTGCCAGAGGCGGATTTTTACGGCATTACCGCGACGGTTACCCAGTTGCCGCAGGCGAACAGGTTCTGTTTCCTGATCAAGGAAAAGTACAGGCATGCCGTTACGGCCATAGGCGGTCCTGGGACCTATATGCAGGAATTCATAGATTGGGATGCCGTAGATTCCGTATGCGTTGGGGAAGGCGAGGGCATCATATTGAAGATGCTGGAGGACGCCAAGGAAGGTCGCCTTCAGAGGGCGTACTGCGGTCCAGAAGTCAAGGACCTGGATTCCCTTCCGTATCCTAACCGAGACCTTTTCGGCTTCGACATGTCCCCCTTCGCGTTCTCAGGAGATACGAGACCAAGCAGTACGGGTTTGGTTACCAGTCGCGGATGCCCGTTCTCCTGCGATTTTTGCGCTTCCCCCAAATTCGGCATCAAGGTCCGCTACAGGTCCCCCGAGTCCGTTTACGGGGAGGTAAAGCATGTCCTGGACAAATACGGCATAAGGCAGTTCAGGGTCATAGACGACATTTTTACCCTCAACAAGCCCAGGGTCATGAGGATATGCGAGATGATCAAGGGCTTGGGCGTCTCCTACAGGGTAATGTGCAGGACGGACTGTTTCGATGAGGAGATCGCGCGGGTTCTCCAGGGTTCCGGATGCAAGGAAGTAGAGTTCGGGATAGAGAGTTTCGACGATGATGTTCTAAAACTCTTGAATAAGAAGGCGACCGCAGCGGACAACATGAGGACCCTCAAGACGGCCCATGATTGCGGGCTTAACAGCCGCCTTCTCATGATGATTAGGACTCCCGGGCAAAGCGTCAGGACCGTCCCCGCCAACATCGAATGCTTGCAAAAGGCGCGTTTCCACATGGTCGCCTGCGGGTACTTCATCCCGATACCTGGGAGCGCCATCTGGCGCGACCCCGGCAAATACGGGATAGAGATAATCGACAGGAACATCGAGCATTACGACTTCTTGCCGTACAACAGGTTCGGGGAGAGACCGCGGGATGTCATCAGGATCAGCGGGAGGAGCCTGGAGGAGGTCAATAAGGAGACAGAGGAGTTCTTGGGGTACCTGAAAAGCACCAACAAGATGCATAGGGGATAGGGCGTTGAAAATATCCGTCATCGCTGTCTGCAAGAACGAGGAAAGAATGCTTCCTTGGTTCCTGCGGCACTACGCTTTCGCGGACGAGATCCATATACATGACAATGGCAGTACGGACGGATCCCTTGGGATCATGGCTGCTAATCCCAAGGTTAGCGTCTCCAACCTCATAACCGAAGGTCTTGACGACGGGGTCATAGTTGCCGTCAAGAATTGCTACTACAAGACATTGGATTCTGATTGGTTCATCATCGTAGACATTGACGAGTTCGTCTTCATCCGCGAGTATGGCGGCAAACCGTGCGACATCAGGCGATACCTGGAAATGTGCCAAGCGGGGGATATTACCCTGCCGCAAGTATCTGGCTACCAGATGGTTGGCAATGGCTGGCCAGAAGACGATGGCAAGTCCTTGCTCGTAGACATTTGCAAGATTGGTGCTCCAGATGCTTTCTTCAGCAAGCGCGTAGTAGTCCAAAAGCGCGTCAATATCAACTACGAAGTAGGATGTCATAGGTGTAACCCGACCGGCTTTGTTGTCCATTCCAACGACATAAGCCTCAAGCTTCTGCATTACCATTGGTTGGACGAGGGATGGCGGAAGAAGAGGTTTGACGAGGCTTGTCGTAATCATTCTAGGTGGAACATCGAGAACCTAGGCATTACCCCAGAAAGGATATGCGCTGAGCGAAAGTTGCACATCGATACGTTGGCTAGGTATAGGAAGGAAGCTAGGAACATCGTCGATTAGGGCTTGCCAACCAAGTCTTCTGGCGGTCTGAGTGTATCCCAATTGGTCGGGACATACTTGAATGGGGGTCCGTATCCCGCCTTCCTGGGGTCCTGCGCCAATTGCTCCTTGGCATAGCCCCAGTCTGGTTGGTCCAGTTCTAAGTTGTAGCAGAAAATGTTCCTAGCGAATGCCGATTTCCAGCCCTTGGCTGCCATCTCCTTGCAAGCCTCGGCATCGTCCCCGTAGGATTCCATCCTCTGGGGCAAGGCGGGGAACGCCTTTCTTCTGACGACTTTGAAAGTATTCCCGACCGCCTGGCAGAAGGCGACATTATCCTCGTAGGCATAGGGGGCTTGGAGCCAGACGGGAGGCATCTGTTGCGCTAGGACGCCGATGTCTGGGTGCTTACGCATTATCTCCAGCATCTGTTCCAGCCAGTCCGGGGAAAGCCTTGGAGGGATGATGTCGTTGTCCGTGACGACATAGAAGTCGTCGTCCTCCTCGGTCATAGCGTGGAAGACGATCTTCCCATAGAGGCAGCCGGTATTCCTGGAGTTCAAGGAAAGCGACTGGATAGTTCCCCATCGGAACATCCCCAAGAGCATCTCTACGGTTTCTTCATTGCTGCCATTGTCCAGGACATGGATTTCGTGAGGAGTCTTGGTTCTGTCTTTGATCTCGCGGATGACTCGGTAGGTAAAGTCGGGGCGGAACCAGGATGTAATGAAAATCTTGATCGGCTTCATGATCATCCCTGGGTTGAACACGCCCCTGTAAGGTAATAGAGCTTCGTCCCTTCCCCGACCCAATGCAGGTCGTCGAATGATTTCTGGACAGTACATTTCATCCTGAAGAACTCGTCTATGCCCTTGCAAAATTCTGCCCTGTAATTATCTACTATTACGACTCCCCCGGGCTTGGCAAGGGACGGGGATTTCATGGCGAGGTCGACCCTGCTTGTTTCGACGCAGTCTATCAGGACTACATCAAACCTCGAAGATCCCAGATTCTTTAGCATGTCCTCAATGTTGGTAGCATATACGAGCTTGGCATTGCCTATCTTCTTCTCCGACAATACCGTCTTCATCTTCTCATACCAAGGCGACAGTGTCTCGAAGCTGGTTACGCTCCTGCACCTCCTGGCGAAGAACAACGTCGACCCGCCCGATCCGAATTCCAGGACATCGTAATGCGGCTGGATGAACTGGGAAAGTTCGCAGATGGCCCCTGGCGTTATCCAGGGGTACTCGAACTCGACGGTCATGGTCCCTTCCCAATAGTTGGCGGGGATCATTATTGGAGGCATGTTTTCTCCTGATTGGTTTTGGAAAACTCCAACAGACCGAAGGTATACGCGGCTTTCCGGCTGGGGGCGTAATAGCTGGGGCAAATGACCTGGTCCCCGACTGTCCAATCTATGGGTTCCGTCAGGACCAGCCGTTCCCCCTGCATTGCTCCTACTAGGCTCAGGACCCCGACCTTGTCCAGGATGTTCCAATTGGGGTCCTCGGTAGCGACCTTGGGGTCCCAATAATCAAAGCTGATAAAGACCTTCCCTCCAGGCTTTGTCAGCCTGGAGCATTCCCTTGCCAATTCCTTGAAGTCGACGCCGTGTTCTACGACCGACAGGCAGGTTATCGAGTCGAAGCTGGCGTCTGGGAAGGGGCAATGCAGCATGTCTCCCTTGACGTATTCGATCACCGGCAAGACGGGCGTGCTTGTAGGCTCGCATCTCAGGTCTATGCCCGCTCCTTCCAGGCCCAACCTCGCCGCGTTTTCCAGGACGCAGGACTCGACGCAGCCCATGTCCAGGACGCGCCCCTTCAGGCGTGGGACGACATTGGCGATGTCCCAATCCTTGCAAGCCAGAATATGCTCGACCAGCCCCAATTCCCGGATGCGTTCCGTGCAGGACTCGACTTCCGACCGCGTCTTGAGGAACCCGTTTTTGACGGTCGCGTCGCCTTCTTTGGGGGTCATTGGGCTTGGGACAATCGCCTTCTCCTGGGCAACCAACCCTTGGGGCTTTTTGATCCCCAACGCCTTGATCCATTCGTCTGGCAGAGTATCCCAAGAATATCCAGCCGCCTTCTTCTTGCCCTTCTCGGAATACTCCTCCCATTTCGTTTTGTTGGTCAGGAGCGAGGCGCATTCGTCGACGAACCACCTCCTGTAGTTCGTATCATGTGGGTCTCCTTCCAACAGGATTCCGGCGTCCCCGACGGTAGTATGGAGGGCGGCGAGGTCGGAGGTTACGACCGGCAGTCCTGCCGCGAACGCTTCGATCGCGGTAATTCCAAAAGTTTCTGTGAAAAATGTTGGATATCCCCATATCTCCGCGCGGAGGAACTCCTTCGCGAGTTCCTCCTGACCTAGTCTACCGCAGTAATGGACTCCTGGTTGCTTGAGCATGAACTTGATTCTTTCCATCCATGCCATTTCTGAAGGATTATTCCTAGATTTTAAGGATTTCTCCCAATTTTCAAACCCATACGCTACTTCGAGTGTCGCCCCAGGGACGCGCAGCCTGATCGCTGGGAAAAGCTCCAGTAGGACATCCAATCCCCTATCCGGAGAGCTGGAATAGATAAACCTGCCCTTTACCCTTTCCTGCGGGACGGCGAACCTCCGCAGATCGATTCCGTTGCGCGTGACCAGGATCTTGTCCTTGGGGATGCCGTGATGGGATGAGAAGAACGACTGATGCCAAGGCGACAAACACATGAAACGGTCAATCTTGTCCCTGTTGATATGCGCATTCCTGTTGGGGTCGACGAAAATATCGTGGACCCAGCATACCTTCAGGTTCGCCCTGATCGGCAGGGAGAACGCCTCCGGACGCCTGCTGGAGACGAACATTTCCATCTCGTTCCTGGCTACGAATTCGTTGACCTTGTCATAGCGGAGCCATTTGACCCCTTCGTATTCCCCTTCCAGCCCCTCGCAATCCGCGAAGACCCAAACATCGTAACCCCTTTTCGCGAACCCGGAGGCGACATGGACGACCGCCGTCTCGCTCCCTCCGATCCCCCCTCCATTGACGCTCGGAGGTCCCCATCGTTCCCAAGCACCTCCCGTATAAAAAGCAATGACGGGCTTGGAAGAAAGCTTTCCATATGGCGGTCTGGTTCCAGAGTCGCCTTCTTTGGGGGTCTTGCCCCCTAATGTTTGGTCGCCAAGAGGTTCGGTTCCAGAGTCGCCTTCTCCAAGGGTCTTGGACCCATCCCCCTGGACGCCCGTTGGTCCCTGGACTCCTGGGGTTCCCAGGACGGTCAGCATGTTGCCCTTGAGTTCCTTGCCCGCCCACTTGGCGGCGAGGAGGGCGTTGTTCCTGGCGTCCTCGGAGGCATGGAGGGACTTGTCGGTCTTCTCGGCGTTCTTGCGCGTAGAACCGCCAAGGTGGAAGACGAAGGAGTCCCAAGTCTGGACGATCCTGTATCCCGCCTCCTTGAGCCTAGCGCAATAGTCCCGGTCCTCGCACCCCGACAGGAAGGACTCGTCCAGCAACCCGACCTTCTCGATCGCCGCCCTGGGCAGCAGCGTCGCGTAGAAGGCGATCCATTCCCGGTCCATCCTGACCCCCCGCCTAGGGAACTCGTAGCCGTAGAGGGGCATCATGATGGGGCGGATTTGGTCCAGGGTCATCCCCGGGACGAGGTCGACCCCGCCGACGACAATGGATTCGTTATGGAGCCAAAAACGATCGCAATTACTCAAGCACCCGACTGCCCCGACCCCCGGCTGCATTGCCTCCTTCATCAACGCGGAGAGCCAGCCTCTGGAGACGATGGTATCATCGTTCAGGAGCATGACGAACTTTTCCTTGCCGATCTTCAGCCCGATGTTGTTGGCATGGGAGAAGTGCAGCCTAGTCGGGGAGTTCCAATGGATGATGTCTGGACGCCCCGCGAGCCATTCCGCCGTCCCGTCCGTCCCGGAATTGATAACAATGATGTTGTAGGGCCAATCCGTGCAGGTCTCGATCGACTTGACGCATTCCTTCAGGCATTCAAGGTTGTTCCAACAGGGAACGATTATGTCGACCCTTGGAAGCCCGCAGTTGTCGCAGCACGCTTCCTCGAAGATCTTCAGCCATTCTTCGCCGACGACGTCCATGGAGTAATTGGCGACGGACGCCTTGGCCGCCGTCCCGATCTCCCTTCTCCTGCCCTCGTCCCTCAGCTCGGTCAGGGCTTTTTCCCATTCCTCGGGGGCAGAACAAATGAACCCGTTACGCCCGTGGACGACGACCTCCTCATAAGCCCGCATGGGGGACGCCAGGACCGGCAATCCCAAGGACATCGCCTGCGTGACGCGGTTGTTGGACTTGGCCATATGGACGGGGCGCTGGGGGACGACAACGACGTCATGGGCGCAAAGGTCCCTGAGCCAAGTCTTTTCGTCCCATTTCAGGTCGGCATTGTCCCATTCCGAGATGACGGTCAGTTCCATCCCCAGCTTGGCGGCGATCGGCCGGAGGAAGTCGACGGTGCAGGCGTTCCCGCCGGTCCCGCACCAGGCGATCCTAAGCCTCCCGTCCTTGCCATGGGCGGGATAGTCGTGCTTGGCTTCAGGACCGACCTCGTGGGCGTCGACCTCGTAGGCGTCGAAAATCGCCCTAGTATTCCCGTGCTTGCGGAACTTCTCGGCCAGGACAGTCGAGCAGCAGACCAGCCTGTTCGCTTGGGCGTAGCCTTCCTCCTGGAACGGCATCTCCAGGTCCTCGCAGCAGTCGTAGACGACCGCGGTTCCCTTCTCCCGCAGCCTTTTCGCCGAGGACGCCGAATCCTCCCCGCAGGTCGACAGGACGGCGACATCCGCCCCTTCCATGCCCTGGGGATCGTCGATGGCGACGACCCTGGAGTCCAGGCCCTTGCTCCTGAGCCATGCGTCTACGTTCCGGCACCTGATCCTCAGCGCCGGGTACTGCTCGTTGACCTGCGCCGGGACCAGCCAGACGACCTTGGGCTTCTTTGCCAGTTGGTTCGCATGGGCGAACAGGGAAGGCGTCCCGAAGCCGTCATAGGGCTTCAACATGTCGATCCTGAACCCGTGCCGCTCCAGCAGCGTGCGGAGGCTTGCCGCCGTGAAGCCGTTCTTGTGGAACTGACCAGCGTCGATCTGGGAGCCGTAAAGGGTCTTCAGGTCCCATTCGCTCTCCCTCGCCGCGAACTGGCGGCAGCATTCTGCCAAGTCCGGGACCCTCAATGCCAGGTCGCCCCCGTACCGCAATGTCCGCGCCCATTCCTCGACAGTCCTCTCGCAGCCTGCGAAGCCGACATGCTCCAGGGAATGCTGGCTGTAGATGGCATGGACCGTGGAATCCCCATAGGGCATGTCGTCCTGGGAGAAGACCTGCGAGACCGCCTTCCCAGGGAAGGCGTCGCACCCCTCGTAGAAGTCGACCTCGTGTTCCCCGGCCCCGATGTTCAGGCGGACCGGCTTCCCCGACTTCCTGGCTGGGAACAGGCAGTCCCTCATGAACTCCCTGTTGCCGAGGAGCCTTTGGTTCCCCGGCAGCAGCGCGAGCGCCTTCTCGTTGGCTTCGTAGGCGTCCCGCATCCTGCCCGTCTCGGAGTAGCACTTGCACAGGCGGTCCCAGGGCTTCCATCCGTACTCGTCCGAGAGGACGTTGCCCCAGACTTCCGGCGGCTTGTTCCTGGAGGCGATCTCGAAGCAGGCGATGGCTTCCTTCCACTTGGCGCCGTTGTTGCCGTCCAGGGCGGCGTTGTAATGGGTTTGCCCCAGGATGTTCCAGAACTCGTTCCTTCCCGGATAGAGACCGACCGCCTTGCGGGCCTCTTCCAGGAGAACCCCCTGCTTTTCCTTGTCCTCGACGCTAAGCTCCCACAGGCAAAGCAGCATGTGGTACCGGGCGTCGATCATGTTCTGCTCCCAGTCCCCCCCGATTCGCAGGTACCTTTCCAGGACTGGCAGGGCTTCCGCCCGCCTTCCCGACTCCGCGAGTTCCTTCCCCCAGTAGTACGCCATCCGCATGTCCGAGGGATTGTCCCTGACCGCCTTCTCCAGCATTCGCATGTTCCGGGGCGCGTCGAACGCCTTCCGGCGGTGCGTGATGACGATGTCCGTAGTAGTTTGGGGAAGCGAAGCGGGGATGTTCAGGCACTCGTGTATGGGATGCAGCCATTTAATTCCAGCGCGGTTCGGGACGATCCTGTGCCTATAGAACTTGATCGTGAAGCCCCCGTCCGGCTTGGGGGCGTAGTTGTAAGCCATCAGGTAGGCGGCATGGGACAGCGAGGGTTTCAGTTCCTTGAGCTTGCGGAGGTCGTCTGGCGTTAAGACGTCATCGGTATCGACCCACATTATGAAGTCCGAGGTCGCTTTGGAGAACGAAAAGTTCCTTGCCGCCGCGAAATCATCGATCCATTCGAAAAGGAAGATCTTGGCGCCTAGGCTTACGGCGACCTCGACCGTCCCGTCCTTGGATCCCGTATCGACGACGATGATCTCGTCAAAGACGCCTTGCATGCTTTCCAGGCAGCGTCGGAGTTCGGACTCGTTGTCGCGGGCGATCAGGCAAAGGCTGAGAGTTGGCATTCGGGACTCCCAAAGAAGACCATAGGGATTATATGTTAGTGCCCCTATAATGCGTCCATGGACGATTCTAAGGCAAAGATGATTTACGATTTCAATTGCCTGTATCATTCGAGCATGGTCTGGGCCAACGGGAATACGCGCTGGCTGGGCGTTCCCATCCAAAAATATCCAACAGACATGCTGATCTTACAGGAGATTATTTGGGATGTCAAGCCCGACCTAATCATCGAGACAGGAACGGCGGCAGGCGGCAGCGCGCTGTTTTTCGCCTCAATCCTGGATTCCCTGGGCAAGGGCCAAGTCATTACGATAGACATCGACGCTGCTGCGGGGCATCCGCCCCATGAGCGGATTTCGTATGTCAGGGGCTGCTTTTCCGTTTCCCCAGAACCCCGAACCTGCGAACTTGGCGCGCTTCCGCAGGGAGGCGAAGACCTCCTTGGCGTCGCGCGCCTGGAAGGCGACCTCCTCGACGACGCCCTTCTCCGACGCGGCGAAGCCGCAGTTGGAGCCGACCCAAAGACGGTTTTGAAATGTCCCCATTCAAGATCCCCTGCGGACAACGACGCCCGCCAAGAAGATGTTCCGCAGGACCGCATCCAGTCCCTTGCGCGACTTGGGGGCCGCGCATATAATGCCGGACGAGGGGAGGGAGCCATGGAAGAGCCGAAGCCAGCCGAGAACCAAAATCATGAGGAGAAGGCGAAACCCTCCAGGTTCCCCTTCGGGATGAACCCGACGGACCAGCAGATCGAGTCCGCCATCGGCGGCCTTGCCAAGGTCTACTTCGGGATCCCCGAGACGACCTGCTCGCACAGGTGCGAGTGCTGCAAGGCGGGTTCGCCCAACATGTACTTCTTGGAATTCCTCGCCATCAGGCGGAAGCATGTCGACCGCATGCCCAAGGAGAAGCGGCTCGACCTGACCATCGATTGCGTCCGCTACTATGTCAAGGGCGGGGGCGAGCGCCCCTGCCTGTTCCTGGGAGCGGACGGCATGTGCCGGATCTACGACTGGCGCCAGCTAAAGTGCAGGCTCTACGGCCTCATCCCCCCGACCCTATACGAATGGGTCGTCGGCGCGGTCGCCAAGGAGAACAGGACCAAGCGCGAGGACCTCCCCCTTTGCCGCCAGTGCGACCAGGTCAGGATCAAGCCGGAATGCCTCAAGCCCGGTCAGGAGGCGTCCTTTCCCGGGGGCAAGGTCCCCGAGGAGGAGATCAGGGGCATGGAGCGCAAGATCAGGGACCTGG
>Ga0209777_10007028_pt1 | contig 12571 bp, 9 predicted proteins | sample FrelakmetHBP12HB_FD_187147 | JGI IMG/M metagenome (GOLD analysis project Ga0209777, IMG submission 187147) | Freshwater lake sediment microbial communities from the University of Notre Dame, USA, for methane emissions studies -HBP12 HB (SPAdes)... | ecosystem: Environmental > Aquatic >... | reverse complement strand
CCCAGTGCCCGGGCCATATCGTTCGATAGCGCGCTAATCTGGCTCACATTCACTCCCGCCGCAAGTTCCAGCTCGAACATCGTTATCACCGGCCCAGTATCCGCCGCAACCACGCGAGCATTGACATTAAACTCACCAAGCAGTTTCTCCAGTGCCGCCGCCTTTGCTTTGACCACTCGCTCCTGAACCGCGGCAAAACTGTGCTCAGGCTCTGCAAGCAATTCCAGCGGCGGCAGCGTATATCCCTCATAGTTCGTCGGCAAATGTGCCTTCTCCGGCTTGCGCACTGCCTGCGACGTTATCTTCAACCGCTTCGATTCTGACTCCTCAGCAGAATCGCTCGTATCTACCGCCTTTTTTTCAAGCTCCAAATCATGCGAAAAATGCAAAACTTCCGCTGGTACCGGCTGGGGCTGCTGCTTCACACTCAGCTTCTTCCATATCTCCCCCAGCACTTGCGACTGCTGCTTTGCCGCCGACCACGTCGGCCCTGCAACGACTGCTGTGCTTCTCAACGCAAAACCGAACCACCCCAGCATCGTCAGCAGAAATGTATCCGCCACCAAAACAACCCCGACTACCCACGTCGCACCTATCAGTATGCTCGTGCCCAGCAGCGCAAAATGCCCTCGCAAAAACTGCACCGCCGCTACGCCGAGAACTCCCCCTGAACCCATCGGAAAATCATATACCATGTTAGGCCAAAAACAGTAAAAACTGCTCGACGCCGCCACCGTTAGAAGACCCAGCCCAACCGACCGCAATATCGGCTGACCTATCGGCCCACGCACAAGCTTAACTACCATAAGGCAAATCGCCGCAACTACTACCGCAAAAATCCCAGGCCCAACATAGTACAGAAGCTGATACGCACAAAAAGCTCCTATCGAACCGCACCAGTTAGCCGCAGGCTTGTTATGTGGATAAGCAAACTTGCTCGGCCAGTCACCTATATCGAAACTCAAACAACTGCACAAAAAAACCAGCAGCACTGTTATTGTGATAAATTCTACCGCAATCTTGTATGTTTTCTTCTCTTTCACGCCTGCTTTCCCGAATTACGTCCTATAAAAAACACGTCTTCAAAAACAATCAGACTTTCTCCTTTTGTAATGCTTAATTCATATCGGCAACCATTACCCATTTTCTGCAAAATTGCCCCTCACTCCTTATTCTCCAGCCCTGCCTCGACCGCAATAATATTTATGCCAGACTTTTTCCTACCTCCCTTGTTTTTCTCTTGTTTTTCTCTTGACCGAAGGTTTCGTGAAATATAAAATCCTCCTAAGTTGAACTTTGGCATTTTTTTGAATGGAATCAAAATGAAATTGCTGAAAGTCTTGCCTTTAATAGCTGCCTGCTTTTTTCTCGGCTGCAACGCAAAACATTCAATAGTTCCAGGTGTAAACCTCAATCGATATGCATACGTTTCTATGCCCTCCCTCTCTGATTTCTCACTTACACCGGCTGCGGACCAGAATGACATCTCCGCAGTTAACCGACGATTGTCAGCCTTATTTCAAAAAAAAGGCCTTCATGTCTTGGAACAATCCCTCGCAAACTCTCTGCCTGCCAAGGAGTCTTATAAAATTCTCACTCTCAAATATCAGTGCAGCCAGACTTCCGGCGTTGCTTTGGTTTCACTTAGCCTGTATGACAACACCGGACGCGAGGTCTTCACCTGCTCCGCAGAAGACGGCACTGGCTGGTCCGTCCTCGGTCGAACTCTTAACGCCTCTAATCGTGCCTTTGACCAGTTCGCTAAGAATTACTCCGGCTATGACCCGAACCTCTTAACTGAATTCGAAGCACTCAGAGAAAAAACTATACAATTTGAAGAATCAAATAAGCAGATAGAAAATTTGCAAAAATCTCTTGCCTCGCATTTGAAGATTGAAGAAGATTCTAAAAAGCTCATCACTCAGCTTGAAAAGTCACTCGAACAAAAAACCGCCCAAAGCGATGCCGCAAATTCTAAGCTCGAACAGGAAACCTCACTGCATCAACAGACAAAAAAGATGCTGGATGAGAAAACCCGCCAGTTAGAAGAATCGAAACAGCAGATAGAAAATTTAAAAAACGACCTCGACGAACACCTGCAGATTGAAGAAGACTCTAAAAAACTCATTATTGAGCTTGAAAAAACACTAAAGCAAAAATCTGCAGACCTCGACGCTGCAAACCTCAAGCTCAAAGAGGAAATCACCCAGCACGAACTGACAAAAGCTCAATTGAAAGAAAAAAGCCAAAAGCCCGATGATCCGAAACAAAAGAAAAAACTAAAAACTCCTGCTGACACGGCCCCAAAAAACAAAGAAATTGACCTCAAACTGCTGCAGGCCGTTGAAAACCTCGACGTAGACCAGGTAAGAAACTGTTTAGACGCCGGGGCAAATCCCAACTGCGCATCGGGAGATAAAACCCCATATTCCCTTCTCTATGAAACTCTGGGCAAAACAATCTCCTGGGGTGAAAAAGAAAGAAAACGTAATACAGACCTCCTCGAATTACTCTCCGCTGCAGGTGCAAAAGTCCAGCCGACCGACAAAGACCTCTTGTACTTCCCCATCGTCCACAAATGTCCAGATGCTGTTGAGTTGCTACTCAAGTGCGGTGCCAATCCCAATGAAAACATCGCCGGAAAAACTCCCGTCGAGCTTGCCGAAGAATGTGAGTACACCCAGATTACCGATATCCTCATAAAATACGGCGGTCTGCCGATTCCTGTTAAAGACGCTGTCCAGCTGCGCTTCGTCGATGCCGCTCGCCGCAACGATATTATCAAAATGGAGCAGGCCTTAAATAACGGCGCGGACATCAATGGTTTGACTAAGCAGGGTGAATCCGCTTTAACTTCTGCCCTGGCCATCAGTGCCAATCCTTACAGTTGCCAGGCCGTCGTATACTTGCTTAAAAACGGCGCTAATCCGAATCTCCAGGGCAGAAACGAGCAGGAAGAAGGCTTAAAAGGTACACCGCTTCATATCCTCATGCTAAGAAACGGTGACTTATTTAGCGGCGGCCTCGACAGCGAAAAAAAATATATGGATTTGCTCTTGAAGCAGTTAATCAAAGCCGGCGCAGACATAGATGCCGCTCGTTATTCTGACGGAAAAACTCCACTTCACATTGCTGTAATTTGGAAAAACTTCGTAGGTGCAAAATTACTTATAGACGCTGGTGCAAAAAACTCCGTCAAGGACAACAATGGCAAAACTCCTCTCGATTACGCACAGTCTGCCGACATGATTGACCTCCTGAAATCCCAAACCACCACAAAATAACCAAAACCCAGTTTTTGTTAGCCCCCTGCACAGCAGCACCGCAGGGGGTTCTGTTAAAAATTTGTCATTGCGAGGAGTTCGCCTTGGGCGAACGACGTGGCAATCTCATCTAAATAATCAATAATCAATTAATTTGTCTCGCTCCCCTGTCCTCACGCAGGCGGGGATCCAGTCTTCGTTCTAAACTATCTCGCAATATAAGTCTTTCCATTAGGATCGAAGTGTCGAACCAAATCGAAGAATCTTTTTAATCAACTTCTCATCGCACCCTTGCGATTCTGCTTATTCGTTTTGCTTCCTTGAGACTGCTTTAATTCTTTTCTCCCACGAACAATTGCCCTTTAGCTTCTAAAAGCCTGCCCTCGAATGTCTTAGTCGGGGGGCTGCCTCGCCAGCTTGCCCTGCGGGAACGCTTTGTCCCTACTTACTTGCGATGCTTAGTTCGAGAGAGTTATCTTTTGTCTTGAAAGAAATAAATGTTTTCTTCGAGTTTCTCTTGTCCCTTGATGAAATGCGATAGTTTACCCTGTGAGATTTACCCCGTTAGATGTGTCAATTATCTACTCGAGTATGCTTAAGCTATCTAACTGGGGTGTTTACCCATAAGACTATCTCATCAGGGCATTTCATCGCCCTTGCTTCTTCCTCAGATTTCACCGGAATGGTGTGCGCTTCAACCGCACAGTGCCCTTCATCTGTTACAGATAGCGCTTCATCCGTCGCATATCACGTTTCATCTGCCTTAGGGCACGCTTCCTTTGCCATGTTGTAAGCGTACAACATCATATTGTAAACGTGCAATACTTGATTTTTGAGCCAAAAAGCCGCTTTTAACACAAATGAACACGGTTTTGTTAGCTGCGAAGACGGGTTTTATTTACTGGGGGGATCTCTGAATATATATTGCGATGGCAAACCATATCTATCATCAGCTTTTTTATAATACTCGCTGGCCGAAACTTGTCATTGCTGACAATCCTTGCCGCCCCTCCTGCCTGCCCTGCGTCTTGTCCTACGAAGTTTTAACGAAGGAGGAAGCCCGTTTTTAGGGCGAAGAAGGGAGCTTGTCGAAGGATTAACACTGATTTACGCGGATTTAAAAATAAGCCTTCAGCCGAAAATGGTTGCGGGCGTGACCAATTGCCATTTGTTTCCCTTGAGTTTGAACAGATCGAGTTTCTGACCTCGCCGCCATTCTGCGAGGATGACAGCTTTTGCCTTGTGATGTTTAGCAACCTTCGCCAGCCGCACGATATCTTCCGCGGTCGGGCGCGCAGCAGACCCTCCTTTGGTTTGAATCAGAACCATTTCAAGAAGGTCTCCGCGTTTGAGTCCTGCTTTGTCCTGACGATGATCCTTGCGGATTGCCATCAAGTCAACGATGCCCCGAGCCTCGGCCTTTGTCTTGCCACCAAAATCTACGATAGTCCATTTCGCACCAGTGCGGCGGCTATATGTGACGAGCCATTTTGTCATAATCCTCGCCCACTTTGCAGTGTGATGAGCCTTTCTCCAGGGAAGGAGTTCGTCAATCATGGTTTCCATATCATCCTTTTCAGAGAACAACGACGCATTGTTTGTGCTCTCTCACCCTTCTTCTTATTCCTTGTTCTGCTTTCGAAGCTGCTCTAACGCCAGAAGATGGGCAATCTCTATCGCCACATGAACCGTGCAATGACAGTATGGCGTTTTGAAGTCAGGCAGGTACACTTTTGCGGTTGCCTTGTCGCAATGGTTGCGCACTTCGAACTCCACCCACACCCACTTCTTACGATCGCGTTTCCCGTCATTGAGAAATGTCATAGTGTCGTCATGCGCATGCGATTTATTAGAGAGCCGTGAGACCTCCCTTACGATGGGATTGTGCTCATAGTCAGATTCCAGTTCGATCATTGTGACCCAGTCGCCGATGATATCTGACCGTTCTGCCTCGGATAGCGTATCGAACTCCTCTGTGGAGTATCCGCACTGGCTTGGGTCGAAACCTGCGCCGATACGCTTGTAGGTGACTCGCAGGGACATCACTTCACCGATGAGGCCGTCGGCAATTGTAAGACGTACAGCGTCAGAAAGCCCACGGAACTCTTCTGAACCAAGGACTATATAAGGGAAGAGAGAGGCGTGTGCAACGCGGAGTTTTAACTCGATCATCGCGCGACGCGCCTTTTTACCGGGTGCGCCACTCCTAAGGTGATAAGTGCTGCCAACGTTGAACCCATCCTGCATACCATCGAACTCAATGCAAACAAGAGGTTTGTCTTTTTTATCGCATACGATGAAGTCGATGCTGGTCTTCTTCAGTTTTTCATATTCCTCTTCCGATAGTTTGAATGATTCAAATGAGTCATCAACCAGATCAGTCTTGGGAGCGATGACGTTTAGAAATGGAAGATTATGATAGACGTGGTAGTGCTTTCCCCAAGTCTCATTGAGTTTTTGGAAGCACCCCCGCTCCATGCGACTACCGAACACTGTTTTGCGAACGCCCATTGTCTTTATCCTTTTAGCCAGTACCGATTACACCGTCTTCATAAAACGCCAAACCTTGTCCCCGCATGCCTCTGGCGGGGAACAGACTTCTTTCTTCAGTATAACAAGTTCCCGTCAACTAAAATAAGTCTTGCGTCTGGTATCTTGGGTTTTTTGTCTCTTCTCGCATCCGAAGTTGCTCAGCCAATTATATCCCCTTTCTATACCCCGTCAAACCAAAAAAACTACACCCTAATTATAAGATTTTCTCCACAATCCGACATACGATATACGATATACGAAGTGATTGACCAAAGATTTTTAAAAAATTTTTCCCTGCCCTCGATTGCGGCTTACTTGCTTCCCTGTCGGGGGCCTGCCCTCGAATGCTTTAGTCGGGGGTCCGCCCACTCAGTCCCCGGTCTGATGTCTGCTATTTTGATTTTCAATCAAAATAGCAGGGGGGTGCGCAAAAAGTACTCAAAAAGCGCTCTTTTTATACGTTTCTTACTCTTTTTGCTCTTTTTTTTACTTTTTTTAACACCTTTTTATCGCTTTTTGACCGTTTTTCTAAAAAACCATCACTTTTGATTGATGCTTTTCACCGTTTCCATCTTGCCTATCTTGCCCAAACGTTACAAACCAACCTTTTCAACCCCTCATTTTTACCCCAAAAAACCCACTCGCAAGGGTGGTAAAAAGCATTGAAATTTCATCAACTTCGTGTACACTGGCCGATTGTATTGGAAAAGAATCCAACAATTTGCAGGATACGAAGATGGCAGAATTCAAGATTGAGCCGGCACAAAGGATAACGCGTCTGCCGCCCTACCTGTTCGGGCGGCTGAATGCACTGAAATTGGCTAAACGCCAGCAGGGCGCGGACATTATCGACCTTGGGATGGGCAATCCCTCGGACCCAGCTCCGCAGATAGTGATTGACAAGCTCTGCGAGGCGGCGAGGGACCCGCGGAACCACAGATATAGCGCATCAAAGGGGATTAAAAATCTGCGCGGGGAAATCGCCAAAAAATACGAACGGCTTTGGAATGTACAACTGAATCCCGAAACAGAGGTATTGGCCTGTATAGGCTCGAAGGAAGGCTTCAGTCATATGTGCCTTGCAATGCTGGGGCCTGGAGATACAGCGGTTGTGCCGGACCCTGCGTTTCCGATACATAATTACGCAGTGGCTATGGCAGGAGCAAACGTAATAACGGTACCGCTTGGCAACGACCAGAAGTTTATCGATACGATAGCTATGGTGTGCGAACATCTGTATCCGAAGCCGAAATTGCTGATTCTGAATTACCCGCACAATCCGACGGCGATGACTGTGGATGAAGGTTTCTTCGAGCCGGTTGTGGAGCTGGCGAAACGATTCGGCATAGCGGTCATACATGATTTCGCTTATGGTGAGACATGTTTTGACGGCTATAAGGCGCCGAGCTTTCTTTCGGTCAAAGGGGCGAAAGATGTCGGGGTCGAGTTTATTACGATGAGCAAGCCGTATAACATGGCAGGCTTCAGAATCGGTTTTGCAGCGGGCAACAAGGATATGATTGATTACCTTGCCACAATAAAAGGCTATTACGATTATGGTATTTTCCAGGCGCTGCAGATAGCAGGCATTATCGCGCTGCGGCACTGCAACGATGACATAAGTGTGCAGAACAAAAGGTACCAGTCGCGGCGGGATGTCGTTTGCGATGCCCTTGCGCAAATCGGCTGGGAGGTGGAAAAGCCGCGGGCTTCAATGTTCGTATGGGCAAAATTTCCCCCGGAACATTCCAAAGGCAAGGGGAGCATCGACTTTGCGATGGAGCTGGTGGAGCATGCCGAGGTTGTAATCGCACCGGGCAGGGCTTTCGGCGAAAACGGTGAAGGCTATATGCGAATAGCTCTTGTGGAAAATGAGCAGCGGCTCCGACAGGCGATACGCAATATCAGCCGATTTGTGCAGCAAAAGCCCATAAGAAAGGCCAAAACGGGAAAGTAAGGCCGAAATTCACCGTGGACGAGCCATAGAAAAGACCAAAAAATATCTTTATTTATAAGACCTTTTCTGCATATTCCCTAAAGGAGCAAGTTATGTTATTGGCGTTGCAAGCGGCGCTGCGGCAGGGCTGAAAAATTATTTTATACTTGCACAAAAAATTCCAAAAAAAGACTTGACTTTTGAAAAGCAATATGTTTAAATAGCGTTATCAGCTTGGGGGCTGAAGAGAAAACTCACGTATAAAAGAGCTATAATTTCTTTTAGTGAATTTGTTCTTTATTTAAAATCAGAGTGCATGTAATTTTTTTCAGTGCATGTACGGATAGCCTTCGACGAAATGGGGGTCGAGGAAACTCAAAGTTGTAGGTGTTTGTACAGCAGGGTTTGCATCTATGCCGCAGGCAGTCAGCACATCTGTGTCACTGTCTAAGGCAAGGGTGAAAAGTCCTTGGGGTAAGAAAACTTCCGATATGTGTGCGCAGAGAGTCTGCGCTGTCGGCGGCGTTTATCAAAACTTTGGTTTAAAAGATTTTCTTGCCTGATTGGAGGATGGCGAAATGAAAAAGAAACCTGATTTAAACATACTGATTATCGTCATGGCTGCAATATTGGTCATGGGTTCGTCGACTCTTGCAGTCGATGTTTTTACTCCGCCCTGGCGTGGTCAGCCCGGAAGCACCGTTCAGCAATGGAATTTCCCGACAAATGACACTACACCATCACCTGATTTTGTCAACAACCCGTACGGAGCCCCGCTGCTTAAAGTTAATACACCGTTTTCATGGATTGATGACTCCCAGGGGAATATTCAGGGTGTTTGGCCGTTGTCTGGTGAAATGGACTTCTATATACCCAACCGGCCGGAGTTTGGTCCCGAGAAAGAAATCTGGATACAATTGGCATGGATGCCGGGTAATCTTGACCCGACTCCTTTCCTACCAGACCAGCCAATCGTCGGAGTTACTCCCTTTGATTCGATGCAGATGACGCGCGAAGACAACCTGGCTATTAACGGCTGGACACATTCTCTATTCAAAATAACCATATGGCCGAATCCAAATAAAGAATGGATTACCATCAAAGGCGACATTTTGGTCGATCAGGTAGTGATTGACACCATCTGTATCCCCGAACCAACAACATTGCTGCTGTTAGTGACAGGCGGCTTAATTGCAAAAAGATACCGTAAGAGGACTCAAGTATAGAAGTGATTCAAGTTTTTATATCTTTGGGGTGTTAGATAAATAGTACATCTGGTTTTTTAAAGTTTATAAGGAAAGGAAACAGATGAGAGTGATGAAGAAAATTTACTTTTTAAGCATATTGATTGCTGCAATATTTTTTGCACAAAATGCTTCTGCAGTATCCCTGCCGAGCAGCTCATATTTGAATGGTGCGTGGGAAGGTTATTCAACTTACAATGAGCCGGGTTTCCTGGCGTACGTACAGTATGCCGTTTATGACAGCCAGGGGGGAAATGAAATTTCCTCAATCGACGGATACACAAAGCCCGGCCAGGGCCGGTTCATCTACGTCTATGAGATATTTCAAAATAACGATTCTGCGGGAGGCTACAACGACATCGCTTCTTTCGGCATACAGGATATTGGTGGAAAAGCCATCTCTGAAAGTCTTATGGGTGGTTCTACCGCTCTGAATGATGGTGGGGCGGGTGGTATAGCGCCAACTCCGATTGCCAGCGAAAAACAGGGAATCTGGATTTGGCAGAAATCCGGGGCTGGTTATATATCTACCGGTGAGCACTCATGGTTTTTGATGTTCAGCAGTAACAGTGCTCCTGTCGCAGGCAAATATCAGATTAAGGCTCCCGAGAATGTCACCCCGACCCCGGGTCCGGAAGCTCCTGAGCCTGTCACGGCAGCGTTGCTTGGCCTCGGCAGTATAGTGCTGTTTATAAGGCGAAGAAAATCCGCTTAACAATTTGGTGGGGCATTCATCCTTGAAAAATTTTATACCTGGAAACGGGGGATTATGAAACATAACGATTCAGAACTCATTAGATGTCGAACTGTAATACTGGTCATAGTGGCTATTGCAGCCGCTTCGATTCAGCCGGCTTACTGCCAGACAGATGATGGTACCGCCCTTTTACTTCAACAGTCTCCTGTCGATGGCGGCAGTATAAACCCAGGCCTCGGCGTTTACCACTACAGCTCTAACACAGATGTCACCTTAACGGCAACTCCTAAACCAGGCTATCAATTCGTTTACTGGCTGGGCGATGTTAGTGACCCCACTGCGAATACAACGACCGTATATCTCGATGTGCCTAAAATCGTTATTGCGGTATATGAGCGGGCTAAATACGATTTTCTCTTTGTGGAGCAGAGACCGCAAAGTATGCCTGTAGGCGGCTTGACCGAGAGCGCCGGTGATTATGCTCAAGGTCTGGAAAGTGCAATAGGTGCCAAGAGGCCGCACAAGTTCAGAGGGTCGAGTCAGACTGAGCCTCCGCAGCCTGATTTTCCGGTCCCTGAAAAAGGCAAGGACTTTCCTGTTCCAGAACCAATACCGGAACCGGCAACAGTCGTATTGTTAGCACTCGGTAGTTTAGGTCTGTTGAGAAAACGAAGAATATAAGCTATATTCAATACGAAGATTCAAGAAAAAATTATGTCTGGTCTATGCGGATATTCATAAAGCGGTAAAAAAAACTATTAATGCCCCCCCTTTCCCCCGAATAAGGGGAAACAAAGAAAAAGCCAGGATGCAGATATGCCTTCTGGCTTTTTAAATTGCTTCTCGCTCTGAATTATGTCTGGCCTGAAGCCGCCCTAAAAAGCGATATTATTCTTTTCTGAATACCGCAACGACATTTTCAACTTCGACCACAAAAAGTCGATTATCACCTTCGAAATCGACCGGTATAGCCCCTTTGGGATTAAACAGCACCTTGTCGTATCGTCGCAGCGGTATATCCGGTGAATTTTCGACCTCCGCCGAAACCGTTACGATTCGGCCGGTTATCGTGGGAATCTCTATATTGTCCGGCAGCTGGATGCCGCCTTTGGTCTGTTTTTTATCTTCGTCTTTGCGAATCAGAACCCTTTTGCCTATCGGCTCAACTATCTCAAGCGGCTTCGGCTCCATCTGGTTATTTTCACCCATTTTGCACGCACCTCTGCGAAAGCACTTCCTTTGAATACAACAACTATTATACCCCATATCAGCCGATTTTACAAAACTTCCTTACCCCCGAAGAATTGTCGGAATATTTCTTAGTATCTATCCATAGTTGCAGCTATTTTTTACGTTTTTTTCCGAAAAATATTTTTGACTTACGAGCAAACCAGCTATAATAAATCCTTCATTTTCTTCCCTCCGAAGCAGTGGCGTTTAATGAACAATCGTCACTGCTTCATTTTTTGCCTTTTCGACCTCTGCCACCTATACGTTCTTTAGTTTTTTTTCTGCCAAGGATTTCATCCGCCTGTTCAATCGTTTCAGGCGGCCATTTTCCATCCGTCTGGAGTGACTTCAAATTGTCCATTTCCTTAAAGTTGACAATCGTTCTGCATCTCGGAAACCTGTTGCACCCCAGAAAGGGTCCCTTCTTGCTTTGCCTGACCACCAGCTCACCGCCCTTACATTTGTAACACTTTATCCCCGTAGGCTCAGGTGGCGGCTTTGGGGGCAAAACATTCCCATCCTTATCCAGATTCAGTATCGTTTTGCAGTTTGGATAGTCCGAGCATCCCAGAAATGGACCGAATCGGCCGCTTCGGTATAACATCGGCTTGCCACAAACAGGACACTTATGTTCGCTCACCTGCTCTTTTATCATTTTGCCCTCCCTGTCGCATGGACACGCAAATTTGCAATTCGGATAAGCTGAGCAGCTCAAAAATCTCCCGCTTTTCCCGAACTTATAAACCAGCTTCTCCTCGCACTTTGGACATTTGTATTCGCTCGGAGCAGCTTCTGATTTGGCATGTTTCATTTCCACCATCGCCGTATCGAGATTCTGCTTGAACGGACCGTAAAACTCTCTTAAAACACCAATCCAGTCAAGGTGCTGTTCCTCGATTTTATCAAGCTGCTCTTCCATATATCGAGTAAACGCAATATCCATTATTTTCGGAAAGTACTCATTCAGTTTGTCGGTAACTATCTCGCCCAGGTCGGTCGCAAAGAATTTTTTGTCTGTCTGCTCGACGTAACCTCGCTCCTGTATAGTGCTGATAATAGTAGCGTAAGTGCTTGGTCGGCCGATACCTTCTTTCTCGAGCGCTTTTACCAGAGATGCCTCGTTATACCGCGCAGGCGGCTTGGTAAAATGCTGCTCACAGCGGATATCCACCGCCGATAAACTCTGCCCGTCTTTCATCGCTGGTAACTGCTGCTCGTTTGAAGCTGTCAACCAGATTTTCGTAAATCCGTCAAAAACCAGAACCCGACCGGTAGTCCTGTACCAGCACGAACCAATCGACGTTTGGCCTTCGATATTAAGATTCGTCACGTCCCACCTTGCTGCTGACATTTGGCTTGCTATGAATCGACGCCAAACCAGGTCATAGAGTTTAAATTGCTCATCGGTAAGAAAATCCTTTATATCCAGTGGAGTCAGGTCAACATCAGTCGGCCGTATCGCCTCGTGGGCCTGCTGTGCATTCTTTTTTGAAGCGTAAAAATTTGCCTTTTCGGGCAGATATTCCGAACCAAGATTCCTGCTGATATAATTGCGGACATCGTTTATCGCCTCCGGCGACAGATGTGTGCTGTCCGTTCTCATGTATGTAATAAGACCCAGAGAACCCATCGAGCCTAAATCAATCCCCTCGTACAGCTGCTGAGCCAC
>Ga0209777_10007027_pt1 | contig 12572 bp, 13 predicted proteins | sample FrelakmetHBP12HB_FD_187147 | JGI IMG/M metagenome (GOLD analysis project Ga0209777, IMG submission 187147) | Freshwater lake sediment microbial communities from the University of Notre Dame, USA, for methane emissions studies -HBP12 HB (SPAdes)... | ecosystem: Environmental > Aquatic >... | reverse complement strand
CAGGGACTGCTCCACTTTCTCCAATTCCTTGAGCGGGTCGAAGCCCCCCCAGTCTGGCCCTTTAGCAAGTCTCTGGCAGAAGGGACATTCCTTGCCGGCAGCGCACTCTTTGAGATGCTCGTACCATTTTTCCTTGGTACCGATCATGTAATGTTTTTGCAAGTCCCCTATGTTTACGACGTTATGAGAGACGCACCAGTGCGGGAGGTAGTCATCTTTTGAAACGTTTTGTCGCATGATTGATTACCTTTTGAGCAGAGTTTGAAGGCCTTTTGCGTAAAGTCCGAAGAGCTTTACCAAGGAAGTGGCTTCAACCGGCGCATTATTGGCGCGCACGGCTTGGAGGGCTTCGGCGATGGCTTTATCCAGGAGTTGCCTGATGATCACAATCGCCGGGTTATCAGGATCCACGACTTCCAGACCCTTTCTCTTTTCCACTTCGCGTTCGGCGTCCTCGATGCCGTTGACCACGCTGAGATTGAGCTTCTCCAGCAATTGCTTGAACTGAGGGCGTTGGCGCAGTCTATAGAGGGTGGCACTCGAAAGCCCCTTGAAGGCGGGACTGGCGCCTCTAAGGTTCCTTGCGGCTTGGGAAGCGACGCCCCCAGTCCTTGCCAACTCCCGGGCTATGATACGCCACTGGATACTGTTGTACATGTTGACCTCGTACTTATATACTACGGATGGCGCGCGAAAACAGAACCCTAACATGGGCAATTACCAGGCCAGGCAATCTGCATAAGTAGTTATGGACACACGGGTTAAAAAATACTTCAGATTTTTCAAGATTTTTTGGCGAGGATGCCTAATACATACCTAATCTGTTCGTGAAATATGTAACGATAGGCAGTTCTTTTGGAGCCGGCACATGAGTGTTTCCTGTACCAGCGCAGCCGGTTGTACTGACGGTAGAAAACAGTTTGAACCAGGCCCTGGCCTTGAGTAGTCTCCTTGCATGGGGGCTGAGCGTGATATTCTTTTTAAGGTCCGAACAGCCTCTGCGAAACGCAGGTTGTACCTGCCCCACGCCCTGTGGCAAATGGCACGGCCAGACCGGATGATCAGTTCAGCCGAGGTGCGGGCGGTAATAGAAAGGGGTACAATTATAGAGGACTATCCCGAGGATCCGAGAGGGCACAGTTGCCTGATGCTCGGATTTGGCGAAGACGGGCGGGCAGTCCACGTGGTGTGTGCGCCTAAGGCGGAGTACCTGGCTATCATTACGGCGTATCTGCCGGACGAGGGCAAATGGGGCGCTGGTTACAGCCGAAGGAGAGAGAGATGAAATGCATCCACTGCAAAGGCCTGATGAAGAAGGGCACGGTCCCTTTTCATGTTGACCGTAAGGGGTGCCACGTGTTACTGGACAGGGTCCCGGCGTGGGTCTGCGTGCAGTGCGGGGAGCCCTATTTTGAAGAAAAGGAAGTTGATGCGATCCAGGAGCTGGTCAAGACAGTGGAGCAAGGGTCGTCGCGAGTCCAAGCAGCAGGTCCTGGCCGCGCCCCAGCCGTTGCGCCAGGAGTGTCTGCGCGAGTTTGAGCAGTTCTTCGGGGCGTACCGCAAGGGCTGCGCGGACCTGGGCGTGGACTACAAAGTCATGATTACCAACTCGAACTTGGAGTTGGCGTAGGGCGGATTGGCAACCCGCCCCACCGCAGCAGGTTGTACTGACTTTGCATATTGCGATAGTGTGTGCGCGGGCTAGACTTTAAGGACGAGGGCCGGGCTTGAATGTCTCAGCCTGAAAGGAGTGCGTATGGCGACGGGCGTTTCGTCTTGTTCTGAAATCTTAACCGTGGCCGACTTGCTCGAAAAGCTGGGCGGCATCCCCGCGGAACGGGTCCGCTGGCTCCCCCTGCCGGGAACCGCGACTAAAGAAGACTTGGTTGAAATTGATTGCCACGAGAACCGGTTGTGCGAGTTGGTTGACGGCGTGCTGGTGGAGAAACCCATGGGCTTACCAGAGTCATATCTGGCCGGCGTCCTGCTCAAGGTGCTGAGCCTGTTCGTTGAGTCGCGCAACCTGGGTATCGTCACAGGCGAGGCAGGCATGATGGAATTGTCGCCCGGTCTCGTGGTGATCCCTGATGTGGCCTTCATCTCCTGGAGCAGGTTGCCCGGCGGGAAGTTTCCGAAGGTCCCTGTTCCGAGAGTGGCGCCTGACTTGGCCATTGAGGTGCTCAGTCCCAGTAACACGGCAAAGGAAATGGCGCGCAAGCGCCGCGAGTACTTTCGGGCGGGCGTGCGTTTGGTTTGGGAGGTCGCCCCCGTGGCACGCAGGGTCACGGTCTATACGGCCTTGCAACGGTACAAGGTCCTCAGCGAAGCCGAGACCTTGCGCGGCGAGCCGTTGCTGCCTGGATTCGAACTGCCTTTGCGGAAGCTGTTTGCGGTGCCAAGCAGCGGGGCAAACGCTTGAGCGCTGAGTGTCAAGGACACTGGCGCATCAGTTGCGTTCGCCTTCGTTAGCTGGGACACTGTCCCCGGTCTCCGACGTAAACCCCGCCCAGCCGCCAAACGTCTACTTAAGAGATGCGTATCCATCTTTTGAAGGCGCGAACATCCTCAGCCGTGAGTGCGAACCATTCATTCTTAATGCGTTTACTGGCAAACCGCGTGTGCCAGTAGCTTTCGATTCCGGCTGGATCATCAGTCCTTATGTAATGCAGGGGGCGGATTTTCTCGGGAAGTTCAATCCCGACCTCACCTTCTCGCCGCAAGGGATTGTTTGTCCGACCGATCTTGTATTCTCTACGCGCGCCGTGCCTAAGGAGATAGACGTAGCCAACGGCAGGAGCACTTGGGTCTGGCTCTTCACCCTCTGGCAACTGCTTCCTGGGCGCGACTTGCCTCCATAGGCAGGCCACATCGTCATTTCCACTGTTGGCATCGCAATACTCGATGACTCGGGAAGCGCGCTGAAACTTTGAACCAAAACGGCGGAAGGTCTTTTCGGAAGGGAACGCAGAGTCCTTCCTTCTCGCAAGCAGGATTTCCCCCTCAATTGGAACATGACCCAGACTTCGAGTCAGCATAACCAATTTCTGGAGAAGAAAACTGTCATCGAAGCCCTCGGTAAATTGATTTGGCTCGAATCCAGCTTCGCGAACAGCATCGCCCCAACTGGTCCAGAATTTGCCATACCAATCCTGGTACCTGATGCCAGTTTCTCTCTCAAAACGCCTCCAGCCAAGAGGCAGACCCCCATTCGCCTTTGCCGTGCGCCGGATTTCGCTCTGGATCTGTTCCTTGTCCATCGCCTCGATTCTCCGGGACGGTGACGCATGTATGCTGCTGTCCGTCATTGGTTGCGTCACTGTCCTTGATACTCCTTGATACTCGCCCATTCTACGGATAACCCCCGCGTTGGCGAGAGCTTATCCTTGCCGCCAACATCTTAGGCGATCAGGGTATTCTGGGCCGGGCGCCAGGGGCCGGGTTCGCCACGGGTGCTGATTGATCCAGCGCGCGCGAATCCAAATGGGCTTGCCGATGTCTTCTTGGGCCATGGTCATCTGGGCGGGCGAGCGCTGCGCGGCTTGCTGGAAAATCCAGTCCGCGTCCTTACTGCAGTCGCCTCAACTTCTTCGTGGGTTGGATCTTCCGCGGCTCAGAAGTCACCACGCGGTCTCCCAAGGAGGACTCGAACCGCCTCAGGTCCTCACAAATCGCGTGAAGGTCGGAGTTGAACCGCCGGGTGTGGGCCTTGCGGAATCTTCGCACTTCCTCTACGAATGGGTCTTTCATGGTTCATCTCCCAGGAAGGCGTCGGGGGGCACAATCTCCGGGCATTCGCAACCTGCGTTCTCGACAGTGTGCCGGATCATCATCTTGGTGAACGGGTTGTTAATGTGGGCAAAATTCCACGTCACAATGAACCTTCCGTTTCATGGCCACAGCATACCGTTCGGCGTCTCTGTTACAAGCAGCCAACTCTTAATGAAACAAGCGGTACTCTCCCGCGAGTCTGAGGGCGGCGCCGGCCACAATCCGGGAGGATTGTGGCACTGCACGGTCGCGGCTCTGAATGAACGGATACCGCCGCTTCAATTCCGCCAGTGCGCTCTTCGCCCCCAACCTGTAATATGATAGAGAGGGTTCGTGGCAAGGCCCAAGGGAATGGGGCGCCGTGTGGCTACCGTAACAGTCTTGTTCTTTGGCGATGTGGTGGGGCGCCCGGGGCGCCAGGCGCTGGCCCATGCGATCCCGCTACTGAGCAAGCGATACGGCGCGAACTTCGTGGTGGCCAATGGCGAGAACGCCGCGGCAGGCTCGGGCCTCAGCCCCACGACACTGAATAGGCTGCTCAGCTATGGCACGGACGTGGTTACCACAGGCGATCACGTTTTCCGCAACAAGGAATACCCCGGGGTGATCAATGAACTGCGCGTGCTGCGGCCGGCCAACTACCCCAAGAGCGCGGACGGCAAAGGCTGGGGCTTGTACACCACCGCCGATAGCACGCGGATTGTGGTCATCAACCTCATGGGCCGCATCTTCATGGAACCGCTGCGCTGCCCATTTGAGTTGGCCGACGAGATTCTCCCCGCGGCAATGTCCCAGGCGCGCATCCTCCTGGTGGACATGCATGGCGAAGCCACCAGCGAGAAGGTCGCGCTGGGCTGGTATCTGGACGGCAAGGTCTCCGCTGTCGTGGGCACCCATACCCACGTTCAGACCGCGGACGAACGCATCCTGCCGGGAGGCACGGCTTACATCACCGACCTGGGCATGACCGGCCCATACGACTCGATACTGGGGCGGGAGAAAGTGCCGGTGCTGCGGAAGTTCCGCACGGCGATGCCGGCCCGCTTCGACGTCGCTGAAGGCGATCCGCGGGCTTGCGGCGTGGTGGTGTGCATAGACAGTGCCACGGGCCGCGCCACGTCCATAGAGCGTTTTCAGGTGCCCTTGCCGCGAGACGCTTCCGTCTCCGAGGCCCCATGAGCGAAATCGGGAGCTGGAAATCCGAGAGCCGAGGAAACCACCAAGAAGAAGAACGCCGTGGCGCGCCGCGCATTTCCGCCTTTGACTTTCTGCGGTCTGTCTGTTTCCTTCGGATTTCGAGTTTAGGGTTTCAAACTGATGGCTCGCCGCGGACTCATTGATTACGGCATCAACCGCTCAGTCGCGCCTGGGAACGGCCCTCTGGGGGAGCGGCCCAAGACCTGGACCGTCTCTCAGCTCACGCGCCATGTCAAGGAATGCATCGAGAAGAACTTCGGCAACGTGTGGGTTGAGGGCGAGATCTCCAACCTCCGCACCTTCACCTCGGGCCACTGCTACTTCACCTTGAAAGACGAAAACGCCCAGTTGCCGGCTGTGCTGTGGCGAGGCTCCGCCGCGCGGCTGCGCTTCAGCCCGCGGGACGGCAAGAAGGTCCTGGCCTGCGGCCACCTCACGGTCTATGAGGCGCGCGGGGCTTACCAGTTGGTCGTCGAGCGCCTTGAGCCGCTCGGCATCGGCGATCTTGCGGCGGCCTTCGAGCAGCTCAAGCAGAAGCTGGCCGCGGAGGGGCTGTTTGATGAAGCGCGCAAAAAGCCGCTGCCGCGTTTCCCGCGGCGCATCGGCATCGTCACCAGCGCCACGGGCGCGGCGCTCCAGGACATGCTCAAGATCATCTTCAGCCGCTGGCCCGCGGACGTCATCCTGGCCGGCGTCCGAGTGCAGGGCGAAGGCGCCGCCGCGGAGATTGCGCAAGCTCTAGCCGGCTTGAACGGGCTTCCGCCGGAGGAGCGCCCGGACGTGCTCATCGCCGGCCGTGGCGGCGGTTCCCTCGAAGACCTGTGGGCCTTCAATGAGGAGGCAGTGGCGCGAGCAATTGCGGCCTCGCGGATTCCAGTCATAAGCGCCGTGGGGCATGAGGTGGATTCCACCATCTCTGACTTCGTCGCCGACGTCCGTGCGGCCACGCCCACCCATGCCGCCGAGATGGTCGTGCCTAACCTGGATGAGGTGAGGGAACAACTTGGCACACTCTCAGCGGCGCTCCCAGCCGGACTTATGCAGCGCCTGGAGAGCGCTCGGCAACGGGTGACAGGGCTGGCGCAAAGCTATGCGCTGCGGCGTCTCGAAGAACGCCTTGCGGGGCTGCGCCAGCGGTTGGACGACCTCTTCTCGCGCCTTGCGCCTGCCGGGGAGCGCCGGTTGGCCGTGGCGCGCGAGCGCTGGGCCGCCTTGGCGGAAAGACTGGAATCCCTCTCCCCCCTGAAAGTCCTGGAACGCGGCTATTCCCTGACCATGCGTGAACGAGACGGGCGAATCGTGCGTTCCCCTCAGGATGTTGCCCCCGGCGAGAACCTGCGCACTCGCGTCCGCGACGGCGTGATCAGCTCCAAAGTCGCGGGAGCATCATAACAACTGATGACGACCGCTCCTCGCGTCACTTGACGCTTCGTGACGTTTTGTTAGTTTCCCATGCGCAGCGACGGACTTGGGGGGTAGGGCCAGTGATCGGGGAAGAGCGGCGGCGCAAGCTTCTCGCAGCCCTCAAGAAGGCGGGCGCTTTGTCCGCCACCCGCGCCGGCAAGCTGTTGCGGGTCAGCCGCATGACCGTGCACCGCGACCTGGACTCGCTTGCCGCTGACGGCCTGCTGCGCAAGGTCCGCGGCGGCGCCACGCCGGTCAGCTCGCGGACTCCGCGCGCGGAACTGGCGCGCCCCTTCACTGAGCGCATGCCAATCAACACGCCCGGCAAGGAGGCGGTCGCCCGGCATGTAGCCAAGCTGCTGGCACATGCGCAAAGCTTGGCCCTCGACGCTAGTTCCACCGTTTTCCGTGTCGCCTCAATCCTGAAGCCTCTCCCCGCGGGCCGCGGCCCCTCCATCATCACCAATAGCGTTCCGCTGTTCCAGGAACTCCTGCGGCGGCAGGAAGGCTTTCGCGTGCTGCTGACTGGCGGCGAACCCCAGGCGCGCTCGGGCTCCCTGGTTGGTCCGCTGGCCATCCGCAGCCTGGAGGGCCTGCGCTTCGATTACGCCGTCATCTCCGTGGCGGGCCTGATGGAGGAGCAGGGCCTCCTATTCGACTCGACGCCCGAGGATGCAGCGCTCAAACAAGCCTTCCTGGCCCGTGCTGACAAGGCCATCCTGGCGGTGGACAAGACGAAGATAAACTTCCTGGCGCCCTATCCGCTCGGTGACCTGAGCGCTTTCGACTGGCTTGTGACCGAGGATGGTGTAAACGAGGTGGGGAGGAAGGCGAAAGGAAAACGGCAAAGGTGATCTTCGATTGCCCAACCGGGACGCTGAAGTTGAAAGTTGGGAACTGAGGATTGAAAGTCCTTTTTCTGTGTGCTCTGTGGTCAAACAAGGAGAAGAGGAAAACATGAAGACCGTCAAGGAACTGCAAACCGTCACCAGGAATGTGCGCAAGGCCGCCCAAACCGCACTCGAGCAGGGAGGCGGCCTCTTTCGATTGGCTCCCTGCTGGGTGCCGCGTTCATTCCTCCAGCCCGGCAAGCGGCTCAAGCTCAAGCCGGACGATCTGTACGCCTTCGGCCTCGACCGCGGCGGCATTGATGAACGCTGGTTCGCCTCAACGACGGAAGCCGCCAACCAGAACCGCACTCCGGACGAGGGCCTCAGCTACATCGTGTCTGACGGCCAGCGCATCCAACTGCGGGACGCCGTAGAGGAACTGGGCGCGGCCGTCATCGGCGAAGCCATTTGGAGGAAGTACAAGCGCTGGCCCGTCTACTCCAAGTTCTTTGACAACATGGGGCCCATTCCGCACCACATGCACCAGTCCGCCGAAGAAGCCGCGCTGGTCAAACAGGAGGGCAAGCCGGAAGGGTACTACTTCCCGACCCAGCACAACCAGACTGGGAACAACTTCCCTTACACATTCTTTGGCCTGGCCCCTGGAACGACCAAGGCCCAAGTGCGCAAGTGCCTCGCGGACTGGAACAAGGGCGACAACGGCATGCTCGACCTGGCGCCGGCCTACCGCCTCAAACCCGGCACGGGCTGGCTCGTCCCGCCTTGCATCCTCCATGCTCCGGGCTCGCTCTGCACCTATGAGCCGCAATGGGGCTCGGACGTCTTCGGCATGTACCAGTCGCTGGTTGAAGGCCGCGAAGTGCCCTGGTCGCTGCTGGTCAAAGACATGCCCAAGGCCAAGCACAGGGACCTCGATTTCATCGTTGAGCAGCTCGACTGGGAAGGCAACACAGACCCTGAGTTCAAGAAACACCACTACCTCGAACCCATCCCCGTCGCGAACACGGCGCAGGAAGGCTGGGTGGACAAGTGGATCGTTTACGGCCGCGTCAACGGCGCGCAGCTCTTCTCCGCCAAGGAACTGACCTTGCAGCCAGGCGTGAAGTGTAAAGTGAAAGATAAGGGCGCTTACGGCTTGCAGGTCGTGCAGGGCGACGGCCGTATGAACAAGCACCGGCTCAACTGCCCCAAGCTGATCGGCTTCCATGACCTGACCGAGGACGAGTTCTTCTGCACTGCAGAAGCCGCCAAGGCTGGCGTGACCTTCGAGAACACGTCTGTCACCGAAGCGCTCGTAATGCTGCGCTACTTCGGCCCGGAGGTCAACCCGGATGCGCCTGAAGCCGGCGCTCACATGAAGCAGTAGGCGGAACTGTTCACCACAGAGAGGGGGACTTCGATGGCGGCAAAAGCAAAGGCACGCAACAACTATCCCAAGCTTCACAACGCAGCCTGGCCTGGCTTGGTCGGCAAGGGAAGCCCCGGCGCCGAACCATGCATTGATTTGGACAAGATGATCGAACTGACCGCCGCCGCTGACCTCGGCGGCGTCAGGTTCGATGGCATGGACTTGTTTCTGTTTGAGCCGCACGTCAATATTGAGAGCAGCGATGACGACTTGAAGAAGCTAGCCAGCAAGTTCCGCGCAAAGAACCTGGCTGTCGGCTCCGTGGTGGCGCCGGTATGGCCACCCACGGGCGGCGGCTCGGCGATGGGCGGTGCTGATGAGCGCGCCAAGTTCGTGGCCCAGGTCCGCAAGGCCTGCCGCATCGGGCAGAGATTGAAGGAACTCGGCGTGCGCAAGTACGGCGTGGTCCGGATTGACTCGGCCAGCAGCCCCGGCGACTGGGCCAAAGATCCTGACGGCAACCAGAAGAAGATCGCGGAGACCTTCCGCGAAGCCTGCACCGTGGCTGAGAGTTTCGGCGAGCGTCTCGCCGCGGAAGGCGAGATTTGCTGGGGCGGCATGCACTCCTGGCGCCAGATGGTAAGACTCCTCGAACTGGTGGACCGCCCCAAGACGCTCGGCTTCCAGGCGGACATGGCCCACACGCTGCTTTACCTGCTCGGCCACAACGCCCCGGAGGACGCCCTCCTGCCGGCAGGCTATGACTGGAAGGACAACGCCCTGCTCGACGACGCCATGAAAAAGCTGACCGCTGCCTTGCGTCCCTGGACCATTGACTTGCACATCGCTCAGAACGACGCCACGGTAAAAGGCTCCGGCTCCCACGACAAGACCGGCCGCCACTGTCTGCCCAACGACCCCAACGGCAAACTGGACATCACGCGCTGCGCGGGATTCTGGCTCAGGGATGAAAAAGGCAAGCTCACCAAGGCCCTGGATCATCTTTGCTGGGACGGCTGCATGTTCCCGAACGAAGTGATGATGAAGCCGGAGACCTGGAACAGCATTCTCGCCGCGATGATACAGGTGCGCGAAGCGCACGGGTGGAAAGGCAAGGGATAGCTTTGCGGCGGTCCCATTGAAGTGAAAACAAAGAACATGGAGGGGAGAATGAAGAAGATCAACGTCGGACTGATCGGTTACGGATTCATGGGGCGGACACACTCCAACGCGCACTGCAAGGTCAATCACTTCTTTGACGTGCCATACCAGCCCGTGCTGAAGGTGGTCTGCGGCCTGGTGGACGCTGAGGCCAAGGCCTTCGCCGCCAAGTGGGGCTACCAGTCGCACACCACTGACTGGAAGGAGGTCATTGAGGACCCGGACATTGGCATTGTGGACATCTGCGTGCCCAACAATAAGCACGCCGAGATTGCCATCGCCGCCGCAAAGGCAGGCAAGGCCATCGTCTGCGAGAAGCCTCTGGCCCTGAATGGCAAGCAGGGCGAAGAAATGGTCGCGGCGGTGGAGAAGGCCGGCGTGCCCAACATGGTCTCATTCAACTATCGCCGTGTGCCGGCCGTGACCTTGGCCAAGAGGCTCATTGAGGAAGGGCGCCTGGGCAAGGTTTTTCACTACCGCGCCAACTTCCTCCAGGACTGGACCATCTCCAGCGAGGTGCCGCAAGGCGGCATGGCCACCTGGCGGCTGGACATCAAGGCGGCCGGTTCCGGCGTGACCGGTGACCTGTTGGCCCACTGCATTGACACGGCCCTGTGGCACAACGGCCCCATTGCTTCCGTTAACGCCATGACCGAGACCTTCATTAAGGAACGGAAGCATGCGGAGACCGGCAAGGTTGAGCCTGTGGGCATTGACGATGCCTGCACCTTCTTCTGCCGCTTCGCCAACGGCTCCCTGGGCAACTTCGAGGCCACCCGCTACGCCCGCGGCCATAAGGCCCTCTATACCTTCGAGATCAACGGCGAGAAAGCCTCGATCCGCTGGGACCTGCATGACCTGCATAGGCTGGAGTACTTTGACCACCGCGATGAAGGCAAGCTGCGCGGCTGGCGCTCCATCCACGTCACCGACCATGGCGGCGAGCACCCTTATATGGATCATTGGTGGGTGCCGGGACTGCAAATCGGCTATGCCGAGTCGTTTGTGCACCAGCTCGCCGAGTTCCTCACGTCCATGGACAAGGGCAAGCCCTTCAGCCCCAACTTCCGCGAGGCCCTGGCCACGCAATATGTCTGCGACGCGGTTCTCAAAAGCGCGAAAGCGGGGAAGTGGGAGAAGGTGAAAGCCTGATGATGACCAGCGAAATGGGCCGGCGTGACTTTGTTCGTCAGGGCAGCGCTCTGGGGGTAGCCGCGATGTTGGAATCCACACTTGCCTGTCGCGTGGGAGAAACGCCTGCGGTTGCCGCGAAGATGCCTACCATCAAGTTGGGGGCGCTCGAAGTCTCCCGCCTCATCCTGGGCAGCAATCAGTTCTGGGGCTACGCGCACCAGCCGGGCACGGCCGCCGCGGATATGAAGGCTTATTACACCGACGAGCGGATCATGGCGACCCTCGATGAAGCCGCCTCGCACGGCATCACCGCCCTGGCTTCGCCACCCGAACAACGCTGGTTGCCGCTTTTCGCAAAGTATCGCGAAGGCGGCGGGAAACTCCGCCTCTGGATCGCGCAGCCGCATGGCAAGCCTGAGCAGATGAAGGAGGAGATCACGCTGGCTGTGAAAGGCGGCGCTCAGGCGGTATTCATCCAGGGCGGCCGCGCCGACGAGCAGTTCGCGAAAGGCAGGATGGATGTCCTGCGCGAGTGGGTCGAGCATATCAAAAGTCTCGGCGTGCCGGCAGGCATGGCTGCGCACAACCCTGCCGTGCACCTCGAGGCCGAGAAGCAGGGCTTCCCCACGGACTTCTACTTTCAGTGTTTCTACCGGCCGGAAAACTACTTGGCTGAGGATCGCGCCAAGGCGGTTGAAACCATCCGCCAGATCGAGAAGCCGGTTGTGGGCTACAAGATCCTCGCTGCCGGGCGCCTGGCTGCCGAGGAAGGTTTTACCTTCGCCTTCAAGCACCTCCACCGCAAGGACGGCGTGTGCGTCGGAGTGTATCCGAAAGACAGGCCCGGCGAAATAAGCGAAAACGCCCAACTTGCCAGGAAGCTGACAGCCTAAGCAAGCTACTTCGTCGGCGAATAATCCGTCGGCGTCATGTATGTGGATTTCACGCCGTCCGGCGCGGTCAATGAGCCGCCGGCCTTCTCCTCGGAGGCCTTCTTCGCGGCAACCCACTCGCTATCCGCGCGGAAGCTCTTCCACGTCTCGTCGGCTGCGGCGCGGCTCTTGTGAGCCACAATGTAGATGAGCGTGTCGTCGGCTCCGTCTTTCTGCTCAACCGGCGTCCAGTAGCCAATCTGCTCAATGCCGTGCTTGCTGAACAGAGCTACCGTGTGGTCGCGGAAACGAGCCAGCAGATTGGCCAGATTGCCGGGCGAGGACTTGTACAGTCGCAATTCAAAAGCGCGCGGCTCGCCTGCCGCGGCCGGCTTGATCGCAGGAGAGAAGTCGGTGGCCTTCAGGTAGACCGACTCCATCTTGGCGACCAGCTTGCCATCCTTCTCTGACTCCGTTTGCACGGCCTTCCAGTCCGGATCGTCCCAGAACTCTTTCCAGGCTTTCTCCCGAGCTTCACGGTCAGGATAGGCCAGGATGTAGATCAGCTTGCTGTCCGGGTTCTCCACCGGTACCCAGTAACCGATGTTCGTCATGCCGTGCTTCTCAAAAATCTTCAGGGTATGATTGCGAAAACGCGCCTGGAGGGCCTCCAGCTTCCCTGGCGCGGCAAAATACGTGCGCATCTCGAAGAAACGGGTGTCCTTGGACGCCGGAGCGGCGGGTTCCGCCGCCTTCGCCTCGGCGGCCTTTGCGGCTGCGGCCTTGGCGGCGGCGACTTTCCTCTTCCCCGGTTTCTTCTTCTTTTCCTTGCCCTCG
>Ga0209777_10007026_pt1 | contig 12572 bp, 8 predicted proteins | sample FrelakmetHBP12HB_FD_187147 | JGI IMG/M metagenome (GOLD analysis project Ga0209777, IMG submission 187147) | Freshwater lake sediment microbial communities from the University of Notre Dame, USA, for methane emissions studies -HBP12 HB (SPAdes)... | ecosystem: Environmental > Aquatic >... | reverse complement strand
CCTCCTCCTCACTCCCAAGGTAGGCTGCCTTAACGGCTTCATTGTCCATCATGTCCCGGGGAGGGCCATCCGCAATCTTAGACCCGAAATTCAGGGCAATGACACGATGGGCAATCCGAAACAGTTCCTTTAAACGATGCTCCACCATGATGATGCTTAATCCCTCGCTGTTAAGTTTTTCAATGATGGGCAGGGTACTGGCAACCTCTGACATGGACATGCCCGAAAAGAGTTCATCGAGAATAAGTAAATCCGGTCGAAGGGCCAGGCATCGTGCCAGTTCCAAACGTTTCAGATAACCATGCGGCAGACTGGAGGCCACTTTGTAAGGGACCGCGGAGTCACGCTCAAAGCCGACATCTTCCAAAAGATCAATGGCCACATCGTCCCGATCTCCATATTTGCCTCCCCTCAACTTCCTCACCCGGGTAGAATATAAGGGGATGATGAGATTCTTGAAGGCAGATAACTGGTAAAAGGGCTTTACCATCTGGAAGGTGCGGGCAATTCCCAACGCGGCAATCTTGTAGGGCATTTTACCCCTGATATTCCTACCCTGATAAATCACCTTTCCGGAATCCGGTGTCACAAAACCTGTGAGCAAATTGACCAACGTGGTCTTCCCCGAGCCGTTTGGGCCGATGATGCCCAATAGTTCCCCTTGTTTCAAAGAAAAACTGACCCGAACGATGGCAGCCACCCCACCAAAATTTTTGCTTATCTCTTCAACCTTCAAAATAGTTTTTTCTTCCATCTTATTCCACATCCACCATTCTTTCGAATTGGTGATATTTCCTGCGTAAATAGGGGAAGACCCCTTCGGGAAGACCCACAACGCAGATAATGAGGATAGCGGAGTAGAATACCACTCTCAAGGTCCCCACGCCGCGAAGGATTTCTGAAAGAGGTATGAGGATGAAAGCACCTATCGTCGGACCGGCAAAGGTCCCCACCCCTCCTAAAACAGCAGCGGTTAAAGGCAAGATCGAATAATCCATGGCAAAGGCGGCCATGCCAACGACCTGGCTGTAATGCGTCATAAAAGCACCGGCGAAAGCCCCGGCCAAGCCAGCAATAAAAACAGCTTGGGCCTTAAACCAATAGATATTAATTGCCCCACTCATCACCCCTCGATCATTATCTCGGATTCCTTGAAGAACCAAACCATAATCCTCATTGATCAAACGGCGAAAACCAAAAAGACAGATGAGCAGCGCCAGAACAGGGACATACATTTCGACCCATATATTGGGAAGAGGGGAAAGGGCGCTCATTCCTTCTGTTCCACCAAGAATTTTTGTTGTCTCAATGAATCGGGCCAGCAGTAAGGGTAAAGTTAAAGTAACAATGGCAAAATATATCCCTCTTAATCTTAGAACAGGTAAGAGTAAAAGGGTGCAGAAAAAGGCTCCCCCCAGAGTGCCCAAAGGAATGGTTAAAATGGGCGGTAATTTAAAGGCGTGATTTAAAAAGCCCGTTAAATAAGCTCCTGCACCAAAGAAAAGGGCTTGACCTAAGGATATCAAGCCCACAGAGGCCATCAAATCCCAACTCAAGGCCAGCAAGGCGGTAGTACAGGTGATCATCAAGACCTTTTCCCAATACATTCCAATAACCCCTTTCAACAGGGGAAGGATGAGCAAGATCATGACTGGCAAGACTCGAGGAAACAGCGAATAGAAAATCTCTCTATAAGATGAAAGGACAAATATATCTTCACATCTCGCCTTGATTCCCCGATCCAATCTCTCTTTTCGTAAATTCATGGAATCCTTATTCTTAACGGAGTTAATTGAAATCATGGCCAAGGCCTAGTCATTCGGTTATGTCTCCCAACAACCTCCTAAACCTCAAATGGATTTGGAGAGGAAGATCCGCATTCAGCATTGGTATCCGCAATTATTAGACCCTCTCTTCCAGCTCTTTAAACTTGCCAAACAAACCCGAGGGTTTAATGGCCAGGACTAAGACGATCGCTGCCAGATAGACAACCGCCATCCATTCAGGCTTGAAATAGGTGCCCGTGATGATCTGAGCGTATCCAAGGAGAAGGCTGGCCACGAGAATCCCAGGAACGCTTTCCAATCCACCAACAATCCCCACGGCCACTGCTATCAGCAATACCTCATATCCCTGATTGATTGAAATGATACCCAAAGGGAGAATGACGATGGCGGCGACAGCAGCCATTGCCGAACCAAAGGCTAAACTGAGGGCAGCGGTAAAGTCCGATTTGATGCCAAGTGAAATCGCCGTCCGCTCATTTTGGGCTATTCCCCTGAATGCCAAACCGATCCGGGTATGGTGGGTAAAGAAATACAAAAAGAGGACCAAGGCCAATCCAATTCCAATGATGAAGAGACGCTGATAGTCCAAAGGCACTCCGGCTATCATCACCATGCCTTTTTTAAAATAAGGCAGGGTGAAATCGTAGGTCACAAACCCCATCCAGCGGAACAACTCCAGTATCCCAACCCCCAGGGCGAATGTGGCAATGACCTCGGACAATGGTATGCCCCGTACCCTTAAAAGGATGACCCAATAGGTGACAAAACCCAGTAATCCGACGACACCTATGGTCACTATGATTGCCAGGACAAAGGGGAATTTGAGATAGTTGAGGAGCATCCAAACCAGGAAACCGCTGAGGAGATAAAAACCGCCATAGGCGAAATTGGCTACCCCACTGATACCGAAGGTGAGGCTGAAGCCTATAGCGATCAGGGCTAAAATGACACTATTCACCAGCCCATAAATAATGATGCTGTTTATCATTATTTTGCCTTTGCGCAGGTAATTATGGAGGCAATCCTAAATTACAGATCGCCTCCCTGATTCCAAAGTTCGGATGTTATTTCATATAAGGAGGAAGTTCGATTTTTGCTTCTGCAACGGCCTCCGGAAAGACCACCACCCTGTTACCAGGTTTCCTCCATTGAAAGGCGCAACCCAAGGCCGTCTCTTTGGGATCAAAACCATAAATGACCTGATGATCTTTGCTGAACCTGATCCTCCCGACCACCCCGGTCATGTCCGTTTTTTCGAGGGCGGTGACAAGGGCATCGGGTTCGACGGTTTTAGCTCGCTCAATGGCATTGGCAAATATATAAATAGCGTCATAGCTCGGTCCAGGGCCGTGACCAGAAATGTTTATCTTAGCGTCTTTTCCCCACTTTTTGCCAAAGTTTTCATGAAAGGTGACGGACTTCGGCACAGCTTTTACAGGAACAGGGCCGATTTCGAATATGGTGTTAATCATTCCGTCCACTTCTCCTTCAAATACCTGCCAGGCATTTTCAGGGGCAATAGGGCTGATGAATCCGGCCAGAAGAGCTGGAATCTGCATAGCACGGGCTTGTTTTAACAAAATACCACTTTGAGGCATATCGAATATAGGTACGATCACTTGGGCTTTTTGAGCCCTGACCTTGATAAGGGATGGAGAAAAGTCGCTGGCCCCCAAAGCGTAGGCATCGAAACCTGCCACTTCCCAGCCGTTTTCCTTGTACCATTTCTCAAGGCCTTTGCCCGTACCCTGGGCCCAGAGAGTGTCTTGGACGATAATGTACGCCTTGTTGAAACCAAACTGTTTTTTTACGAATCCCATCAGTCCCTGTAGATACATAACCAGGTAAGGCGCATTTAAGGCATTCCGAAAGCAATATTTATATTTGTCATATGTTTCCGCAATTTTTTTCTGGAACAGAGGGGTCATGGCGATGGAACAGATGTAAGGCAGTTTGTACTTGGCCATAAGGTCCATTGAAGCCAGGAGGACCTCTGAGCGGAAATTGCCCAAGGCAATCACATGGGGTTTCTTCTCCAAGATAAGCTTTTCCGTGGCGGTTAACGCATCTTGTACCGGGATTCCGGGCTCATGCTCTCTGGTATCGATGGAATAGGCTTTGAGGAGATGTTTAGTCTTGCCAACCTGAACACCACCTTTTGCATTGATCTCATCCACTGCCATCTGGATCGCCATCCAGCCGTCTCTACCTTCGATAGAACCTAAGGCAGTTGGAACTCCGATCACGATTGGGTCACCAGGCTTAAGTTGTGAATAAGCGGTAAAAGGGGAAACAATGAAAATAACCGACACACATAACAGAAAGCCCAAAAATATTTCCTTTTTCATAACCCCCATCCTCCTATCTGTATAGTTTAAAAATTGGCCACAATATTTCATATATTAAACTTCGTGTCAATATTTTCAACAAAGGCGGCCTTCCTTTTCTCTGGGGCACAAAGTGATATACATTTGCAAAAGTCGAGCCCTATTCAAGGAAGGTTGTGGGATGAAATTTGGTCTTTAAGAATTTTTCTTTTTAAGACCTTGTGCCAGTCGGTGAAGTCCTTTTCACCCCGATCCTGCTCTAAATGATCCCTCATCATCTTTAATTTTCCTTCCAGATCATCCAACATATGAACCATCAGGGCCTCCCTGGTCTGGGGAAGCACAGGAGAGCCGAATTCCAATTGTCCATGATGGGAAAGGATGATATGTTCTAACTGCGTCAGCAGTTTGGGGTCATCCCAGGAAAAGCTTTGGGCCGCCTCTCGAATCATTTCCCAGCCCAGGGCCAGATGACCCAATAATTGCCCCGCATAGGTATTCTGGGTGGAAAGAAATCCTTCCAATTCTTTCAATTTCCCAATGTCATGAAGGACCGCCCCGGCCAAGACCAGATCCTGGTTCAATTCCGGGTAAAGTTTGACCACCTCTCGGACCAATTGAACCACCCGACAGGTGTGTTCCAGGAGCCCTCCTTTATAGGCATGATGATATATTTTGGAGGCCGGCCATTGTTTCCACCCTTCTTCATTGCTCTTAAGTAGGGAAAGGGTCAATTCTCGTAAGGCCGGATGATGAATCTCTTCTTCAACCCAGGTCAACAAATCATTCCACAGGGTGGATATGTCCAATGGGGAGGTAGGAATCAATAAATCCGGATTAAACCCGGCCAATTCGAGTTGTTCCGAAGACAGATGTTGGATTCCTTTAATACGTTCTATGGTCAGTTGAGGTTCATCCTGAAAGGTTTCAATCCGGCCGGTAATACCGGCGAACTGTCCTTCGGAGAATAAAGGATCAACTTGGTCTACTGCTTCGCTCCAGATTTTGGCCGTCAAGGTCCCCGTCCGATCGCCTACCGAGAGATCCAGATAATCTTTTCCGGTCCGGGTTCGCCGCCGTTCTTTCCTTTTAATCAGGAAGAATTGGTTTATCCTATCTCCTGGTTTCAGATCGGAAATAAAAATGTGGGGCATGGGGCCTCCGGGACAAGTTCAAGGTTCAAAACATTTTATTAACTTTGAGCTTTTGTCAACTGAAAACTGAAAATGACTTGGTTCTCCTTTCAGCTTTGAGCTTTGAACTTTGAGCTAAATTGTAGGCTTTTATTCCGGCTCCTGACTTCTGGATCTTTGGTACTATAATATTTTTCAATCGCTTGGACCAAGCCGGGGACAGTGAAGTCTTCGGCTATGATTCTCACCTCAAGCCCGTTGTCTTGGGCGGTTTGGGCCGTTATCGGGCCAATACAGGCAATGTCCACCTGTTTAAGCAAAGAAAGGATTTTCTGTCTGGGGAACTGGTCAAGAAAATAGATCACGGTGGATGAACTGGTGAAAGTCAAGCAGGCTACGGCTCCTTGAGATAATTTTTCTTCCAGTTTCCCTTTCCCTTCCATGGCCGGCAGAGTTCGATAAGCAGGAACCACCGAGACCTCGGCCCCCATTTTTCGTAGGCCTTCCGGCAGGACTTCCCTGGCCTGTTCCGCCCGGGGAATCAAGACTTTTTTATTCGACAGAGGGATGTTCGACAGTTTCTCCAGCAAATTCTCGGCCTGATATTTTTCCGGAATCAGGTCAGGCCGAAGATGGAATTCGGCCAAAGCTTGGGCAGTGGCCGGCCCCATGACCCCGATTTTGAGTCCCTTCAAGATGCGCAGATCAAGATGGAGGCTTTCCAGCCGATCAAAGAAAAAACGAACCCCATTGGGACTGGTGAAGAAAATCCAGTCATATTCCTCTATTCGTCGAATGGCCCGGTCCAATTCGGCCCAGGTGGTTGGCGGCTCAAGGCGAATGGTTGGGAACTCCAAGCAGTCTGCCCCGAGGTCTCTGAGTTGATCTACCAGTTCGCTGGCTTGTTGACGGGTTCGAGTGACGACGACGGTTTTTCCAAAAAGAGGACGCGATTCAAACCAGCTCAGCGTACTGCGCAATTCAACTATTTCTCCGACGATAAAGACCGCTGGGGGACCCAAAGAGGCCTCTTCAGCCTTCTGGATAATAGTCTTCAGGGTACCTATTATTGTTTTTTGCTTGGTTGTCGTACCCCAACGAATAAGGGCCGCCGGGGTATTTGCCGGGCGTCCATTCCGGATAAGTTTTTCCACAATGGCCGAGAGGTTTTTAACCCCCATTAAAAAAACCAGGGTCTCAATCCCGGTAGACAGCTTCGCCCAGTCCAAGGTATCCCTTGCTTTGAAAGGGTCTTCATGGCCGGTGATGAAGGCCACACTGGCATTGTATCGACGATGGGTCAAAGGAATCCCGGCATAAGCAGGAACAGCTATAGCCGAAGTAATCCCAGGGACTATTTCAAAGGGGATATTTGCCTTAGCCAGTTCTTCCGCCTCTTCTCCTCCCCGGCCGAAGACAAAAGGGTCTCCACCTTTTAGGCGAACAACTCGTTTTCCCAAAGAGGCCTGGTTGATGATCAATTGATTAATTTCATTTTGGGGCAGGGTGTGGTCTCCACCCTTTTTGCCTACATAAATCAATTCCACCCCTTTGGGGACATACTTTAAAAGTTCCGAGTTGGCTAAAAAATCATAAATGACCACCTCGGCCTTTTGGAGAACCCGAAGCCCTTTTAAGGTAATTAATCCCGGATCCCCTGGTCCCGCACCGACTAAAAAAACTTTTCCCTTCATGATCCTTTCATTTCCCTACTGCTACGAGTCCCCGTGGTCTCGTAAATTTGATCCAGGATTGATTTCCCTCCAACCTTAAGGAGTTTTTCAGCCAAACGGACGCCGAGGCTTAATGAATCGGTGAGCGGGCCTTCGATTTTATTTTTAAACATTTCCCTGCCATCCAGGCTGGCTATGAGTCCTATCAGTATAATCCGCTGTCCTTTAATCCAGGCATGACCGGCTATAGGAATCTGACAACCGCCCTGAAGCCGGTTGAGAAAAGACCTTTCAGCCTGAATACAAAGGGCTGTAGCTTCATGGTGGATAACGGTGATGAGTCTTTTGAGCCAGGGATCTTCTTCCCGTATTTCAAGGGCCAAGGCTCCTTGGCCGATGGCCGGCAGACTGGCCTCCAGGTCTAAATATTGACTGATCTGATCCTTAAGCCCCATCCGATGGATCCCTGCCGCAGCCAAGACAATTCCTTCCAGGTCTTCAGAATAGATCTTTCTGATTCGCGTATCCAGATTACCTCGCAAGGTCACAATTTGAAGGTCCGGCCTTTGATGTAACAGCTGAGCCTTGCGCCTCAGGCTGCTGGTCCCGATCCTTTTTTGATTGGGAATATCTTTTAAAGGGACATGATCCCGGGAGATCAAGACATCTCTTGGATCTTCGCGAATCGGCACGGCCCCTATCATCAGACCCTTGGGCAGAACTCCCGGCATATCCTTCATACTATGGACCGCCAGATCGATCCTTTTATCCAGCAGGGCCTCTTCGATTTCTTTTACAAAAAGCCCCTTGCCGCCTATAGCAGCCAAAGGGACATCCAGGATTTTATCTCCACTTGTCTTGATGACCACCAACTCGATCTTGAGATGGGGATAAGTCTTTCCAAGGACCTCTTTGACCCAGGTGGATTGCTGTAAGGCCAAAGAGCTTCCCCGGGTTCCGATCTTAATGGTTTTTCTTTCCATCAATTATTGGAAGGTTTTGTCCTTGATGGAGCCAAAGAAAGTTTTTCTAAGTGTGGTTTCTGATAATCCCTTTACAGGGTGCTCAAAATGGTCCAGATTCAGGGTGCCCGAAACCGGGCACCATCCCGAAAGGGATGGGTCTGGGTGTTGTCCTATACAGGAAAAAATTCCGAGGAATGGGACGTACATAGAAGTACATCGCAATAACGAGGAATAAGGGTAATCCCGCTTATAGCGCGACAGATGGGGCTTTTTCATCATCCTGTTAGTGGCAAGTGGAACAGTTGTGGGATGCACAACTGCTACAGCCTGAAGAACTGCCGGTTCCGACGAAACGATCTGTTCCTTTAAAAGCAAAAGTGGACATTCTTTTCTGAAGATGCTCTTGCTTGCATTGGGGGCAACAAACGGTCTCGGTGGATTTAAATACTATGGTCTCAAAATCTTGACCACAGTCCAGACAGGTGTATTCAAAAATGGGCATGCTATTAATCTCCTTTTTTTTCTATAGCATAGTCATTTTTGGCCGCTTTTTCAAGTTGCCTTGGTTTCCCGTTCCCAGCCTTCCAAAAGGGCCGCGGCCAGCAAGGGAACCATGACTTCATGGTGACCGATCAAATAATAGCCTTGTCCCCCTTCCAAGGTGGGACGCTGGACGATATTGGCGGTCGGACGATAATGGCGGATGAAATCCATGTTTATGGTCGTAAAACGGGTTAAAGGATATCCTAAGTTTCGAACCAGGGTAATAGCCTTGAGAAAAACCTCCGGGAGTATGACGGCCGAGCCGATATTAATGAACACCCCATTTTCTAATGAACTGACAACCGAACAGAAGGTTTGGAAATCTTTATAGGTGGCCTGGCCTGTGGCTTTGGCATCCATGGAAGGATGAAGATGGATAATATCCGTGCCGATAGCGACATGGACGGTTACGGGGATATCCAGAGTACGAGCCGTGGCTAAGAGGCTGTAAGATAAAAAAGGGAATTTGGATCCAAGTAACGAATGTCCTACGGCTTCACCAATTCCCCACCCTTTCTCAGCCCCCTTTTTGATGGATCGATTTAGAAAATGGGCTGTTTCACGGGACATACCAAAGGTTCCTTTGCCCAATTCGCGATCCACATCTTCAGAAGTATGGCCGACCATAGCCAGTTCAGCATCATGAATGACCCCAGCCCCGTTGAGGGACAAGGCTGAAATAAATCCCTGTTTCATGAGCCCAATGAGGATGGGATTTAGACCTACCTTAATCACATGGGCCCCCATGGCCCAATGGATGGTTTTTTCGGCCTTCTTGGTGTCCAGCATAGCTGAGACAGCGGATCGAAAATCTTTGGCCCCCAATAAATTGGGCAAGGTTTCTAAGAAAGCTTCAAAGGATTTTCCGGGCGACCAAGGCTGGGCAAAATCTTTGAGGCTGACTTTGCTTTTTCTATCTTTTAAAGAATAGGTTTTTATCCCTTTCAAGGGCAAAGGGGGAATGCCTTTGGGTTTCATGTTTCGATAGAGACCTTGCTTTTGATGGAGAAAGTATAAAATAAGGAAAAGACAGGGTCAAGGAGAAAAGCAAGGGAGGTGCAGAAGTTGAGGATGTGATTTGAAAAGGCAGCCCAATGAAGGGCCGTATCCATAACTGATTTACCAATGGACGTCCCATTTCTCCCTAAACTCTTCCAGGTCTCTCTATATCTAAAACTACCCATATAACCCCTCTCTTAGCAACAAATTCGGGAAAAACCTTGTTTTTTTTCATTGACAATCAATATATTGTGTAGTATAAAGTATTTATATACTATATATGGAAAAGATGGGACTTACTTGAGCCATCTCCGATTTCTTTTTTAAGGGTTTCTTAAAGGAAGGGCCAGAGGAGGGAAGAGTGCAAGAAAGCCATTTCTGTCAAGCAGTACTCAGTATAAACCAAGTGGATCATTTGATTTATTACGGCTACGGTTAAAATCTGGAACGGAACATAGGGGAGATGTAAAAGCGTCTGCCGGAGAAACGGTGCGGGGCGAAGGACACCACCGGGTATGGAGTTCTAAACCTTATGGAGGGGTGGCCCTGCGGGGCCTTATGAAATTATATCCCAGAATTCATTCATCCTCTGGGAAATAAGAACAAACTCCCGAGCATTTATCACCGCTCAGTTCAAGTTTTGAAAGAACAAGAAATAAAAAGAGTGTGAAGTTTGTCTTTAGCTACCATCTTTTTTATCTTGACCTTTCTGAAACAGGACAGTCGGTATGGAGAAAGGACATGCAATGAGAGGTGTCGAAGCTTCCCAAGATCTTTCGGAACAATGGTTAGGCAGTAAAGAGGAAAACAGACGAGCTTACAGGCGCAGGACGATCGCCCGGGTTTCCTTTTCAGAAAGCTCGGTCAAGAATAAACCGGCCACCGTCACCAATGTCAGCAAGGACGGTTTGTATATGAATACGGAACGTCCGCTCCAAATTGGAGAAAGACTGAATTTTACGCTGTGGTTGCCAACGGATCCACACAAGCCGCTGAAGGTCGGTGGAAGGGTTGTCAGGTTAGACGAACATGGAATGGGTATTCTCTTCGAGGATCTGAGATCGAAGGACCGATATCGTCTCAGCGAGCACTCCGCATTCGTTGATCTCGACGATGCAATCGTCGAGCTTCAAAACTCGATGGAGGGAGTGCTTGAAGGGAACCTACTCCCGGTCTCAGAATGGCCCCTGATTGAAGACCGGCTTAAAAAGGCCAATGACAAGAATCTCAGAGTTCTCATCGCTCTTTCGACAAAAAGAAACAAGACGATCTACGCACGATTACGCTACGTGCAAAATCAGCTCAAACTGATTGAGTTGGACAGGCCATTACCCCAAAATACCAATGTGATTTATTGCGTTTTGACGGATGGACCCCTGCAAGCGGTTTTTGAAGGGATCGTCGAGACGGCGGGGGATCGGCCGAGGCTTCTTCTCCCAGAGCGCATGTACCACAACGACAGGAGGTGGAGCCGGCGCTTTCCCGCTGAAAAAGCCGAGTTGATCCTCTCTGCTCCACACCTTAATGAGGGGATAATGCGACTCCCCTTGTATGACATCAGCGAGGGGGGGTGTTCAGTACTCGCTCACCGAGAGAGTCTCATAACTGTCGGCATGCGATTTCCCGCGGTGGAACTTAAGCGCTGGAACCAGACAGAGAAGCGTGACGGGGTGACTGTCATGCGGTTGACCCCTTTCAATAACTCCGACAAATGGTTGGTGGGTCTTAATTTCATCGATGATTCCAAGGACAGAAATGCCTTTTCCGAGATCGAAGGCAAATCTGTTCGCTCTTCGCCCTCGGCGTCGCTCTTCCGACTGGCTGCAATCACAAAACAAAAGATTCGCAGTATGATTGTCGGCAAGCAACCATCCGCCCGCGAGAAGGTATGCGTTGCCCGTTACAAAAACACCCGTAGCGAAATGGTCGCCTCAATTCTCGATGCCTCTTTTGATCTCCAGGATGAACCACCGTGCGTTGACGTCGCTGTCGTAATCGCACCCCCGTTCATGGTTCGCAAAGAGGTCTTCGGCCTGCTGGCACGAACGCTTGTCGACAATTTCAAGGCTTTGGGAGTCAACGGCGTGGTCTCCAGGTTCGATCTGACCCAAACTTTAGGAGAAAGTGAAGTCGATCCTGAACTCGAAGCGAAAGGATGTCCCTATCTTAACTGGACGTATTCACAATACGAATCCGACCTTCACGGATCGCTCAAATATGTCGAAAGAAGATTCCGCCCCAAGTGTCGCGTTCTTTTGACCTACTCGGTTGCGGCGATTCCCGCGCGCAGGCTTATAGCGGACGGTCACGATCCGAAAACGGACCTATGGATTGCGCCCTTTGGATGTCCGGATGCCCAGGATATGCTCAAGAACCTGCTCGCGGGCGTGGATTTGTTCCAGAATTATCTCGATGGGAAAAAACTGGAGCCCTTCCTCCTTTACGGTCGTCTTGGAGATCCCAACGGAGCCATACCCGATGCCATGAAAAGAGGAATGGCTTTTCTCGAAGATGCGCGCAAGGACATGGAAAAGATCACTATCCCGGTGACCTGGATTCTTGGTACTTTCGACTACATGGTGACGCGCCAGAGAGTGCGTCAGATGCTGAACGCTCCCGGTGGAGGCATCCGGGAGATCATCGAACTCGAGGCCGGGCACTTCCTGAAATCAGGACCCGAAGCCATAGAATCCTACAAGTTGATTGCCGAGACTATTTTCAAACATCTTTTCCAGACCAACAAGCCAGCGGTGGAGCCGGATCTTGCGCTATTTACCAGACAGGCAGAGGCAGAATGGGGCCGCACGAAGCGCCTTAAAATCACCAACACCGAGGAATTCTGGAATCGCCATCTGTTCGGTACCTCAGCGGAGATGGAGGGCTATGATGTCCTTCTTTACAATCCGGATTATGTAGAATTTCTTCAGGAACAGGCCAAGGAATTGGATTTCCAAAGCGGAATGCACGTTGCGGACATCGGATGTGGAACCGGAAACCTGGCTATTGCCGCCCTCAGGGCCTCCAATATCAACGGAGATCGGCTTGATCTCACCTGTTCCGATCTGGTTCGTGAGGCTTTAAACCGTACTCGGGAAAAAATTGAGAAATTTATCAATACTTCGAGTAATGGAGACTTCTCGGGACT
>Ga0209777_10007025_pt1 | contig 12573 bp, 9 predicted proteins | sample FrelakmetHBP12HB_FD_187147 | JGI IMG/M metagenome (GOLD analysis project Ga0209777, IMG submission 187147) | Freshwater lake sediment microbial communities from the University of Notre Dame, USA, for methane emissions studies -HBP12 HB (SPAdes)... | ecosystem: Environmental > Aquatic >... | reverse complement strand
GAGGTCCCATTGCTGTCGGAGGACGGTGCATGCCCTCGCTCGTCGATCTCGTCGAGAGCCACCTGCTTCGTAACCTGACCGACCCCGACACCTACGATGCGGGCGTGGAGCTTGCTGACCTTGGAGCCGTCGAGTTCGACGAGCTCGGGCCACTCCATGCTCGAGCCCGGGTCGAGGACGGCGAGACATTCGTCGCGGACCTGAAGTCCGGGCCTGGGAAGCTCATCTGGTCGTGCTCAGAGCCTGGCAGCTCGCGGGGTGCGCTCTGCCGCCACTGCGTGGCAGCGGCTGTCGACACCTGGCGCCGAGCGCCCGCACGGCCCTCACGCGCGGGCTCCCTGGAGTACGACGAAGGGGGTCAGCCCCTCCGACTCGTCCAGCCCGCCCCCGCGGAGCAGGCAGCGACACCCCTCGCGGCCGGGCGTCCGGCTGCGCTCGCCACGCCCGTCGAAGAGGAAGCACCCATCACATCCGAGCCAGCGCCGACAACCCAGGCCGAGCCCGTCACAGATGCCGACTCCGATGGGGAGCAACCCACGCCGCCAGAGCAACCGGACCAGCCCGCGCCGCCGGTGCTCGTGCGATCGACCCCACAGGAGCCCGCGCCACCTCCGACCTCCGAACCCACGCCTCGCTCGGCGTCCGTACCGGACTCCAGGCTCGAACTGGATGCCGGCGGCGTCACCGGCGTCCACGCCGTCGTGTTCACGCCGGCCGTCGCGGAGGTCCGAGCGTTCTTCCGCGACGTGCTCGCCCTGTCGAATGTCGACGCGGGCGATGGCTGGCTGATCTTCGCCCTGCCGCCGACCGAGCTCGCGGTCCACCCAGCAGACGTGCCGAGCCACGAGATCTACCTTATGTGCGACGACATCGAGGCCACCCTGGCGAGCCTGGAGCGCAAGGGTGTCGGGGTGCGACGCCCGATCCGGGAAGAAGCGTGGGGCTTCGTCACCGAGATCGTCCTCCCCGGAGGTACCGACCTCGCCATCTACCAGCCGAAGCACCCAAGCCCGCGAGCCCAGCCTCGAGAACCGCGTTCATAGCGTGACCGTCGCGGTTCCGGGCCAGCCCGAGATCGTTGGCAGCTACTGCGAGGTCCCCCCTTGAGCCGACCGACGTAGAGGGTGTCGAAGAAGAGAACTGATCAGCGCGCAAGACCCGCGCGCTCGACGGCCGCACCGCACGGCGTGGTCATCGTGTTGCTTTCTCCGGCCGCCTGATGGACGGCCTTCTACTCGCGGCGCGGCAAGGCGGCAAGACCGGCGCCGGAAGATGCACCGACCGGCGCTCGGAGGCGAGCTGGGCAGCCCTCGCCGACGACGGTTGTGTCAGTCTCCCCGCCTGTGACGCGCTCTCGATCGAGCCGACGCGACACCGCGATGGGGTTGCGGGCGCGGGGAAACACCCTCAGCGCTGTACCCGCAGGGGTCAGCGTAGGGGTCAAGAGGGCCCGAATCGATCCGCCCCGGCAGCAACCGGGGCGGATTCACGCGGAGCATCTGGAGCCGACACTCGGATTTGAACCGAGGACCTGCTGTTTACGAAACAGCTGCTCTACCGCTGAGCTATGTCGGCTCGTGAGTCGTGCGTAGAGGGAGAGACTAACTCCTTCTCCGCCTGTCTCTCGCGGTGGCTCCGTCGGTGTGGTGGCGCGTCTACCGCACTAACGTGGAATGGCGCCACTGAGCTCACCGATGAGGGCACCGCTCTCGGGCAGTCTAGCGCCGACGCCTCCGGAGCGCATGAGCCAAGTCCGCTCGTCGCATCCTGGCGGCGCTCCCTCAGCGCCCGTTTGAGGTCGCCTGTCGCCGAAGACCGTCACGATCTGCACCAGCGAGGCGGACGCGTTCGGGCGCTCCCTCGCTCGACCCATTTCCAACGCTGGCGGCTCAGGGTCCCGCGCACGCGGAGAGCGGACGCGACTGCGCCTATGTGGTCGCGATAGTCACTCTCTCTCGCTCCCGAATCCCCCGCTGCCTGCCCCAAGGGGCCGATCCCGGGGCCGCGGCGGCCGGGCGACCGGCGGCCGGGCGTCCGGGGTCACTTCACGACCAACGCCTCTTGCCGCCGGTGCTGGGCGGCGCCCACCCTGACAGCCTCGCGGGAAGCTCTGACGCGCGGCCTATACCCCGGCCGCCGGAACCGCGCTTGGCACTCCCGGCCGGAGCGTGGAGCACGCCAGACTGCCCGCGAGACCACGCGCTCGGCCGCGACTGAACCCCGGGGGGCCCAGCGGCATCGGATTCGGTGGAGGCACCGAACGCGCGGTGCCTTGAGCCAAGCCGGGCGAGTGCGGGAACTATGCAGTGTGCGCGGTGTTACGTCGAGAAGGCTCACTCCAGGCGACGGCCCCGGTGATCGAGGGGTCCGAGACGCGCGCCGGTCTCCCCGGGTTTGCGGTTCCACCTGCCGACGGAACGACCGTCACTGCCCTCGTTGTGCGCGCGCAGGGCGGGGACCGGGCGGCTTTCGAGCTGCTCATCGAGAGGCGGATCGACCGGGCGTTCCGGACGGCCCTGGCGATCCTGGGCAACGAAGCCGATGCCCGCGACGCCACCCAGGAGGCGCTCCTCAGCGCGTGGCGCGAACGGCAGCGCCTGCGGGACGTGGCTCGCTTCGACGCCTGGCTCGGACGCATCCTCCTGAACAGCTGCCGGGAGGTCCTGCGAGGACGGCGGCGGCGGGCGGTCCGCGAGATCGCCGCCAGCGACCTCTTCGATCCTGTCGACGCGGTGGCCGCGCCGGACCCGGCGCCCGACGACCGGGTCGCTTCGCTCGACACCCTCGAGCGGGCCTTCGACCGGCTCACGGCCGGTGAGCGCGCGATCCTCGTGCTCCACCACCTGGAGCACCGGCCACTGGCCGAGATGGCGGATGTCCTCGACGTCCCCGTCGGCACCGTTAAGTCCCGGCTGCATGCCGCGCGCAACGCCCTGGAGCGGGCCCTGGAGGCCGAGCTCAGATGAACGACCGGACGATCCTCACCGATGCCAACCTGGAGGCGATGCTCGCCCGGCGCGCCGGGAAGACCGCCCCGGCCGGCCTGGCGGAGTCGATCGAAGCTGCGCTTGCCGGGATCCCGGACGGCCGGCGACCGTGGCGGTCCTACCTCACGCCGCCCCCGCTCCGGACTCCCGGGCTCCGCCTTGCCTGGGTCATCGTGCTGGTCGGGCTGCTGATGGCCGCCGCCGTCTCGGCGGTCTTCGTGGGCAGCCAGCTCCTGCGCCACACGAACCGGCTGGCGGTCGTGCCTCCACCGAGCGTGGTGCCGATCCCGAGCGCCGCCCCGCTCCCGAGCGCGGGGCCGGTCGCGCTCGTCGCAAGGCCGATCGAGCAGATCAACCACCTTGCCTTCGGCGCCGACGGGAGCCTCTGGCTGGCGACCGCTGCGGGCGTCGTCCACTGGGATATCGCGTCCGCGAGCGCGACCCTGTACGACCAGCACGACGTTCTGCCCACCACCGACGTGTCGCGCGTCGTCGTGGCCCCTGACGGGACGGTCTGGGCCGGCCAGAACTGGCTGGCGCACTTCGACGGCGCGTGGACCGTGGACTCGCAGCAGGGTGACCTGGGCTCGCTGGGCGTGACCGGCAACCTCGGGGGCATGGCCGTGGCTCGGGACGGGACGCTCTGGATCGCCGCGGGTTCGCCAGGGGAGGGATCGAAGCTCCTGCGCTACAACGGCGCCTGGACCGCCATCGACGTGCCGGACTCCATCGCGTACGGTTCGAATCCCTGGGCCGTCTCACTCGATGTCACCCCTGATGGGGCCGTCTTGGCGAACACGTTCAGGGGCGTCGCCCGCTATGACGGCACGACCTGGACCAGCTACTCGAAAACGAGCACGGGTCTGCCGCGGACGCCCTCGTTGGCGGCGGTTGCCCCCGATGGCCACGTTTGGGCGGAGCTGTCGGCCGAGGGGTGCGAGCAACTGACCGCCGACTCCCCGGTGACCTGCACGGCGCCGGCGGCCGGCGTGGCCCGTTTCGACGGGACGCATTGGACGGCGTTCACGACGGCCGACGGCCTTGCCGACAACGACGCGCGCCTCTTCCTCGGGTCCGACGGGACCGTCTGGACCACCTACGGGTCCCTGCCGCGCACCATCTCCCGCTTCGACGGCACGCGGTGGGTCTCGGCGCAGGTGCCCGAGCTGGGAGGAGCGAGACCGCTGGCGGCCGCGCCCGACGGCGCCCTGTGGCTGGCCTCTGCGAGCGGCCTCCTGCGCTATGACGGCGTGGCCGTCACGAGTCACCCGTTCCCGGCCCTCGAAACCCCGGCCAACCTCCCGCCGCTGACGCTCACCCCGGCCCCGGGGCAGACGGTGACGCAGTCGGCGCTGGGGACCATCACCTGGCGGGTCTATGAGGCGGACCCCCAGCACGTGCTGTGGCCGGTCGGAACGGCGCACGGCCCGGTGACGCTCGACGGCCCCGACTTCCGCTGGTTGAGCCCCTCGGGCGCCTGGGATGGCACGATCCTGCCGATCACGGGGGGCTGGGGAGTCGCGGCCGCCGGCGATGATGCCATCGTCTACGGTCAAGGCGCCGCGAGGCTCTCCTGGGACGGGGCCCGCTGGGTACCCGGCCGCGCCCTTGAACTGCCGGCGGCGGTCGGCTTCGTCCTCCGGGTCGCAGCCGGTCCGCGCGGAACCATCCTGACGGGAGGCACGAGCGTCGCCTCCTCGACGGACGGCGTGCACTTCGCCGAGGCTGTGCGCGGTCCGGTCTGGACAGCGCCGGGGACGGGCGCAAGCGGCACCGCGGGTCCCGCGGGGATCGGGCCCGTGCTCGCCACGCAGGATGGCTTCGTCGCGCTGGTAACTCGGGGCCCCGTCAGTGGTCGGTGGGATCCGCTCCTGGAGCCGCGCCTCTCGTTCTCGCCGGACGGCTCGACGTGGAGTCTGGTGTCATCGACCTCCCCATTCGGTCAAGGGTCGTACGTGCGGGACGTCGCCGGCAGGGACGGCCGGTACGTTGCGATCGGCAACGTCGGCGGGGAGCGCGGCCCCTGGGCGGTCTGGGTCTCGGACGACGGTCTTTCCTGGGAGCTTCTGCCGACGCTGAAGCGCGCAGCGCCGTGCGCGACCGTCAACGGCGTCACGGCGTGTATCGACAACCTGTTCGCCGGGGTGGCCGCGGGTACCTCCGGCTGGGTGATCTGCTCCTGGGACGGCGCCGCCTGGGCCTCGGCCGACGGGCGGGCATGGGAACCGTTGCGCGGCTGGCCGGGCGTCAGCGGAGGGTACGCCCCGCCGTTCGTCGCGCTTGGCCCAGGCGTCGTCGTCGCCTCGGGGCAAATCCCCGGGCCCTGGCACGACGTCGTCGTCGTGGGCACCATCGAGCCGTAGGGAAGGACGGATCAAGGAATGAACACACCCACTGTGGCGGGCCGGCTCCTTGCCGGGCCGATGATCGTCGTCCTACTGGCAGGCTGTGCTGCCGGCGCGAGTCCAACCCCGACGCCAGCCCCGTCGAGCGCCCCGTCGCTGGCGGTCACGACCCCAGGGCCGACGCCGGTCCCAACCGCCACGCCCACTCCGACGCAGAGCCCGACGGCCGCCAACGCGGCAGACGTTGTTGCTCGACAGTGGCTAACTGCCGTTCAGGCGAAGGACCTCGACGCGATGGCGGCCCTGTGGGCCCCCGACGGGGTATGGGAGGACGGCGCCACGGGGGAGAGCTTCACTGGCGGGCCGCAGGCCGAGCGGTCCGGCTCGGCGGAGGCGCTGGGAATGATGATCGCCGCCAAGAACGCAAGCGTTCTCGCACTCGGCGACGGGGTGGCGGTCCTCGCCTACACCTTCTACGGACCTACCCCGGCCCACAGCACCGCGATCGACGTGCCGATGATCACGGTGCTCTACGTCAAGGACGCCCGGATCACCCGGGAAACCGTCTACTACAACCCCAAGCTCGCCTACGGGTCGTAGCCTCGTGCGGAGGAGGAAGCGACTCCAGGATCGTCGGACGGTGTCCCGCAGACTCGATCCTGCTCCGAGTCGAGGGCTGATGACCGGGTCGGTCCAACCGGACGAACACCGAAGGGCCGCCATGCCCGTGATGCGGAACGGTTGCCGATGCCGGAGGGCGAGAGAGCGGCATTCGTCCGAGGGAGCGGTTTCGTCCGGCCGGTGAGGACGGGACCGACTACCGATGGCTCGGACGGACCGCTACCACGGGCCGAGTTGTGCTCGGTGATGCAAGAGAGTGCGGCAACGCTTACGAAACAGCTGCTCTACCGCTGAGCTATGTCGGCGTGGAGCGGAATCTACCACGCCCTCTGCGGATCGACCGTGGCCGGGGGCCGCCGCAAGGGGATCCGCGCGGGTGCCGGGCGCGAAATTGTGGATCACCTGGGCGAACTCGAGTGCGATGGACGCGACAGTCCTGGTGGCCGCGATGGCGGGCGTGTCCCCCGCGCTGATGCAGGCGACCGCTGCCACGAGGCGCGGATCCGCACCGCGGCGCTGCGCTGGCTCAGGGTGGGTCCACGACGGTCGATGCGGCGGGTGCCGCGCCCGGGCTCACACAGGATCGGCTGTAGCGGGGTCCGCCGATACCTTCCGGTGGACCACCCTGGTCTTGGTGCATCGGGCCGACCCCGGAGATCGGGGCGGGCGCCGGCGCCCCCGTCGGATGAGCAGGGTTGCGGTCAGGGTAAGAAACCGGTTGACGTTTATCACCACTCCGATGCAAAGTGTGCGTAATCGCAACCAACCGAAGTCCGCTGTCCAGCTGGAGACATCCCGTGACTGCGAAGGCCGCCGACGTGCCCGATGGCGTCTTCGCGCGCGAGCGTCAGCAGCAGATCGCGCGGATCGTGGAGGAGAACGGGCGGGCCCGGGTGGCCGACCTCGCCGGGCGTTTCGGCGTCTCCGCTGTCACGATCCGCAAGGACCTCTTCGCCCTGGCAACCGAGCGGCGTGTCGTGCGCACCCACGGCGGCGCCATCGTCCCGCGCGGGACCCACGCCGAGCCCGCCTTCCAGGTCCGCGAGCGCCTCCAGCGCGACGAGAAGTCCCGGATGGGGGCCGCCGCGGCGGCCCGCGTCGCCGACGGCGAGAGCATCGTGCTCGATGCCAGCACTTCGGCCCTCTCCATCGCCCGGCACCTCAAGGAGCGCGAGGTCTGGCACGGGCTGACCGTGGTGACGAACAGCATCCGGATCGCCTCGGAGCTGGCGGGCCACCCGGGCATCACCGTCCTGATGCTGGGCGGCCGTGTCCGCTGGGAGGCCCTTTCGGTGGTCGGTCCCCTGGGCGACGGGGTCTTCCGCCGGGTGAACGTGCAGAAGGCCTTCGTGGGCGCGGCCGGCTTCACCATCGAGGTCGGCCTTTCCGATGCGATGGAGGAGGAGGCCCAGATCAAGCGCTCGATGGTCAACGCGGCCCGCGAGGTCTACGCCGTCGTGGATCACACCAAGTGGGGCCGCATCGCCTCGGCCACGTTCTGCCGGACGGACCGTCTCACCGGGGTGTTCACCGACGGCGAGGCACCCGCGGACATGCTGGCGGCCCTCCGCGACATGGGGATCTCGGTCATCGAGCTCGGCCAGCCAGGGCAGGCCGACGTCGCGGGGCGCAGCCCGGGGGTCGCGTCGTGACGCTGCCGCTGACTGCCCCATCTGTGGGGCAAGAACCGGCCACCGTTCCCGTGCCCCGCATCGAGTTGCGCGGCATCTCCAAGCGTTTTGGAGCGACTGCCGCGCTGACCGACGTGTCCATGGACCTGCGGGCGGGCGAGATCCACGGCCTGGTCGGGGAGAACGGCGCTGGCAAGAGCACGCTGGTCAAGATCCTGGCCGGTGTGCATCAAGCCGACAGCGGGACGATCCTGCTCGGCGGCGAGATGACGCAGATCCACGGCCCGGCCCACTCCCGCTCGCTCGGGATCGCGGTCGTGCACCAGGAGCCCCGCCTCTTTCCAGACCTGACCGTCGCCGAGAACGTGTTCATCGGGCACGCTCCGTCCGGTCGCTTCAGCACGATCGACTGGGGCGGGACGCGCCGGGCGGCGGAGGCGCTGTTACACGAGCTCGACGTGCAGGTCGACGTCGGGGCGCCGGTCCGGGGTCTCTCGATGGCCGACCAACAGCTCATCGAGATCGCCAAGTCCCTGTCCCTCCAGGCGCGGGTCCTCATCCTCGACGAGCCGACGGCCTCGCTCTCTTCCCATGAGGTCGAGCGCCTGTTCACGATCGTTCGTCGGCTTCGCGACCGCGACGTCGCGGTCCTGTTCGTGAGCCACCGACTCGTCGAGGTCTTCGACCTGTGCGACCGCGCGACCGTCTTCCGGGACGGCCGGCACGTCGTCACCATGGCCACCCGCGACCTGACCACGGCCGACTTGGTTCGACACATGGTCGGCAGGACTGTGTCCCTGTTCCCGAAGGTCGAGACGCCGATCGGCGACGTGCTCCTGGAGGTCAGCGGCCTCACGAAGGTCGGCGAGTTCCGCGATGTCGGGTTCTCCGTCCGTTCCGGCGAGATCGTCGGCTTCGCCGGGCTGGTGGGGGCGGGGCGCACGGAGGTCGCCAGGGTGCTGTTCGGGATCGACCAGCGCGACCGGGGCCAGATCCTGCTCGGCGGACTCCCTGTCAGCTTCGCGAGCCCGTCCGCCGCGATGCACGCGGGGATCGCCTACCTCCCGGAGGATCGCCACCACGAGGGCCTCGTGCAGGACTTCACGATCGCCCAGAACGTGACGCTGCCGATCCTCCCGCGACTCTTTCCCCGCCTCCTGACGCGCATCTCCACCGAGCGCCGGGTCGCCCACGAGTTCACCGCGCAGCTGAGCGTCCGGATGACCGGCGTCGATCAGCTCGTCGGATCGCTCTCGGGCGGCAACCAGCAGAAGGTCGTCCTGGCCAAGTGGCTGGCGTCGCGGCCCCGGGTCCTGATCCTCGATGAGCCGACGCGCGGGATCGACATCGGGGCCAAGGTCGAGGTCCACCGGATCATCTCTGAGCTCGCGGCATCGGGGCTCGGGATCATTCTCATCTCGAGCGACCTCCCCGAGGTCCTGGCGATGTCGGACCGGATCCTGGTCTTCCACGAGGGGAAGATCACGGCCGAGATCCCGCGCAGCCAGGCGACCCAGGAGCGGGTGATGTTCGCCGCGACCGGCAGCGCCAGCGGCGACGAACCCCCGGCGGCCGGCAGCGCGCGAGGCGACGGCGGCCTCGATGGCTGACACCAGCGCGATGGCGGCCCCGGGCGCGATCCAGACACGGGGCTCGTGGGTCTCCGTCTTCGCGCGGCAGCGCGAGCTCAGCCTCATCGCGATCATGGTCGTGCTCGGGGCGCTCGTGTCGATCGTCGCGCCGCAGTTCCTGACGCTGTCCAATCTCACCGCGGTCGCCGCCCTCGCATCGATCTACGCCGTCGCCGCGGTCGGCGAGGCCCTCGTGATCATCACCCGGAACATCGACCTCTCAGTGGAGGCGATGATTGGCGTGGTCGCGTACTGCGTGGCGAGCATCCTGGAGCGCCACGTTCTCGATGCGCCGGCAGCCATCGGGATCGGGATCGGGATCGGCCTGGCCCTGGGGATGGCCAACGGCGTGATCGTGACCCTGCTCCGGGTCCCCTCGATCGTCGCGACGCTGGGAACGCTGAGCATCTTCCGGGGCCTGGACTACGTCATTGCCGGAAGCCACCAGGTCGCGCTGGCAGGCCTCCCGCCCGGCTTCACCGATCCGGCGCGCACCAACCTCATGGGCTTTCTCCCGGTGTTCGTCCTCGTGGCGCTTGTCGTGGTGGTCCTCGGGACGGTCGTCCTTCGATCGACCCGGTTCGGACGGCAGGTCTACGCCGTCGGCAGCAACCCGGAGGCGGCGGCCATCCTCGGAATCCCGGCCCGCCTCGTGGAGTTCGTGGCGTTCTCGGTCTGCGGCCTGCTCGCCGGCGTGGCGGGCGTGATGTGGGTCATGTTCTTCGGGACCATCAACGGGACGGCCGGGACGGGAATCGTGCTGTCGATCATCGCCGCGGTCGTCGTCGGCGGCGTGAGCACGCTCGGCGGTTCCGGGACGATCGCGGGCGCCGCGCTCGGGGCGCTGTTCCTCGGGTTCACCGCCAACGCGCTCCCCCTGGTCGGCCTGTCGCAGTTCTGGCTCCAGGCAATCTACGGGCTGGTGATCCTGGTCGCCGTGAGCGCCGACGCCGTGATCCTTCGACGGCTCCAGCGGGCGACCGCGGAACGGCGCGCCCGATGAGCACGGCCGTGGCTGCTCCGCGGGGCCAGCGTCGCTGGATGAGCCTGCTCGCGCGTTGGGAAACCCTGCTCGTCCTCGCCCTGATCGGGCTGATCGCCCTGGGGACGACCCTCTCGCCGTTCTTCCTGACGGCCGGGAACTTCTCGAACCTCATCGCCGCGCTGATGGAAGTCGCGATCATGGCGATGCCGATGACCCTGATCATCGTCGCCGGCGAGATCGACCTGTCCGTCGAATCGATGGCCGGCCTGTCCAGCGCAATCCTCGGATTCCTTTGGGGCGCCGGCGTCCCGCTCTGGGTCGGGATCCCGGTGGTCCTCTTCGTGGGAGCCCTCGGCGGACTGCTGAACGGCCTCATCGTGGCCCGGGGTGGCCTGCCGTCACTCGTCGTGACCCTGGGAACGCTCGCCCTCTTCCGCGGCATGGCCCTGATCGTGCTCGGGCCACGCGGCGTGAGCGACTTCCCGTCCGCGTTCACCGAGCTGGGATTCGGTCACGTGCCCGGGACCCTGATCCCGTGGCCCTTCGTCGTCTTCCTCGGGCTGGCCCTGCTGCTGGGCATCGTGCTTCACCGGACCTGGATCGGTCGGCAGGTCTTCGCCATCGGCAAGAATGCGGACACTGCCCGTTTCTCCGGCGTCCGGGTGACCCGGGTCAGGGTCAGCCTCTTCGTCCTCTCCGGGGTGATCGCCTCCCTGGCCGGGGTGATCCTGACGTCGCGCCTGTCGAGTGCCCGAGCCGACGCCGGGTCGGGCATGACCTTGACGGTCGCAACGGTCGTCCTGCTCGGCGGCGTCAACATCTTCGGCGGCTCCGGCACGATCCCCGGTGTCGCGCTCGCCGTCCTGTGCGTGGCGGTCATGCAGAACGCGCTCCGACTTGCGAACGTGACGGTCGAGGTCCAGAGCATCGCCCTCGGGCTGCTCTTGATTCTCTCGGTCGTGATCCCCAATTTCGCTCACCAGGCCAAGTCGGCTGTCGATCGAGTTCGCGGAGGTCGGCCACCGCCGACCGACTCGGTCCCCCATGGTGAGGCAGCCCTGTCGTAGATCGAGGAGGAACAGTCTTGGAGCTCAAGTCAGTCGGGCGAGTCGTCGCCCTCGCCAGCGTCGCAGCATTGGCATTCTCGGCGTGCTCGAGCAGCTCAACGCCGAGCCCGTCCGCGGCACCTTCAGCGGCCGCATCGGCTGCTGCCGCACCCATGACCGTCGGCTACCTGCCGAAGGACATCGTCAACCAGTACTTCGCAGCAGCAAAGACCGGCGTCGATAAGGCTGCCGGGGAGACCGGCGGCAAGGTCATCCAGGTTGGACCGAACGAGGCCAAGGCGGATCTGCAGATCCCATTCATCACCGATCTCACCACTCAGAAGGTTAGCGCGATCATCATCTCGGCCGACGGCAAGGATGAGGTCGCTCCGGCGCTCAAGGCCGCGATGACGGCCGGGATCAAGGTCGTCGGCTTCGACTCCAGCCCAGCGGTCGGCGCGTACGACGTCTTCGTCAACCAGGTCGACTTCAGTGGCGTCGGCGTGAACCTTGCGGATTGGGCCTGTGAGCTCGCTCCGAGCTGCACCGGCGACATCGCGATCCTCTCGGCCGCCGCCACGGCGACCAACCAGAACGCCTGGATCGACCTCATGAAGACGACCCTCAAGGACGCCAAGTACAAGGGCCTCAATCTCGTCGACGTCGTCTACGGCAACGACGACGCCACCGTGAGCACCCAGCAGGCACAGGCCCTCCTCACCAAGTACCCGAACCTCAAGGTCATCGTTGCACCGACCACCGTCGGCATCCTGGCGGCCGCCCAGGTCGTCAAGCAGGCCGGCAAGTCGGCCACCGTCAAGGTGACTGGCCTCGGTTTCCCGAACGACATGAAGCCGTTCGTCAAGGACGGCACATCCCCGGTCTTCGGGCTGTGGAGCGTCCCGGACCTTGGCTACCTCTCCTACATGGTGGCGGTGAAGCTCGTCAGCGGCGAGATCACCGGCAAGGAAGGTGAGTCCTTCACCGTGAAGGGTCTCAACGGCGACAAGCCGTACACGATCGGCAAGGATGGCGTCGTCATCCTCGGGCCGGCGTTCCGGTTCGACGCGACGAACGTGGACAACTTCAACTTCTAGTCCCGCCTTCGACGAACGCGGTCAGGGCCCCGGAGGCAGCGCTTCCGGGGCCCTGGGATTCGGAGGAGCCACGATGGAACGTGTCGCCTTCACGATGAAGCTCCTGCCCGGGGCGGAGGCCGAGTACCGGCGCCGCCACGCGGCGGTCTGGCCGGAGATGCTCGACGCGCTGAGCGCGGCGGGCTGCCGCAACTACTCGATCTACCAGCGCGACGACGACCTGTTCGGCG